>Ga0123353_10006216_pt1 | contig 15872 bp, 13 predicted proteins | sample TergutLab28metaG_3_FD_92763 | JGI IMG/M metagenome (GOLD analysis project Ga0123353, IMG submission 92763) | Labiotermes labralis P3 segment gut microbial communities from Petit-Saut dam, French Guiana - Lab288 P3 | ecosystem: Host-associated > Arthropoda: Insects > Digestive system > Gut ... | reverse complement strand
GCAAGAGGCCCACAAGCAAAATCAATACATGGGGGATAAAAGGCGTCAACCTTTTTTTCATTCACTGGTCCCTCCGTCAATTATCTCCGCGACTTCAAGCCCGAGCCTGACCGCATAGTTTTGCCCCCTGTCCTCCGGGTAGATTTGCCCCATGTTAGCCAGGTAGAGCCCCTCTACCGGAGTCTCGAATGGCAGGATGCGTTCCGAGTGCCGCTGATAGACGACAGGCTGGGCGTATGCCTCGCGGTTTATATAGCTGTCTATGACGTCGCTCCGGCTAAAACCGGGGAACATCTTTTTAAGGTAACTCAGGAAAGCTTCGCGTATCGCCTCGTCGTCCGCTTTGAACACCGGGTCGGCGGCGTCGAGGTAACGGGAGAGGTACACGACCTTGTCGCCTCGATAGGCCGGGTCGTCGAACATATTGGTATGCTCTATCATCAGGACATAGGGCGCCTCTTTATCGGCGACAGTGATCCAATAGTAGTCTGAGATTGGTTTGCTCACAATAAGCGTCATGCAAATATTGGCCTTATGCTTCTGCGCAAGCAGCCTGTCCCGGTACTGCTCCTGAAAATCGCACAGCTCGCTTAAGAGCCCGGCGGCTGCGGTGTATATCACTTTGTCGAAAAGCTCTTCCCGCCCGTCCGTTATCAGGAGGATTTTCCCGTCCCTCTGTTCTATTCGCTTGACAGGTTCTTCCCGTACTTCCAGGTTTTCCGCCATTTTGTCGTAGAGCGCAATAAAACCGCCGCGCAAATAACCGAGATACTCCTTGCCGATTCCCTTGCGTGAGGAGCCGCGCAGCTTGAACTTGTTCCATATCCAGACGCCCGATACGTCGTCGGCGTCGCTGCCGAATTTGGAGTAGAGCAGGGGAGCCCACATAGCTTCATAGGCGGAGCGCCCCGACTTTTTGATGATCCATTCCTTTGCGTTGATTGTTTCCATATCGCGAAAATCGCGTATCCTCTTAGCCCCCAGCACAGTAAGCCCCATCCTGAGCCGCCCTGGAAGCGAAACCTTAGGGAACAAAAGCAGGTCGGCCGGATTGGTGAACGGATACAGCCTGGAATCCATGTAGAGGCCGTTGTTGGCCGGTTTCCATAGCATGTCGCCGCCAAGGCCCATCTCGTCGATCAGCCGTATAATATACTCATCGCTCGTGAAGATATGGTGGTAGTACTTGTCGATCGCAGTATCGCGCAACGCGACGGCGCCGGCGAGTCCCCCCAGTCCGGCTTTTTCGAATACGGTCACATCGTGTTTCACCGACAGCTTCATGGCCGCCGAAAGCCCTGTCGCCCCAGCCCCTATAATGCCAACACGCATAACACAAATCTCCTGTAAACACCGCACCAAACCAAGCCGGCGCACCGCTTGGCTCAAAGTTATTTCGAGAAGTTGCCTGGTTGCGACGATTTTACTATATATGCCGGGGAATGTAAAGTTTTATTCAACCATTGACTATCGTAATCTGATCAAACTCATTGGTGTCCCGCAACAGTTTTATCGTGTCGGGAATTTGCGAGAACCTGGGTACTACGATCATCCTGCCTGTTTCGTCATTGCGTGTTCCGATAACGACCAGCTTACGGCGGGGGAAGACGCGGTCGAGGTTCATTTCCATCCGCCGGTCGTCGCGCATATCAATCGTGTTGTCAGTCGTAAAAACGTCCCGCAACCGACCTGATCTCCACATGCCGGCTATCTTGAGGCGATGGATTTTTGCAAGGGACAACGCAACTTGATACTCGTCGAACACCCAGCCGTCCTTCATGAATTCGTGGCTGACGACCGGGCCGTCGCCCACATCGATCCGCTCGAAATAACCGTCGGTCAGGACCGGCATGAATATACTGCATGTTGCTATCAGACTGATCATTTCTGATATCGGCTGTTCCATAGCAAACTGATCGAGAATGACGTCATAACCTCGCTCGTCGAGTGAGTCTGCGAGCCCCCGCACCCATTCCCGGTGAAGGTCGTTTTCCCAGCGGTAAGACAGGAATATCCTCATATCTTCGGGAGGGGCGCCGTTATCAACATGGTCCTTGACCAGCCGCCAAAGGTTAGCCCTGTCGTAAAAGCCGGCTTGGCCCAGCGCGGTTGCTTGTTCACGCGTCAGTTGTGCGTACTCGCTTGATGACGCAAACGGCTTCGGGGGCACGTCCGTCGCTGATATAGCGGTGTCGCCGCTTTTCTCATAGTTGGTATTGTCGATCGGGCGGGTGATCCATTTTGGGCGCTCAGGTACATAAGCGTCATGAATTTCAGGGAGCTCTTGCGAAGTGTCTTTTGTGAGCTCAAGTAATTCCTGAGCCTGTATATCCTCAGGCCAACGTTCTAAATAGGCTTGAAGCTTTTCATTTGCCTGCGCCCGCTGCCCGCGGCGGATCATCTGCATTGCAGTGTTGAACTGAGGCTCTGCATAGTCCGGGTCTATTGCAATGGCTTTGTGATAATACTCAAACGCCTCGTCATCGTCGTCACCGAGCGCAAAGAGGCAGTTGGCAAGGCCGTTGCAGGAGTTGGCGTCTTGCGGGTTGGCCTTGATCGCGCGGCGATACCATTCGCCGGCGTCCAAAAAGTTTTTTGAAAGCTCATAAACATTGCCGAGGTTGTTCATAGCGATCGCATAGTCCGGTTTGATCGATAACGCTTTTTGCAGTGAACTTACCGCTTTGCCAAATTGCTTTTGATGCCTGAACAGCACGCCTTGATTGTTCCAGAGGCGACAGGATTTTGGAAAACGCTGCAACGCCATGGCATAGGTCGCTTCGCAGCATTTGTCATATCCGACTTTACGCAGTGCAATCGCGACGTCGATCCATCGATCCTCGTCGCCCGGGGCGCCCAAAAGGTGAGGGATGAATTGGTCTATATACTTAGGGTCGAGCTTCGACTCACGGAAAAATGCTGCGAGCCTGTTTACGTCCTTATTCTTTTTGAACACACCATCACCCTTTGCTAGTATACTGTAATAGTCTTTATATTGCATGTTTGGCTTATTTTATCGGGATCGCGAAAGATAGTGTATTGTGGTTTGGAAGACCAAAATAAAACATGTTAAGCTGCTCAGGGAATGCGTAATTATTGTTTTTGGCGAAGGACACGGCAGCTGCAATCGCTTCTTCCGGTATATCATCAAACTCGCTGCATTTATTGGGAATAATTCCCAGATAGTATTGAGACGGCAACACAACGACAGAATCAGTAGAGATTTTGTAACCGCAGTCCGCATAGAGTTCAATGAATTTGGATAAAACCTTCGGTTCCCTGTTACTATATACAACTACATCTAAACAACTTTTTCCTAAGTAATGCGCCAGAAAAATAAGACATCTTTGTGGTTTATCTTTCTTTGGCTTGGGCTTTTTGGATACCTTGTTTTCCGCTAAATCTTCAGCATTAAACGTCCCTAAGATGTCAATGAAACTCATTTCGCCAGCTTCTTGGGCTGTCATAGCTCCGTTTGCCACAAGGCATTGAAGCAAGCGAACAGCTTCATTGTCGGTATCGAACTTTTTGGCTTTTTCGATATCCGTTGTGAATAAGACTTTGTGGGACGACGTAGTTGTGTATTCGTGGATATATTCGCGATTTCGATTGCGAAGGCAGCGTTTTTTCGGACCATCAGTAAGCGATTCCAATAATTTGGACATTTCGGCAGTAGTTGCCGTTTTCTTTTTCTTGGAGCTAAGCAGTCCCATTGTATTCCCTCCCTCACTATTGTTGTACCATATAGCATTTTACAAAAAAGTATGAATCACAAAATCGAGTCAAGAAATTATACCCTTGACATATTATGCGCCGAAAACCGTTGCGCCGCAACGGTTTTCGGACAGATTGTGGCGGAGAAGGAGGGAGTTGAACCCTCGCGCGCTTTTTACACGCCTACTCCCTTAGCAGGGGAGCCCCTTCGGCCACTTGGGTACTTCTCCAAGCCTGACGTTGATTGGTTTCTTTGGACATTTTAGCGTTCATTCCGGGAATTGTCAATAGGTGATGCTTAGTTGTTTTCATGTTGATGTTTAATAGTGTTAAACTTGTATAGATTATGCTGTCACAGCAGCCCTTCGTCGTATTCCGCGCGGACGCCGCCGATCAGCGGCGGCCTGGTACGCGCGGCAATGACCATCGCCTTCCCTATATATGCTGTATCGAGCCGGAGAGGAATCACCACTCTCCTGAGATGCATTCCTATAAGAGTCCCGCCAATGTCGAGCCCGGCGTCCGCCATGATGGAAGAAACCGCGACCGGGTCGCTTAAGCCGGCATACGCCGCGGCGGCAAACGGGCCGCCTGCTTTCGGCTTTGGGACCGCGTTCACTATTTCATAACCGGCGGCTGCTTCCCGCTCGATGATCACGGCCCTGTTCAGGTGTTCGCAACATTGCGCGGCGATATGAACGCCTTGTTCCTTAAAGACGTCATACAGCGCGGCGAAGACTTCAGCGCCGATACCGGCGCTTGAATCGGTCCCTATGTTGTGGCCGGCTATCTCGCTTGTTGAGCATCCGATAATAACGACCATGCCGGGCTTTAGGCCCGCTTTCAAGCAAAGTTCCGCTGCCACGCGGCGCGCGGATCCGGCTATGCTGTCAGGCAAAGTACAGACCCCCTAATTCGGGCTGCAAGGCAACCCAACCACTGGCAATAGCGATAAACAGGACAAACCGGTGCTTCTTACAGCCGGGATGCATCAGTCGTGCTGCTTGTCAAGCGAAATGTTGTCGATCCCGTTTTGCTCAAATTCCTCTATGTACTCGTCAATGCGGCATGAAAGCTCGTTGAAGTTATCAGGGCTTATTGGCTCGAAGTCCATGTCGCGCCGCGCAAGTTCCTCGGCAAGTATCTCAAAGAAGACCGAATCTTCATAATCAGCTATTGCCTCGTGTATCCCGCCGTTTTCAAAAGCAGTGGATGGCCTCGCGCCCCCGATAATAGGTTCGGCCAACGATTGCATACCACAGGTACTGCAATATGCAAACACTAGGTTTTCCACAACGTCATAATCGGAAATCCGATCCAATCCTCTGGTTGAGTTGAGAATCCAGTTTCCTATATACACCATATCCAGAAGCCGCCTGAATTCCAGCTCCGATAATCTGATATCCATTTTGCCCTCCATGAAAAAAAGACTTCCACCAGCAATATTATAGCAGATGTCTCAGAAAATTTCTAGTCCCAGTTTTTCGATTTTGCCTGTTTTACTACGAATTTTACTGCGATTTTACTGCGATTCAAGTTTCCGCATCCGGTTGCGTATCGTCGGCGCTATCGTTTTCCTGATCGTATTGTGGTTCCGCTTCGATGAGCGCGGGCATGACAAGGGTGATCTTTGTGCCGATCCCTTCGCGGCTGAGGACTTCCAAATGCCCCTTGTGCCGCACCGCTATCCATTGCGCGATGGACAGCCCAAGTCCCGCGCCGCCGGTAGCCCTTGCGCGCGACTCATCCGCCCTGACGAACCTGTCAAACACATTCGGGAGGATTTCAGGGCTGATGCCTATACCATTGTCAGCAACAGTCAGTCGGGCGGAAGCCTCGTCGAGGGTCGCGGAAATCGTTATTTCGCCGTTCTGATCGGTGTATTTGATCGCGTTGTCGACCAGAATGCGAAGGGCCTGCTTTATTAGGGACCTGTCGGCAAGGACCGCGACGCTATTGCCCGAAACCTTGAATTCATGGCTGCTGTCCAGCATACGCATTTCGCCCACAACCTCTCCAATGAGCGCAGCGAGTTCGACACGTTCTTCGAACAAACTTATCCTGTTGCTGTCCCCGCGCGCCAGGAACAGGAGTTGCTCGACCAGTTCCTTCATGTTTTCGGCTTCGTCTTTTATTGCGGTGATGGACTCGATGAGCGCCTTTTCGTCCTGCTTGCCCCATCTGTCAAGCAGGTTGGCATAACCCTGGATAACCGCTATTGGGGTCCGGAGCTCGTGAGAAGCATCGGAGACGAAACGGGCTTGCGCGGCGTAAGACTCGTTGATCCTGTCAAGCATTCCGTTTATCGCGACAGCCACGTTCTTGAGCTCTTCCTGCAAATCGTCGACTTGTATCCTGGTGTCGAGGCGGCCGGCGTCGATCCCGTCGAGCCTGCCGGCCAGCGCCATCATTTTCTCATGGTCCAGTTGGTTAGTGACATCGCTAAAATTCTGGGCAGCCTGCGCAAGTTCCGAGATCGGGGCCAGCGTCTTGCGTACCATCCTACGATCGTCCGCCGTCCGTGACAGCAGCACAAGGAACTCGAAAAAGAGAAGGACAAGAAACGCTATGGCAAAATAAGAGAGGAACCTTCCAATGTATACTTCCACTTCATAAGCGCCGCTTTCAACGCCGACGTAAACGATATATGATAAGTCGAGCAGAGTATTGCCAAGGTCGTCCGTGTTTGCGCGAAAGCCCCTGAAAGCGTCCTTCGTTTCATAGGACAGGTTTTCTAAAAAAGGCCACATAGCGGTTCCGTAGACAGAATGCCCGGGTAACGAGCGCACGCTCATCCCTGCCAGATCCATCCATTCACCGGATGCGGGCGGCTCGCGGTCGGCAAGCATTTCAAGCGCTGCAACGACTTTGTTTTCGCAAAAGAAAGCAAGCGCGAACACGCATATGACGCAAATCAGGATGTTCAGCCAGAAAAAAACGCCAAACAAGCGGAAGAACATCTTCGACTGCAATTTTTTCGTTATTGACTTGCGGATCTTCCCTGCGGGTTCCGCAGTTTTTACGGAATCATTCATCTTTTATAACGTACCCCACTCCGCGGACGGTGTGAATAAGTTTGATGTCGAAGGCCTCGTCGATCTTTGAGCGCAAGAACCGGATATATACGTCCACAGCGTTGGTCCCGCCGTCAAAATCATATTCCCAGACGTTTTCGAGCAGCATTTCGCGGGTGACGACGATGCCTTTGTTTTTCAGCAGGTAGTGCAGCAGGTCGAACTCGCGCTTGGTCAGCTCTATAGGCGTTCCCAGCACTGTCACGGTATGGCGCTTTATATCGAGCTGTACTCCCTGCGCGGAAAGGCAATCGCCATCAGAGCCGCCGGCGGCCGCGCCGTGCTTGCGCAGCGTGGCGCGTATCCTGGCGAGCAGTTCTTCTATTGCGAATGGTTTCGTTATATAGTCTTCCGCGCCCTGATCCAAGCCCGCAACCTTGTCCATGACCTCGTCACGCGCCGTGAGCATGATGACCGGAACCGTCGACACGCGCCGCAACCTGCGCAGCACCTCCATGCCGTTGATTTCAGGGAGCATGATATCCAGCAGGACAAGGTCAAAGGCGCCGGATATTGCCAGTTCGTAGCCTGTCCTTCCCGTGAACGCTTTTGTCACCGAATAACCCTCGTGGCAAAGCTCCAGCTCCACGAACCGGGCGAGCTTTTCCTCGTCCTCAACAATAAGTATCTTTATAGTATCGCTCATGTGTCATACCTCCGCCGGATATCAGCCCCGGTTATTTCGTGTAGGCTGCACTATTCGCTGGTTTTGTTCGTACCTTCCTTGAAAGACTTCTTCACGTCGTTGACTATATCGGACGTGCTGTCCATAACTTTGTTGACAGCCTCGCGCCCGAGGTCGGGCCCGCTAAAGCGGTACCGGATTCCGAAAAATAGGCTGATTACGATAAGCGGCAGCGTCACCCAGAAGAAGAACAACAGCAGGACGACCAGGACGATCACAGGACATGAAAATATTGCCTCGCCGTTTTTCGTAGCGTCCAGATAGTTGATACTGCCTTTGCGGAGCACGTCCAGGCAAAAGTTCCCGAATCTTTTCATCATTTCCGAAAATCCTCCGGTTTCCCCGGTCCCTTTACCGCTGCCATAAGATGATCCATAACCCCCGCCGGAAGCTCCCGCCCCGGAGTAAAACCCTCCGCCGCTGGGCGGGTTGGCGTTGCCTTGTTTTTCAAGGTATATCAGCGCGTCGAGCAGGTCGCCGCCTGCTCTGTCAAGAGCCTCCTTAGCCTCCGCGTAAGACACGTTCGCTTTTTCGCGGAGCTTTTCTACTTTTTCAAGTTCTGTCATATCCTTTACCCGCCTCCCGTAACTATTATGCCGGTAGTATACGCGTCAGGGATGAAAACGCAATTTGGCAAAGATGAAAATGGGATTAAATATTTGTGGTTTGGGGCGAACGCAATGAAAAATGACAAACGAAAATGATAGGTGATAAATACATAAAGTGCCGCTGTGCCGCTGTGCCGTTCGTCGCGCGCGCGTTTATTATTTATCAGTCACATCATTCGCAATTCATCATCAATCATTCTTCATTGCCGCCACCGCAGCGGCGCTTTATGGTGCTGGTGACCGGAATCGAACCGGTACAAGGTTGCCCTCACGGGATTTTAAGTCCCGGGCGTCTACCTGTTCCGCCACACCAGCATAGTCCAGGTATTTCGTGTCCCAAGCTCCTAGTGCTACTGGATTATATTTTATCCGCAGCATTTTGTCAAGATTGACGTTTAAAACCGGTTGCGCAGGCGCATGAGGTGGTGTATAATTTCCTGTGCGCGAAAGCGGCCGGAGAATCCAAATGTATCGGAGGAGTCAGTCCCGGCTCCTCTGACTTTAATGTCTGGGAGGAGAATTATATGGCTATAACCTACAATGAAATGCTGGACACGTTCAGCGCTTTGAGAAAAACGGAAGCTTATCTGGAGGAGATGTGGGAGGGCATAGAGTCCTTCCTGCGCGGAAAAAGCCGCTTTGTTTTCGTCGGCTGCGGTTCCAGTTACAGTATTGCAAAATCCATGGCCGCGATCTGCGGCATGGGTACGGGAAAACCGGCGGCTGCTATGGCGGCGGGTGATGTTTTGCTGCATGCCGCGAGGTATAGAAAAGCCGTCGACGACGCCGCTGTCGTCTTTATCTCCCGCTCGGGGCGCACAAGCGAACTTCTTAAGGCGCTGGAGGCCCTGAAATCCCAGGACTGCCGGATGTCGGTCGCTTCCGTCGTATGCGCCGACGATACCCCGCTCGGAGAGAAAAGCGATTTTGTCCTTTCAACGCCGTGGGCATTTGACGAGAGCGTTTGTCAAACGCGCTGCGTTACAAATTTCTTCTTTATCGCCGCCTATGTCGCGGCAAAAATCACAGACGACCAGGCGGCCATGGAGGATCTGCAGTACTTGCTGGCGGCCGGGGGCGAGTGCATCAGGCAAGCCGAACTGCTTGCAATGGAACTCTCGAAGCAGCCATGGACACATGCCGTCGTCCTTGCCGACGCTGAGCTTGAGGGCTTGGCGGAAGAAGGGTCGCTTGTTTTCAAAGAGGTTTGCCAGTTACCTTCCAACTATTATCATATATTGGATGTACGCCACGGTCCGATGGTGCTTATAGGAAAGGAAACACTTGTCTTGGTGGCGCTCGGGACGTCGGGCGAACTGGAGCTCGATCTCCTTCGCGACCTCAAAGAGAAGGGCGCGCAGGTCGTAGCGTTTTCCAACGCGCTTGTTCAGTACGAGGGCGCCATTGTAATTGGCACGGAGCGCCCGCTGGCGCACATAGCCAAGGGCATACCGTTTATCATCCTGTGCCAGATGGCCGCATACTACAAGTCAAAGGAGACAGGCGCCGACCCCGACAAGCCGGTCGGCCTGGACCCATGGATTTCCCTGTAGCATCCCCCGAAGCAATAGAGACAATTTACGAGGTGGATATATTGAAGCAAAATGCCAGGTTAATCATTGAAAAGGACTTCGCCATCAGTGAAGTCGATAAAAACTTGTTCGGCTCTTTCGTGGAGCACTTAGGTCGATGTGTTTACCATGGTATCTACGAACCGGATCATCCTGAAGCCGATGAGTTTGGTTTCCGAAAAGATGTAGCTTCGCTTATCAGGGAACTTGATTTGTCGATCATCCGATATCCGGGCGGCAATTTTGTCTCAGGTTACCGTTGGGAAGACGGCGTAGGGCCGGTTGAAAATCGCCCCAAGCGTTTGGACCTCGCATGGCGTACGCTGGAGACAAACGCGGTCGGCATAAATGAGTTTGTCAATTGGTGCCGGCGGACGGGGGCTGAACCTATGGTTGCGATCAACTTGGGTACCAGAGGCGTTGAATCCGCCATCGACCTTCTGGAATACTGCAATCATCCGTCCGGCACATATTTGAGCGACCTGCGCGTTAGTCATGGATACAGCAAGCCGCACAAGATAGACGTGTGGTGTTTGGGGAACGAAATGGACGGCACATGGCAGACCGGACACAAGACAGCGGCGGAGTATGGCCGTTTGGCGGCTGAAACCGCAAGGGCGATGCGAATGTTTGACCCTAAGCTGAAACTGGTGTCCTGTGGAAGTTCCAACACATTAATGCAAACATTTCCCGAGTGGGAAGCCGAAACCCTGTCGCACACATATGACGTTGTCGACTATATATCGCTGCATCAATATTTTGACAACAGCCATGGGGACACTGCGGATTTCCTGGCACAGTCGCTTGAAACCGACTACTTCATCAGGACTGTCATTTCGGTTTGCGACTACGTCAAAGCAAAAAAACGCGGTAAGAAAGACATCATGCTCAGTTTCGACGAATGGAATGTATGGTACCATTCCAAGACGCGTGATGACAGCCTGATGATGAATGACCCATGGAATTCCACTCCGAGGCTGCTGGAAGACATTTTCACATTCGAGGACGCGCTCATGATAGGGTGTATTCTCATTTGTTTCTTAAGGCACGCGGACAGGCTCAAGATGGCTTGTATGGCGCAACTCGTCAATGTGATCGCTCCGATCGTAACTGAGGTAGGCGGGGGGGTCTACCGTCAGACTACGTTCTACCCATTATTGCACGTTTCAAAGTTTGGCAGGGGCACGTCCCTTCAGCCGTTTGTCGTGTCGCCTAAGTATGATTCCGCAAGCTATACTGATGTGCCGCTGGTAGAGGCAGCCGCTGTGATGAATGAAGAAACCGGCGAGATTACTGTGTTTGCCGTCAACCGGAGTTTGGAAAACGCTATAACAGTTGACTGCAATATAAGGGGTTTTGGGGACTGCAGCCTCATAGAGCACATCTCGCTCGAGAGCGATGACCTGAAAGCCAAAAACACTTTTGAAAAGCCTGATTTGGTGAAACCCGCCGTGCGAGTGGATTCGGCTATAGATTTAGGTAAGAGCAAATTTGAAGTCCAGCTGTGCAAAGCATCATGGAATGTAATACGTTTTCGCCGGCATGACAGCCGATTGATAGCGGGAGGATAAGATGAAAGCATTGTTGGGAATTGACATTGGAACCAGCGGGACAAAAACTGCTTTGTTTGACTTTAAGGGAGGGCTGATGGCTTCCCACACAGTACCCTACCAGCTTTATCATCCGCAAAACGGATGGGCTGAGCAGGATCCCGCCGATTGGTGGGCTGCCGCCGTGTGTTCTATTCGCCGGGTACTGGAGCATAGCGGCGTTTCCGCCGCGGACGTCGCGTGCGTAGGCCTTACCGGGCAAATGCATGGCTTGACGCTTTTAGACGCGGATGACGAAGTCATCCGGCCCGCTATACTGTGGTGCGATCAGCGCACCGGGGCCGAATGCGAGGAGATCACGGCCCTGATCGGTGAGAAACGCCTCATAGATATCACTGCCAACCCGGCGCTGACCGGTTTCACAGCTTCAAAATTCCTTTGGGTGCGCAAGCATGAGCCGGAGGCTTACGCGCGCGCCAGGAAAGCATTGCTGCCTAAAGATTACATACGCTACAAACTGACCGGAAGGGCGGTCACGGATGTGTCGGATGCTTCCGGGATGCAATTGCTCGACGTGGGTAAGCGGGCTTGGTCTGACGAAGTGCTGGAGGCGCTGGACATTGACCCGGCGCTGCTGCCCGAGTGTATGGAATCGCCCGATGTTTCCGGCTTCATCTCCAAAGAAGCCGCCGCGCTGACCGGTTTGAAGGAAGGAACGCCTGTCGCCGCCGGAGCGGGCGATAACGCAGCCGCTGCCGTGGGTACGGGCGCAGTGCGCGAGGGCGTCTCCTTTACGACCATCGGGAGCTCAGGGGTAGTGTTTGTCCACACTGACGCCATGAAAATCGACCCGCATGGGCGGGTACATACCTTCTGCTGCGCCGTACCGGGCGCCTGGCACATGATGGGCGTTACCCTGGCTGCCGGACTGTCACTGCAATGGTTCCGCGACCGTTTCTGCAATTCCGAGATTGTGAGCGCAGGCGAAATCGGCGTCTCCCCGTATATGCTGATGGATAAGGCGGCCGCCCGCTCACCGATTGGCGCCAACCGGTTGTTGTATCTGCCATACCTTCAGGGTGAACGCACTCCGCACCTCGACCCGGACTGCCGGGGCGCCTTTATTGGCTTGTCCGCCCTGCACGAGCGCCGCGACCTGATCCGCGCCGTGATGGAAGGCGTCAGCTTTTCATTGCGCGACTGCGCGGAGATATTCGCCGGGATGGGCGCGCCGCTCGACCATACCCGCGTTTGCGGCGGGGGGGCGTCCAGCGCTTTTTGGCGCCGGATGCTGGCGGATGTACTTGATCTGCCCATCCTGAACACCCGCAGCGCCGAAGGGCCGGCGCTTGGCGCCGCCTTGCTTGCCGGCGTGGCTGCCGGCATTTACCCCAGCGTACCCGACGCCAGCGACGCTGTGGTGGAAATAGTTGACTCGATGGAACCTGTCGAAGAAAACCGCCGGGCTTACGACTCCGTATATAATTCGTACCGCGCGGCATATCCCGCTATCAAAGAGTTATACAAAAGAATAGCAAGTTTGTGAGGACACAGGGTACATAAAAGAACCGTACCCCCGTGCCACCCCCGTGTCAAAGTTGCTGCTATAATAACGCAAACATCTAATAACAAAAAACAACAGTTGACAAATGGCTGAAAATCAGCTAAAATATGTCTTGGTATTTTAATAATGTTTGTATAATTCGGAGATTGGTGTTTTTCCAGTGGATAGTGGATCAGTCGTGGATCGTTTAAGTGGAAGTGGAAAAATGCGGCTATTAGCTGTGTCCGGATATATATGGACTACAATGGGCTAATTGGGTGTCGCAGCCAGAGCCGGCACTCTTGGCAATATAATTTAGGAGGAAATAATATGAAAAAAGCATCCCGCATTCTCTCTCTGTTAGTACTGTTCGCCATGCTCTTCACCCTTGCAGCCTGTGGAGGGAAAGAACCGAGCACAGGCGACACCGGCGGTACGTCGCAAGACGCAAATGCCGACGGCATCGAAGCCGGCGCTTCGCTGGTCTACTGGTCCATGTGGAGCGAAACCGAACCGCAGGCGATAGCGCTCGCGGCAGGGGCCAAGGCGTTCGAAGAATCAACCGGCGTTTCCGTAAAAATCAACTTCAACGGTCGTCAAGGCCAGCGCGAAGGCATTGCCCCGGCTCTTGCGGCAGGCGAGACCATCGACATTTTCGACGAAGACATGGACCGCGTGACAAAGCAATGGGGCGAATATCTGCTGCCGCTGGACGACTTTGTGAACGGCACTTTCAGCGACACGAATGGCAGGACATTTAAGAGTCTGGTCAACGGCGCCCTTATGAACATGGCCCTGGGAAGGGGCAACGGCAAGTATACGGTCATCCCATACCAGCCGTTCATATTCACGGGCATGTACAACAAAGACCTTTTCTCGCAGGCTGGGATCTCGTCCGCGCCAAAGACCTGGAATGAGTTCCTTGACGCCGGCGCCAAGCTGAAGGACATCGGCATTAACCTGATGACGATAGACAACGCGTATATCCCCGCCCTGTTTGGCTACACGCTCACTCGCGTCGTTGGCGTCGACAGGACCATGGAAATCTTTGCGAAACCGGAACTCTCGGATCCCGGCGTACTCAGGGCATGCCAGTTACTGGAAGAACTGATCACCAATGGATATATGTCGCAGAGAGCGGCGACGAACATCTATCCGGAAGGCCAGGCAAGCGAGTTCGGCATGGAGACCGCCGCGGTCCTCATTTGCGGCACATGGCTCCCCAATGAGCTCAGGGAAATCAACCCCGACCTCGCCTGGGGCCAGTTCGCGTGGCCGACAATCGATGCAGGCGGCGCCGGTCCCGAGGCGCACAATGTCGCGGCCCAGTGCTTCGGCATCAATAAGAATACCAGTTACCCCAACGCAGCTTTCGCTTTCGTTCGTTGGATGACCATCGGCTACTGGGACCAGAAGCTTGCCGACGACAGCATGGGCGTCCCGATGGCTAACGACGCGACCTGGCCGGCCGAAATCTCCGAAGCCAAGTCGATCCTCGACGCCACTTCGAATCCGTTCCCGTGGGCGGCAGGCGCCGAAGACGACCCGAACATCGGCGCGGCGATCATCGACGGATTCCAGAGAATGGTCACCGGTTCGATAAACGCGCAGACGTTTGCCGACGATCTTGCTAAGGTGACAAAAGCAGAGTAATACTAACAATCAGCCAGTGGTACTGCAAAACCGCGGCGGCGAATACGCCGCCGCGGTTTGGTAAGTGTACCGGGAGGGGGTTTTTGTTTTGGTTGGGCGAAAAAATAAGCGAATGATTGTCCTTTTTATGGTACCGGCATTGTTTTTCTTTGCGGTGGTATTTCTGTATCCGGTTCTCCGTACGTTTGTAATGAGCTTTTTCGCGGTGGAAGCTATAGAACAGCCCGTTTCGTCCTGGACGTTTCACGGACTGAAGAATTACACAAACCTGTTCAAAGTTAATCTTTTCAACCGCTCGGTCACGAACTACCTGACGATTTGGTTTGTGGGCGGGATTGCCGTAATGATTCTCGCTATGATCTACGCCGTTATACTCACAGGCCGGATCCGCATCAAGCGTTTCTGGCGCGCCGTGATCTACATGCCTAATGTCATCAGCGCGATCGCGTTGGGGACCATGTGGATCAATTACATTTATAGGGATAACGACGGCTTGTTCGATAAGGCGGTCAAACTGTTCGGGGGGCAGACTCCCGTCTTGTGGACCGGCCCGGATATGGGAATATGGAGCTTGCTGATCGCGTACAGTTTCGGGATGGTCGGCTATATTATGCTGACGTTCATTAGCGGGATCGAAAAGATCGGCGTAGAATACTACGAGGCTGCCGATATTGAAGGCGCAAATGTTTTCCAAAAGCTCTTCTATATCACCATTCCTTTGATAAGAGGCGTGATCCGGAGCAATATCGTTATTTGGACGGTTGGTATGGGGACGGGCATATTTGCCTGGGCGTTCATGTTTTCACCCAACAACCTTACGCTACCCTATACGATGCCTCCGAATTACCTGCGCGAGATCGTCTTTGGCGGACGTTCGTCGGCGAACATACCCCGTGATACGGGCGCCGGGGCGGCGGTCGGTATATTGATCGCCCTGCTGGTCGTAGTTGTTTCGCTGGCGACTACCCTGATCACGCGAAAAGACGACGTTGAGATGTAGAGTAGAAAGGATGTGTGATCAACATGGCAAGACCTGAGATGGTCCGCGAACCGTTCAGATTAAGAAAGGAGCTCAAACTCTCGCCGGGATATATCCTCTGCGGGTTTTGGGCGCTGTTTACCTTTGTTCTTGTCGGCTGGACTATAGCCGCGTCACTAGTTTCTCCGAGGGAGGTCTTCAGCGGAGATGTGCCGGGGGCGTTTTTGCAACGACTATTGAATCTCGACCTCAAGTGGGACAACTACACTCTGGCCTGGAGTTCGCAGAACCTCAGCGGTTTCTTTTTGAACTCGCTCATGTACTGCATCATATCCCTGACGCTCATTATCATCATCGCCGCTCCCGCGTCCTATGCGCTCAGCCGTTTTAAATTCCGCTTCAACGCCGTCATACAGAACATGACATCGATCGCTATGGGCGTCCCGGCCGTTATGATCATTATGCCGCTGTTCAGCATCGCCACCGCCCTAAAGG
>Ga0123353_10006215_pt1 | contig 15874 bp, 11 predicted proteins | sample TergutLab28metaG_3_FD_92763 | JGI IMG/M metagenome (GOLD analysis project Ga0123353, IMG submission 92763) | Labiotermes labralis P3 segment gut microbial communities from Petit-Saut dam, French Guiana - Lab288 P3 | ecosystem: Host-associated > Arthropoda: Insects > Digestive system > Gut ... | reverse complement strand
TTTTCCGTCATGCTATTTTCCCCTTTCGCCTTTCGGCTCCAGGTTAGACGGCTAACCAACTGGATTTCTCTCTAATCCAGTACCCCAACGGGCAATACCAGTACGCCCCGACGGACGCACCGCAAAAAAAATTTTGATCACGGAGTAGGCGAAGGCGATCATGGACAGGGTGCTGAACAGCGTGGTATTGACATCCATGCCAGCTTTGAAACTCCCCTCCAGCACGGTGACGCTTTGCGCGCCGAGGTCCAGGCTATGGGCCCCGGCTACCAGGCGGCCCAGGTCGCTGAGGAAGGTGTTCTGCAGGGTGACGCAGAACTTGTAGAGCTCCACGGGGACGATGCTGAACATCGCCGTGGCCAGGAGGCCCTTCATGATATTTAGCGCTGCGGTCTTGGGGCTGGCGCGGCCGCTCTGGGATTCGATGGCGACATCGAAGATTGCCACCACCATCCCCACCACGAACAGCGCCCAGCCGAAGCGGTAGAACAGCCGCACCACGGCCTCCACCCAGGGCAAGCTAAATATGTCCGATGCCATGGCGCTCATGTTGCCGAAAAACTGTGCGATGGCATCATAGATGATGGAGTAGAGCCAGCGGAGCATCATGTCGAAGATGATACTGGAAAAGCTCTGGCTCAGGCCGTCGAACGCGCCAGTGATGATGTCGCCAAGCCAGTCAAATATGGGAAACGCCTCCTATCTGTCCATCCAAACGGGAGGGCCTTTGGGGCCCTCCCGCTGGAAAAACTTCAAAAACATTTGAAAAAAGTATTGCAATCGCGGAAACAATGTGATATAATGGTTCTGTAACCAGCACAAGTATCGCGTTACTGCAAATTATTCAAACATTTTTGTGCCGATTTTGGCTATCCGCCGATGATCTGCCACAAATAAAATGGACAAGTTAATGTGAATATCAGGCACACGAAGATAATAATGGGCGCGGTCAATTCCAATTGACCGTGTTTTCGATAGTCGGAATACGTCATCCCCACTTTTACGAAGAATAAAACCGCCAAAATGAGGTCCAAAGCGGGAAAGACCACGTTATTCACCACAGTCTTAATCTGCTCCTTGGCCGCGTTCCAGGTGCTCTCGATGGCGCCGGCCACGTCGGTGGGCGCCGCGAAGGCGGTCATGCAGAAGGCCCCGGCCAGCAGGATCAGCGCCGCGGCGACCGCGAGAGTAAATCTTAGCTTATTCCGTTTCATCAGGCTGTTCCTCCAATTCATTTTCTTTCTTTCTGCGGATGCAGAGCAACACCGCGGAGATTGCCGCCGCTGCACAGAGCAAGCCGATCCACACGCTGGGGCTGAGGTCGTCGCCGGTCTTGGGGTAGTCTTCCGGGGAAGGTACAGGCGTAGTGGGTTGTTCTGGTTCTGTGGGCTGTTCAGGCTCGGTCGGCTGCTCAGGTTCCGTGGGTTCCTCGGGTTGGTCGGGCTGATCGGGCTCATCCGGCTCATCAGGGGTATCCGGCTCGTCCGGCTGATCCGGCTCGTCAGATTCCTCGGGTTCATCCGGCTCGTCGGGCTCATCAGGTTCCTCCGGTTGCTCCTGATTGAGCACCTCCAGCAGCACCTTCTGGCCGTTCTCGCGGATATGGATCGTGTAGATTTCATCCACAAGGATATATCCTTCAGGGGCTTCCAGCTCGCGGACCTGATATTCGCCGTAGGGCAGGTCACTGAACCGCGCGTAGCCCTTTTCGTCCGTCACGGCCTCGCCGATCTTTTCGTCCTCCCGAAAGAGGCCAAACTTGGCGCCCTGCAGGGGTTCGTGTGTGTGGGCGTCCAACTTGAGGATGCGAAGTTCACCGAGGGCCCGCCTATTCACGATGGGGTCGCCGTTGTTCACCTGGATCCTGGTAACGGCATTGTCCTCGCCGGTATAGCTTGCGTCGACGGGATATTTCGTGCCGTCCAGGATGAAACCTTCCGCCGTCTGCAGCTCTCGGACATAATACTTGGCGAAGGGCAGCTCGCCCTCAAACCTGCCGCGTCCATCCTTGTCCAGCGAGGACAGAGCCATCAGGGAATCCTGCGTGAGGATCAGGCTGTCCTTGGCGATAATCAACTTGCCGTCCTCGGCGTAGATATCCTCCGCGCTGAACAACCCAAAGATCACATCCTCGAAATGATCGAAGGCGTCGAAGCCCTCCATCTTCTTGAGCAGCTCGATCTCAATCAACTGCCGGGCGTTGCTGATACCGATCTGGCTGGTGACCACCGCGACCGTCTGGTCCTCGTAGACCAGCGACACCGGGTGGGGCGTGGGATCCAGCACATAGTTCTCGGGGCACTTAGTTTCGACCAAGGCGTATTCGCCCAGGTACAGTTCCTTCGACAGGGCCTGGCCGTCCTCCCCGGTGACGATGTGATCCACCACGTCGCCCTTCCTGGCGCGCACCGTGCCGTCCGGGGTGACGATATCTTCCGCGGCAACCACATCAAACTCCGCGCCGGCAAGGGTTCCCATCTCGAAGATGGGCAGGTACTGCTTGCCGAAGATGGTTTCGATCTCCTTGGCGCCCACCAGCATGTTGCCGGTCTTTTCGACGTGTATCTTGCCCATGACAGGCTTGTTCTCCATGGTGACGGTCACGATTTCCTCGTCCTGCGAGGAGTGGATGGTGAACTTCACGGATTCGGTGCTCAGAAGATAGCCTCTGGGAGCGACGACTTCCACCAGCTCATACTCGCCGGACTTGAGCGGTTCCGGCAGCACCAGGGCCCCATCGGCGGCGGTCACAAACTCGCCGATATCAGCGGGCGTGGGGTAGTCGACGTGCTGGGTCACCCAATCGCCGGTAGCGAGGTCGCGGATCTTGAACGTGGCGCCGGCGAGCAGGATGGGCTTGCCGGTTTCGGCGTCCACCTTCACGATCTTCACCTGCGCGCGGAAGGTCAGGTTGTTGAGGATGAAATAGTAGATCTTCCCTTCCTGGGAGATGAATACCTGGAAGGGAGCCACCATCATGACGTCGCCGGGGGCCTCGACCTCAGCAACAGTGTACAAACCGTAGGGCAGCTCCTTCGTTATGGCCCAGCCATTCTCGTTGGTCGTGATCCTGTCGCGCTCCGATTCTTTGGTGGCGTCATAGCTGCCCGCGGCGCTGCGGTAAATCTCAAACACCACGTCCTTGAAGGGCTGCTCGATCTGCGGGTCGCCGTAGCCATCCATGGGCGCGTCAAGGTGCTTGACGATGGCGATTTGGCCTTCAACAACTTTGTTCTTGACCTCGCTATTGGCCGAGGTCACCTCAACCTCCTGCCCGGCGTATTCCAGCTTCACCTGGTGGAATGCTTCGTTCAGGGTATAGCCCTCGGGCGGGGTTTTCTCCCGCACGAAATACGTTCCGAGGGGCAGCTCCTTGGTCGTTGCCTTGATATCAGACCCGCAGTAGATGGTATCGGCCAAGGTGGTTTTGTCGCTGGCGTATACCTCGAACACGGCCCCGGTCAGCACCGCGTCGCCCTGGGAGGTATCCCCGGTGGCGATATCCTTCTTGGTCACCGTGATCTTCCCAACCTGGGGCTGCTCAGCAACAACAACATCAGCATAAACAACAGCAACATCCTGGCCGCCATAGGTCAGCTGTGCGCCGAAGGTATTTTGGTTGCGGACGAAACCGTGCGGCGCGGTCTTCTCCGAGACTGTGTAACTGCCAAGCGGCAATTCCTTGGAATTGGCCTTTCCTTGGGCGTCCGTAGTGATAGTATCGACCAAGGCCCCACCGCTGTTGCGGACCTCGAAAACCGCCCCGGCCAGAGAATAATCGCCGTTGGCGGGATTGGGGTTCGTCTTGGCCACGCGGATCACACCCACCTGCGGCTGCTCAGGGACCGTGACAGACGCGACAGCAAATTCGATGTCCTGCCCGGCATATTCCAGAGTAGCGGTGAAGCTGGCGGGGTTGCGCACAAAGCCAGTCGGAGCCGTCTTTTCCTTTACGGTGTATTCCCCAAGGTTGAGGGCCTTCGACTGCGCTTCGCCCTGCGCGTTGGTAGTCACGGTATCCACCAAGGTGCTGCCGCTGAAGATTTCAAAAACCGCGTCCTGGAGGGAGTAATCGCTCATATCGGGGGTGGCGTTGGTTTTTTTGATAGTGATCTTGCCCATCTGCGGCTGCTCCGGCACAGCGACGTCGGCGTAGACAATCTCTACATCCTGGCTGCCGTATACGAGTTCAGCCGTAAATGCCGCGGTGTTGCGGAGGAACCCGGCGGGCGCGGTCTTTTCTGTCACACGGTAGCTGCCCAGGGGTAACTGCTTCGACTGCGCCTTGCCATCCGCGCCGGTGGTAATGGTATCGACCAAGGTTCCGTCCGGCTTGCGGACCTCGAAAACCGCTCCGGCCAGAGAATAATCGCCGTTGGCGGGATTGGCGTTCGTCTTGGCCACGCGGATCACGCCCACCTGGGGCTGCTCTGGAACCGTGACAGAAGCCACGGCAAGCTCAACGTCCTGCCCGGCATATTCCAGCGTAGTGGTGAAGCTGGCAGGGTTGCGCACGAAGCCGCTGGGGGCGGTCTTTTCCCTGATGGTATAGCTGCCCAGATTCAATGCCCTGCTCTGCGCCTCTCCCTGGGCGTTGGTCGTCACAGTGTCAACCAAGGTGCTGCCGCTGAAAATCTCAAAGACCGCGCCCTGCAGGGAGTAGTCGCCCATGGCCTTGTCGGCGTTGGTCTTTTTGATTGTGATCTTGCCCTGCTGGGGCATCTCCTGCACATCCCATGTGCCGTAGGACACCGCGGCGTCCTGCCCGGCGTAGCCCAGGGTGACCTCGAACACGTCGGGGCAGCGCAGGAATCCGGGCGGGGCCGTCTTTTCCCGCACCTTGTAATCGCCCAAGGGCAGTTGCTTCGACTGCCCGGACCCGTTGCCGCCGATTGTCACGGTATCAACTACCTTGCCTTGGCTGTCCAGGATTTCAAAGACCGCGCCGGCAATGATATAGTCGCCGAGCTCGGGGGCGGCGTTGCTCTTGTTGATGATGATGACCCCAGGCTGGGGCTGCTCGGGCACGTTTACGGCGGCGTAGACAACCTCTACATCCTGACCACCGTATACGAGTTCAGCCGCAAACGCTGTGGTGTTGCGTATAAACCCATGGGGCGCGGTCTTTTCCTTCACGGAATACTCGCCCAGGGGCAGCGCCTTGCTCTGGGCGCTGCCGCTGGCATCGGTCGTAACGGTGTCTACCAAGGCGCTGCCGCTGAAAATCTCAAAGACCGCGCCCGTCAGGGAGTAATCGCCCATAGCAGTGCTGACATTGGTCTTTTTGAGGTTGATCTTGCCCGTCTGCGGCTGTTCGGGGACTGTCACGGTGGCATAGGCGAAAGCCTCATTCTGCCCCGCGTAGGTCAGCGCGGCGGTGAAGCTGGCCGTATTGCGCACGAAGCCGCTGGGGGCGGTCTTTTCCTTAACGGTGTATTCTCCCAGGTTGAGGGCCTTGCTCTGCGCGTTGCCGCTGGCATCGGTAGTCACGGTGTCAACGAGGGTGCTGCCGCGATAAATCTCAAAGACCGCTCCGGCGAGGCTGTAATCGCCGTTGGCAGTGTTTGCGTTGGTCTTTTTGATATTAACTTTGCCCTGCTGGGGACGGTCCACGGTAGAGATAAACACCTGCGCCGATTCCGCCTCCTGGCCCGCGTAGGTGAACCAGGCGTTGTACACGGTGTCGTCCAGCAGGAACCCGTAGGGCGCGGTTTTCTCCCGCACGTCATATTTCCCCAAGGGGAGCGGCCCGGACTGCGCGTTGCCTTCCTCGTCCGTGGTGATGTCGGCGATGAACTTGCCCGTCTCCATATCGGTGATCTCGTACACGGCTCCCGCCAGGCTGTAGTCGCCCTTGGAGCGGTCGCTGTTGTCCTTGTTCAGGCGCACGATGCCTGCCTGGGGCTGTTCGAGAACGTCAATGGGCACCACGATTTCATCCTGGCCGTTGTCCACGATTTGATATGCGAATTCGGTTGGATTGCGCACGAATCCGTAGGGCGCTTTCTTTTCGGCGATGATATAGTTCCCGAGAGGGAGCTGGCTGCTGATGGCCACGCCCTGGCCGTTCGTCGTGACGGTTTCGATATACACACGGGTGCTTGTCATGATGTCGAACTCCGCGCCCGCCAGGGAGTGGTTGCCCAGGGTAGGATTCGCGTTTATCTTGTTGACGAGGATCCGGCCCTGGTTAATGATGTTGACGAAATCAGCGCTTGTGGTTTCACCGGGGAATACGGTCAGCGTCAGCGGGTTGTGCCCCTCCACTGTATACCCTGCCGGGATATTGATCTCCGTAACGGTATACTTGCCGGGCGCCATGTTTGGCATAGTGATAATACCGGTGCTGTCCGTGGTGTAGCTGCCGACAAGGATATTGCTGCTGTTCCTCACCTCGAACTGGAAGCCCGCGAGGTTGCTGCCGCCGGTCACCTTTTTGTAAATCTTCAATGTGCCCCTGGCCTGTTCAGCGGAGGCGACAGCAAAGCCCGCGCGGGCGGCCGCGGTGAACTGGAGGTCATAGACCACCATGTGCTGCAAGCCCTGGGATTCGAACCAGTAGATATTGGCGGGAAGCCTGGAGTCCGTGCCGATCAGGATGTCCGGTATGTCGATGGTCTGCCCGGCATAGCTCAAAGGCGCGGTCACGGTGATGGTATCTCCGTCGTCATAGTTCCAGCCGGTGACGGTCATGCCCGCGGGGATTTTGCTCGCGTCGATACTGTACTGGCCGTTGAGGAGGTCGAACCGGACTGTCGTCGTGCCTTTGAGGACTCCGCCGTCCTCTGTCAGCGAAATGGTGTAGGGGACGGCATGGAAGCCGAAGGTGATATATTGCTCGTTGTTCTTCGCCTTATCGAGGAGTTCCAGGTAGAAGGCCCAAACGCCGGTATTCCCTGGGGTGGCGCGCAGGCGAGTACGGTTATAGAAGTTATGGCCCACGCCCGCCTGCTCGTACATCCACGTCCAGATCGAGACCTGCGTTGCGTAAAACGCCTCGTAATCCTCCAGGCCGCCGCTGTTGTTCGGATAGCCGTTCAGGAGGATGGCCTTGATGCCATTGATGACGTTCGCGCTGGCGAAGGCGGCGGGGTTGAACTGCGAATACGCCTCGCCGTGGGGGGAGGGCAAACTGCTCTCGAGGCAGAACGCGATAGCCCCTGTCTCCACCGTGCGCCATAACGGCACGTTGAGGAGTTCCCAGGGGTAGTCGAGATACTTGCTCTCGAACATCCCGTTGTAGGCGCCCAGCTGGTGGATGTGGACGGTGTTGTCCAGGGCCTGGGCTGCGGGGATGGCGGCTCCGAAAGCCAGGAGCATCGCCAGAAGAATTGCGAAAATGCGTTTCATGTGTTTCATGAATAAAAAGTCCTTTCCAAATTTGGTTTGACAAAAGTTAAGAGCCCTCCATCAGATTTGGAGGGCCCTGCCTGGGGATATACAGTTTTGCGTTAGGCTATTACCGGCACAGCATCACGACGTAGACATAATTGCCGGACCTGACCGCGCCGATCCCGGTCGTGGTGAACGCCGCTTCCAGGAAGTTGTGTACATGGGTGGTGAGCAATTCGCCGATCACATCGGGCGGGTTAGCCGTGTATACGAAATATCCCGTCGATTCGCCGCCCGGAGGTTGCTCGCTGTGGAAATTGCGCCCTTCCTGGGCCATGCGCATAGCGTGCGCCTGCGCGTAGGCGGTGAGTTCAGGGTCCATCGTCATGGGAGCCAGCCCATGCTCGGCACGCCGCTTGGTCTGCCCCGCGAGCATCCGGGCGGCGTATTCCGGGCCCAGCGTCTCGTATTCCCCAGTGTTTCGCACGACGGGGAGAGGGCCGGGCGATTCCGCAGGCACGAACCAGGGGTTGTCGGTGCCGGGCGAGGCGGCGGCTGTTGCTGCGGCGGTCTGCGGGGGAACATAGCGGGTCGTGGTTGTCGTCTGCGCCGCGGTCGCTGGCGTTGGAACCACGGGGGCTGTGGTCGGTGCAGGCGCTGTGGTGGTTGACCGGGCAGCCGTGGTCGTCGGTGAGGTCGTTGGGACGGCGGTTGTCGGCGGCCTCATGGTAGCAGCGGTAGTGCAGGTTTCCGTTTCGGCGTAAGCCGCGCCGGATTCCTCTGTCGCACCTGCCTCCGCGGCGCTCTCAGCGCTGACGGATTCAGCGGTCCGTTCCGTCGCCAAGGCCGTTGTGGCCGGGGGTATCCATTCCGCTCCCACGTAGCCAGTCGTGCCGGTCTGCGCGCCGAAGGTAATGATCGCCGCAGCCAGAAGGGCCGCCAGCAGTGTGATAATCGCCGTCTTTTTCATTTTCCTGTACCGTCCTATCTTGTGCATATATATATTGTATGTGTGCCGTTTGCCTGCCGCTCGGACCAGATGTTGAACTCCGTGGCTCGGGCGGCCTTTGCTTGGTCGAGTTTTGCCCGGATTAGCTGTTGGGTCGCGCCTGGGACCGCCTCGCCGCCCTGGGTCAGCTGAGGCCGGTAGGTCAGCCCTATTGATTTGCCGTAGTCGATCCCGTAGGCGATCAGGGAATCGCTGGCGCCGGTAGCCGTTGGCGGCCTTGATGTGGTTGTCGGCGGCCGCGTTGTGGTAGGTGGGCGTGCAGTTGTGGCCGGCGCCCTGGTGGTTGGGGGGCGCATAGTGGTCAGCGCGCGGGTAGTGGTCGGCGGGGCCGTTGTGCGCGGAGGCGCTGCCGTGGTTCCGGTTGTCGTGCGCTGGGTTGTGCTGGTTCGCCGGGCTGATGTGGGCGTGCAGGTGGTAGTTGTGGCTGTGTTGTTGGTGGGTTCGTTCGTGGCTGTCGCCTCCGCTGTGCTTTCTCCTTCTGCCATTGATTCCTCCGCGGTCGTGGATTCCTCCACGGCGGTGGTCGTCTCGGCGGTCATTGGGTCTTCCGGGGGAGGAGGGTGGAATACCCGTGTGAGGATGAACGTCAGCAGGATTGCCGCCAGGAAAATAGACACGAAGATCGCGGTTTGCTTGAGCTTTTTGTTTTTCAGGGCATCATCCCCCTTTCCTGAGTATACTACACAACTCTCCCAATAGCCAGCGCAAACGCATGCATATCAAGGATTTCAAGACCTCAACCATGCCAACAGCCACATAATGTGATATAGGCTTTGCCACATAGCCAGATAAACCCACGCTATGGATTTGCTATTGCGGCATGCCGCTCTCGTATTCCTCCTGGGCCTTCACGATCTGCCGCCCGATGGCCGCGACAACAGGGATGGTAATTCCATTGCCGGCTTGGCGGTAGAGCTGCACGTCGCTGTTGACGGCGGCGGCCCTGTCAAATTGGGCGTCCGTCCAGCCTTGGAGCCTCCATGCCTCACGCGGTGTGAGCCTGCGGATACGCCCGCCAGCCAAAACCCCGGAGCGTTCGCCTTTATGGCTGCCAATGCCGGCGTCATACTTTGCCGTCAGGCAGCGGGCATTTTCAGTCGGTATGGGAGCGCCGGCGCTAAGATCCACGAACACAGCGGTTTGGGTCTGGTTGCGGTTGAGCCCGCGGTAATCGCTGGCCTGGAGGGTGCAGGCGTTTTCGAGGGGCCCGGTGATACCCTCCCTGCGGTTGAAGCCCACGGCATACAGCCCGGTTTTTCCCGCGAATCCCCCGCCGCCTGCCATGAGCGTGGCGCCTATCCCATCGGCGTCGTAGATCCGGCTTCCCTGCCGGGTCCGCCCGTTGAGCTGCCGCAGAGCTTTGCCATAGCCGCACTCGATAGGAAATATTTTTCGTCGACATCCGTCTCCAAAATGTCTCCGAGCGACAATGAAGATCCGCTCACGATTTTGCGGGAGGAACCAGCTTGAATTGACGACTCCGTACTCCCAAGCATAGCCGCGCTGGGCCAGCGAATCGAGAACCCGGAACAATTGCCAGCCTCCACCGATCTCGCGCAGCGAAGCAACATTTTCCAGCTCCACCCACTCGGGTCGAGCTTCTGCGGGGAGCCCGTCAAGCAGCCTAATGATCTCAAAAAACAGTCCGCTGCGGGCGCCGTCGATGCCGTCCCGGACATTGGACGCGCGGGAGACATCGGTGCAGGGGAATCCCGCGCACCATAGATTTGCTCGGGGGAGATCAGCGGGCATAACGCCCAGAATGTCATTTGCAAACCATTCGTCCTCCTTGATGTCGAAGATAGCCCGGTAGCTGCGGTCAGCGAACTTGTCGATCTCGCAGTGGCCCACGCAGCGCATGCCGACCTGCTCCAAGGCGGCCCGGAAGCCGCCCGCGCCCGAAAAGAAATCCAGGAAGCGCAGGGGCTTGCGGTCAACTGTAGTCGAATCCATAAGCCACAATCCCCATATCCGCCCGGACTTCCTCCATGGTGATGTCCTCCGGCTGGGCGAACACCTGGCAATAGCCCGCCGCTTGCTCATCGGTCAGCGAACAGAAGCCGCCTTCACCATCGTCGCCGGCAATGAATAGTGGACCCGCATATACCGCTCCATTAATGCATCGGTTACCCGCCATGCCGTCCAGCTTTGCCGTATCACAGGACACAACCGCAACCTTATCATCAAACGGGCAAGTAACTTCAATCAGCCCGCCTACCACCCGTTGCATGGCCTTATAGTCCGGCGCGATCTCGGCCTCATACGCACCCTGGCCGGGCTCCACCATAACCACACGCAGCAGGCCGTCCGGCTTTTGCGTCAGGGAAGCGTCGAAGTCAATCTCCCGGAAGCCGACGCGGTCCACGAAAAGGTATTTGCCGCCCACCTCCACCACGTCGGAGATCGACATGCTCCAGCCCCGGTGCAGCGGCGGCAGAACGTCATTGAACTGCTGGAAGATCATTTCGGGATCCGCGCTGGGTACGGGGCCGTCATAGACCACATCATAGATGGACGCGTCGACAGCTTGCCCAGGTACGAGGGGTTCAAAGCAGCGGCGCTCCGTGTCGCGGTCTTGGTTGATCTGGAATACCCGGATCCACACAGGTTCCGATGCTTGCTCCGGCGCTTGCTCCGGCTCCGGCCCGGCCATCTTTTCGATGGCCCACTGCGGCATATGCTCCGGCTTGAGCACCCCGAGGAAAACCTCCCGGCTAAAGCGGTCCTGTTCCCTGTCGAGAAGGAACCTGCCGAAAATGCTGCGCCCGCTGGCGGTTGGCACGCAGCCGAACCCTCTTTCAGCCAGGATAATCTCGACTGTGGAATCAGACCGACCAGATAGTGCATTAAGAATATAAATCACTCCTTTTTATTACGTAGAATACAGACAAACTCAACTCATTTCAGATAGTCCAAAGCGTACAGGCCGTAAGCAAGCAGTCGAAATAGAGTTGGCTCATCTGTCAGCGACAAAAGCTGCGGCACTACGGAGGTGCAAATATTTGCTTGCAATAACAAATAGTCATAATTGAATCCCTCTCTTTCTTTTGAGCCGAAAGGCTCTTTTTTGGGTTTTCCGTAAAGTTTGAAAAGCGTATGAAATTTTGGGGCGAAAGGAGGGCGCAGCCCGACTGGAGCCCCAAAATTTCGCGCCGGAAAGTATTGTGTGCTGCAGGGTCCGCCATCAAAAAGACATGAACCGACATTACGCTCGTCGGCTCATGTCTTTTTTGTTAAAATAAACCGGGAGGTGCAAACGCGGTAACCCCGCATAAACAAAAATTCGAAAGGAAGACACTATGCGAATCGAATGCTTCAAAACCAGCACCCAAAGAACCCGGTACCTTCTTATCGACGACCTCGGGAAGCCCATTGTCCCCGTCATGCAGTTTCTAAAATTTAAAGACAACTGCGGACGGGCCCGAAACACATTGCGAGCCTATTGTTTTCATTTGAAATATTTCTATGAATACCTCGCGTTCATAGAAAAAGGGTTCGATGAAATCGGGATTGATGAATTGGCAGGCTTTTTGAGGTGGCTTCAGCAAGGGAGGAATCCGCGCATTATTCCGCTTGTACCAAAAGAGTCTGCGCGCTCGGCCAAAACCATAAATGTGTATTTGGGCACCGTTTATGAGTTTTACAACTACCTTTTCCGTCATGAGGATTACCGAATCAGATTGTCGGACAAACTCACTTTCAAAATGCCCAACAGCAGAAGAGGGTTCAAAGATTTCCTTTATCACATCAATAAGTCCAAGTATTTCGATGCCAAGTTGATTAAGTTGAAAGAACCCCGGCGGCGCATAAAGACAATTTCCAAGGACGATGTTTCTAAAATTTTAGAAGCTTGCCTTACGGTCAGAGACAAATTCCTGATTCAACTGCTTTGGGAAAGCGGTATGCGGATTAGCGAAGCGCTGGCTTTATGGCTTGAGGATTTTGAGCCGGACGCGCGGCATATCCACATTCATGACCGGGGTGAGCTACAAAATCTTGCGGAGATTAAAACAGTTTGCAGCCCACGGATATTGGATGTGTCCAGCGATTTGATCAATCTCTACTTCGAGTACATTGCTGGTGCGCATACCGATGAGGTGGACACAAACCATGTCTTCATCAAGCAAGCCGGAGCCCGTAAACATGAACCGATGGAATACAGCGATGTGTCGGCGCTGATGCTACGTCTGAGAAACCGCACAGGAATCCACTTCACTCCGCATGTTCTGCGCCATTCCTCGCTGTCGGAGCTTAGGCGCTCCGGTTGGCCGGTGGAACTGCTTCAAAAGCGTGCCGGGCACGCATTTGTGCAATCGACCTACATTTATCTCCATCCGGACGACGGCGAGTTACATGAGCAATGGCAAAAATCCAAAGAAAAAATGCAATTAAAAAAAGGAGAGAGACAGCAATGAGTTTAGCGTATCACCTTCAGCTTATTCCCAACATGGAAAAACGCCTTGAAATCAATGCGTTTTTGAAAGACTCTTATTGGGCCAGAGACGTTTGGGTATATGGAGATGAAGTTTTCGAAAACCGCGGAAGAAAGTTCTTGCATCCCGGAGCAAAACTGGTTTTCACAGATTTCAAACCTTCTTTGAGGGATGAGCTCAAATATTTTTTTGCAACGAAGCTGGTGACGAAAGGTATTAAAGCTTCAACGATTTTTGCGGATTACCAATACTGCATGAAACATTTTTGCAATTTTATCAATGCGTATTATCCGCAACTGAATAGTTTCTCCGAACTGAACTTTGAGAGTGCGGTAGCGCTTTGGAGGTCATACATATTGAGCCTGGGCCTTATCTATGATACTCGAACCCCGTACAGAGCTCAGCTATATCAGCCGTACATTTTCTTCAAGGAATTTTATGACACACGGAACGAATACGAAAAAGATATTTGGGACTGCCGTAAAATTGCGGGGGCCAATTATCGGCTAAACACAGCAAATTATCGAATCAACTTCACTTTTGTTCCGGCTGTTTTTCGCAAATTCGTTCAACGGTATGTCAAACTGAGATTAACAATACGTTCCGTATCGCAATGCAGGACCGAATTGCTTTCCCTTTCACGTTTTTTAAGCGACATACATCAACTGGAGCCAAAGTGGAAAAATCTAAATGAATTGACCCGATGCCATATGGAACGCTACCTGATTTCGTATTTGAATTCCGTAAACACATGGAAGCGCCCGAACGTTGACCATCTTTGTGCGATTAAATCCTTTTTGGAATACATGCAACGGTTAGATTATCCGGAGGCTCCGGCGATATCATCAGCAAGCCTTATTTTCGATGAGGATATACCGAGTTGCCCTCGCATTTCTCATCTTTCGGAGCGCGTGAAATATATTCCCGAAGGAGTCATTATGCAGTTAGAGGAAAATCTTGAACACTTGACTCCAAAAGAATATATTCCGGTTGTACTCTTGCTGTTGGCTACGGGCTGGCGCATATCGGACATTTTAAATTTGCGGTACGACAAGTGCCTTGAACACACGCCGCAGGGCTGGTACTTATGTGGCGATATCCAAAAAACCAACATTATTGACCACCGTGTACCAATTACCGATGAAGTGTACGCCGCCATAAAAGCCAACGTTGATTTTGCCGTATCAAAAAGCACAGAAGAAAACAATCCCCGCCATTTGCTTTTTAACCGCTATTTTGGCAAGCGTATGGGGAATTGCCCGGATAATACGCGCATCAGTGAAGCGCTCAACAAGCTGGCCGTAAAGCGGAATATCACTGACGATCAAGGCAACATCTATTATTTCAGATGCCATGCGTTTCGGCATACAAAAGGGGTTGAACTCATCAACAACGGTATGAATCTTATTCATGTGCAAAAATGGATGGCGCATATGTCGCCTGAAATGACGTTGGTGTATGCCCGCATCCTTGACACTACTCTCCGAAAATCCTGGGAGGAAGCCACCAGGAAAGGGCTTTTCCGAATCAGCGAATCCGGAAAGGTTAGAAAAATCGATATATCCGAAATTCAGAACGAGGACTTGATTGAATGGGAATACATCCGTCACAATCTTGATGCGGTAAGGATGCCGCTTGGTTTCTGTATGAAACCAAAAAAGCAGGAATGCCATTCACAGCTTAACCCGTGCCTCACTTGCCGCAATCTCTGCACAACCCCCGATTTCATCCCCCAATATGAAATGGAAATGCGTGAAACAAGGGCCTTGATCGAAAAAGGGAGAGAGCAGGGGCGGGATGTTTGGGTTGAAAAAAACATGTGCTTGCTATCCCGGTATGAAGAAATCATTTCCGTGTTGAAATCCGGGAAAACGCACCATATTGCCGGAAAGCGAGGCCGTGAGTACGTCGGGAAGGAGCGCGAAGATGCCAAACAATAGCCGAAACACCTCCGGCCTCACAGCGCATGCCGCTTTACGCAGCCAACAGGTCTGCAGCCGCATCGACAAAGCCATCCGGGAATTAGCATTTGAGAAATCCCCTGTTAACTTTAATTCCGTTGCGGCGAGGGCCGGTGTGTCGAAAACAACGCTTTACAACAATGCGGAGTTTCGCCGCAGGATTGAATCATTGCGTGATCAGCAAGCCGCCAGCGCATGCACCAAACAAACAAAACCTAGCGTGACCGAGAAAGGCAAGGATGTCCTTCTTGCCGCTAAAAACAAGCACATCGCAGAGCTAGAGGCTGAGATCATCCGACTGTCCGGCATTCTTGAGCGTTGCTACGCAAACGAATATGAGAAATATTAAGGAGATTGAGACCATGAACAATTTTACTGAACCCTGCTATGATGATGTCCAGCTTGCACAATTTCAAGAACAGCAGACGTCACAGTTAATCGACGAGCTTGTCGATTGCATTATTCATTTACGCAATACTGTCACCGGTCTACGAACCGAGGTGAATGCCTTAACCGGAAAATTGAATCCCGATGCGCCACCTGCTTGTTATGAAATCTATTCTGATTTGTGTAAATCTTTCGAAGATCATCCCTGCTTTTCTCGCTTTGAAGAACAATTAGCCCGCCTTATTTACGAATAAGCCAACCACGTCCTGTACATAGCCACAAAGCGCCAAGCCTTTATTCATGGGGCTTGGCGCTCTGCGAGTTTAGATAACCAGGAAGAGTTGGTCTTCCGGCCTTTTGTACTCGTCCATCAGCACCTCCGGCTTCAGCACCAGCACCCTGCCTTCTACGGTTTCGAAGTCATAGATGGAGTCGCACTGCCCGGCGCCGAACAGGTGCAGCGCGTCCCACGCCTGCCGGGCGTCCCGCGCCACCAAATCCACCAAGCCGGGATGGTTACGCACCGCATAATCCTGACGGTAATCCCGTTCGCTTTTGCCGCGGGAGATATATATCCCTTCGGCCCAAGCTCTGTTTTCATCGGAGATCCGCCCATCGTCGCCGTACTGCTGGATCGTATTAGCCAATACCCAATTCGTGCGGTCATAGCCGAACAGCGCAATGGCGTGCCCGGCAATATCGCCGCCCAGACGCGTTCCGTCGTAGTTCAGGTCGATGCTCTGGGATATATA
>Ga0123353_10006213_pt1 | contig 15874 bp, 8 predicted proteins | sample TergutLab28metaG_3_FD_92763 | JGI IMG/M metagenome (GOLD analysis project Ga0123353, IMG submission 92763) | Labiotermes labralis P3 segment gut microbial communities from Petit-Saut dam, French Guiana - Lab288 P3 | ecosystem: Host-associated > Arthropoda: Insects > Digestive system > Gut ... | reverse complement strand
TGGAGGACCACCCCTTGTCGGCTGTCCACGACTGCTTATTCAATTTATTCGCAGCTACCCTCCATAAAGGAGGCCGTTCCTCTATCCGCAACCTGAGGAAGCGCCATGCCGTGGTGACAGGGACCCACTACACATGGCCGAATGATCTTCTTCTCATCTATATTTGTATCTTCCACTGCAGCCATTTTCTGCCGTGCAGGGATACTGATCATATAAATTGGAAGAATAACAAGTCTGCCTCTTTGTATGTGGCATTCCTAAGCTTTCTGTTTATTTCTTCTCTGAAACATAAACAGTTCTTCTGATAATTTATTTTCAAATCCCTTGTAATTTTTTACATGGCATTTTCTGGGTTCTAGCAATGAACGTTACCAGAAATATACTGATTATTTCTTCTCTGTGAAATGTAAATAGGCTACTTCGTCTGGCAATTTGTTTTCAAACACTTTTATCTTTCACGACATTTTCTGGATTTCAACAAGGCACAGGACTAGAAATATGCTGCCTGACCTATTCCCTGAAGATGATATATGAAGTTCCTCCGAAAAAAAATACCAGGTTGCATGACTTCACAGCATAGACAATGCATTATTGAGTTTTGCTGAGATTAATTAAGCACCATATCATAAAGTCGCATGGCAGGATGGAGATGTAACCACATGATATTTCAACGCGACACAAGTTGGAAGTAAGTTTTTCGTTTCATCGTCCCTGGTCGTAATAATGCCTCGAAAGGAGCCTCGCTTCTATTAAATAGGAGTATGGGTCTTTTGCTGAGCAGGTCCGGACGCTAAATCTCTGCCACCAACGAGAAACGAAAACGGATTATTCGGTCCTCCAGCCTGTAGCTGAGTCACTATTCTGACTGAGCTATTACATTAACCTAACAGTACAAAAGTTGCATTCTGACTCTGAGGTACTCTGTTCATATTTCTCCTCCACTGAAATGTCGCGTATACAATAAGACAACTTTAGCCAGAATGTTTTCCACGTGTAACAATATATGGGTTTTCGCTGTGTCTACGGTTTTCGAACAGCATAAATCACTTGTGTCGTCATCAAGGAAAAAAGAAAGAGGCGCTATAAAAAGTAATGGATATAAAATGTGTTCCGGTTCTGTGACCTGGAGTATTTGTTAGCCGGATAAACATCTAGCGAATTACATCCAAGATGCACACGGCGATACACAGATCGTCATTTCAACTGCCAACATTCCTGTCCGATTTTAATTGAAAATAGATTCAACAAATTTTAGGAAAACTTCCAAACTCAACACACAAAGCTGGAATCTGTCTAAACACAACTAAATTCCATTTTATTTAATAGAAATACACGCTTTGGCCTAAGCTAGGCTATCCTCCGTTTCACAAACAAGTATAAAAATATTCAGTATTTTTTAAACTGTTTGGGAACCTGAGGTTAGCCTAGCATAGACCGAAAACATGTCGTTCTATTAAATTAAATAGAATTTAGTTTATTTAGACTGATACAAACTTGGTATATTGAGTTACGAAACAACATATCGGTACATCACGCGTCAAAATATTTTATTTTCCTAACGACAGGTACATTGACTGTTTATCATTGACCTATGCGACCAATAAAAGTAAAACGTTAAAATTACAGTCGCGATACTAAAAACATTCAAAGTAAATATGAAAGTCCTAATGATAAGAAGTAGTTACAAAAATAGTAAGATTAAAAAGACAAGGTCAAAGTCAAAATATAAACTTATAAATATCGACACGTTTTCGTACGTCTTCAATGTAAACGTTATATAATATACGTTGCATACAATATGACATTTTGATTAATAATACAAACACATGCACAAGTATTAAAATGTACAATTTCACATATAATCAACTAAAACTTCTACATGTTTTGATCTGCTTCAGATCATCCTCACGGAGTTTACGCCATACAAGCATAAATAAAACACAGACGAACAGCTACCAAAATATAAACTTGACATTCTCTTGATATGAACAATTGTAATTACAAAATGCTCTGATATCCATATTATATGGGCCAATTCTCCACATACTCCAGCTACTACGACCCTTGTGACTTTAGCAGTTTTAAGGGCTAAAACTTTAATCTCTTCATCTGTGCTTTATATATGCCTGCGTGACGTAAAATCCTTGAGGAAGATCTGACGAAGTTCGAAACAGGTCAAAGTCTTAGTGGATTATACAGTACGTGAGAATATACATTTTAAAACTTGTTCATTTGTTGGTATTATATATTAAATTGTTCATTCACGCAGGGTTATGAATAATACTAAAACACACCTTATGAAAGCCACAAAGCTGTGTGTTTTGAAGATTCGGTCATCATCAGGCTGCGATAAGTGTCTGAATGCCAAAAACTAAATGCTTAAACATCGCACTTACCGAGTACTTTAAAGTACATACTGCTTTAATTACAATTCCTGGAATTATATTGTTATAAACAACAGTTCAGCGTGTGTATGGAATTACTGTGATAACACACACAATTACTATGTATTGCTTTTGTAAATTTAACTATTGTTAAAATAAGAAGCTATTCAATATAAAAATCTTTGACAGTTTTAAAATTTTGCAACATGGAGATATACATCGTTAAGTCAATTACAGTGAGTTAATTCAAGTTAAATCAAAGAGTGAGAAGGACGAATAAAAATGGCGTGGCTCCCTATGTCAGACATTACAATGAAATATGCAAACAGCATAGTTCAGCTTTCACTGCATCTGAAGTTGTAGTTAGTTTGTATCCTATATCTTTTACGCACGTACCAATTCATAATGTCTACGTCTAATGATCGTTTACAACGTTATTCTTTATAATTAGGTTATATCAAATTTTTCAAAAATAAAGGAGAAAATCGTAATATAATCTGACCTAACAGAGGCTACCATAATGTATAATACAAAAGACTCGAAACTGTAACCTAAATAGTCAGTTTGTGATACATAAATACATGTCACAGCGTCTTGATGAACGACTGGCTGAAATATGTACAGCTACGTCCACACTACACACCAAGACAAATATGTACAGCTACGTCCACGCTACACACCAAGACAAATATGTACAGCTACGTCCACGCTACACACCAAGACAAATATGTACAGCTACGTCCACACTATACACCAAGACAAATATGTACAGCTACGTCCACGCTACATACCAAGACAAATATGATTCCTAATGTACTGGATGACTGCAAAACACTTAAACTTAAACGGCTGTATCTCCTACAAGAATGTCACATTGTTATCATTCTTGCACCACTTTAAAGGCCACAAGCAACAACAGAGCTTCAGTTAGCAACACTGGCCGCAACACTTGGCACACACTTCTGCAACCTGGAAGATAAATACTCAGCACTTTCCTTTAAAAGCCAAGATGAACAGCAGCAAAGTACATGGAATTTGTTGCTCCGGTTCGTAAAGTGTTCTTGATTTTTATCGGTAGACTTTCCACTTGGCGAAACTCTTGAGTAAGACCGGGACTTAGCGGATGCTATTCTGTTGGTTCTCGAGGCCCAATCTACAGACCAGGAAAATGTTTTCAACGGGACTTGTCAAGTATATTACAAAGTTAATTGGCCGCATGTCCTAAACGGATCGCTACATTGTTAAGATTCTTGAACCATTTTGAAGCTTAGACAATACCATTTTATGACCAGAACAATTTACCTTTTTTGTTATTTAATGTTTTTTATTTATTCTAGAATCATGTCTTATACAAAATGTCTCGAAAAGTTGCCTGCATAGATGGTATAGGAAACTACATCCGCCAAACCACACAATTATATCAAATTTCAAGAAAATCCTTTTACCGTTTCTCATGTAGTTACACGTAAATAGAGAGACACATAAGGAGAAGGTAAGAACACAGTTTAATGTACACGAAAGTAGTAACTCTAACATTCTTTACTTATAGGAGAAGGTATGTAGTCAAACACAACTTAATTAAGTTGTGTTTGACTAAATACCTTCTCCTAGTTTCACACACACAACGGGGATGACACACTTCCTAGATTCTTTACTTAGATACATGTATCCTATGAAGTTATATAAATAAATCATCTTTACCTCCTTTAAGGCAAATATACCCCTAAGCATTATGCAGTGGTATAGAAATATAGCCTTCTGGGCATATGGATATAAATGTGCACAAAATGTTTTAAAATTATATAGTTTTTGATCAGCTGTATTGAATGGTACTGTTATTGGTCCATAATTGAAAATACAGCCGTGATATCGGCAAATTTTAAGATAATTTTAATTCCTTACACGAGGATAAATAGAGGTATGTGTACTGAATATAGTGAGATAAACTTTCACAGCAAATGGACCTGCCATAGAATACAATATCTAGAATGTTTATTGATAAAAATGCCACTTAGTCTTTCGCCAAGACCCGAGCACATCCCTTTCATAGTTGTAAAGGCGCACTTGACATAAAAGTTTTTCTTGGTTGATAATCAGAAACCAATTAAAATCAACACTAAAACACCGCATATACCCACAGTGAAAGCCTATTTATATGTACATACAGCTTACGACAGTTTCCCTCCCAACGTCATTAATTGCTTGGCTTTGAAATGGAGACGCTGTGTTCCTGTGAAGTGGGAATTGAATGTTCAAATATCGCTCAGCAGAATGAATAGAACACTTCAAAAGCATGAGTAAATTATCGTGGTAGATGGCTACGTGCTTATCCACCGCTCGTATTGAACCCTTAGACACCGAACTGCATTATGTGCACAAATTCACATAAAATGTATTGTGCTCCAACAAGCAATAAGAATTTACGTAAGTAAGGTGTTTGCTCTTCTGGGATGTTGCGTGGCGGAAGGCTAAAATCTCGCAGCATAACATGGGTCAACCAACTTTACGACAGCAAGAGAGAAAACATAATTTTTTAATTAATTTGCTGATTACAAATCTCAACGAAAAAATCTGTATTACGTCACAGTTTTGAAGAAAACTACACTGAAAGTTTTGGTCTATATTCCTTTTCACAAAGAAAAAAGTAGGCTTCTGAGATCACCAAGCCATATGTGTGTGTGTGTGTGTGTGTGTGTGTGTGTCCACATCAAATTTCTAAACAGCTGACATGTTGTAAGGCAAATTTTGTGAATATTTTGCCACTGGGGGAAGAACTTCCTATTAAGATATTAGTTACCAGACAAGAGTAAACAACATGATGGATGCGCAAATTTGTGGGACGGGAGCAACACTAGCGCCACATTCTTTTGCGTTCTGAAATAATGTGGGTAATACATTTTGGAGTAATACCAATCTCATGTTAAAGTAATATTTTTGAGGAATACACAGCAGCAGGATGTTACCATTGCTACAAATTTATTTAGCTTTTGATTTTATGGCGATAACCAATGAATCATTAGAGCTTGGTCGGTAAAATCTGGAACAGATATAAGGGTATAAACATTCACGACATGCAGTACCTTTTTATGCCAACCATCACAAATATGGTGACGATGCTAAACTTTGAGGATAAATCAGTCCATTAAATTACAAGTACTTTGCAAAATAAATATTAAAGGGCAATAATAAAGATACCAGAAATCGATTGAATAATAGAGTAAACTTTGTGAGTTCTTTTTGCAAATGCTTGTTCGCGTACGGTTAAAAACCGCATCTTACATTTAGTGTTGGCAGATATATAGGACAAATGTTGACCTGTATGAGAATGTGAGATTGAATTGTAATGTAATGTAATGTCGTCAGTACTGTCATCTCCTCTCAAAGCGCGTCGTAGTTGGTTCCAAGACCAGTGACAGCCGATGCTACGTAAGTCGAGATAGGTCTTCCCACAAATGTAATATATAAAATGGGAAGAGTGGTTCCAGAGAATTTATTTTCATCAAGGAAGGGAAAACTCACAAAAATGTGATAATGGCTAACAAATAAAAATTTAAGGAGAAGGTACTTCCTCTTGAACTCCAGGTGAGTCACCTGTGTCGACCCCTCAGAAGCCCAACAATGAAAGTAGAAAATCAAGAACTAAAGATTGAGGCGTACACTTCTTCTCTATTTCATAACCTCCTCACAGAAATCAACCACCTTCATAATTACTTGTCTAGTTGTTGCTACTCGCATCTCGTTTGAGTCAATGCCCTCAAATACCCCGATGCCAGCTTCAATCAATCCAAGCTCCTCTCAGTCCACTTCGAAAACGTCACAGTCCCCCTCCTCAGGCTCAGGCCTAGCTTCCTCAGTTTTTTCAAAGGCGCTTTCCTCCGAATTTTAAATGATCGCGGGAGTTCAGCAACTCCAAGACATCCTCAGCATCGTGAATACTGATTTTCTGACTGGTTGAATATATTCGGTCTCGGGACAAAAGATGCAATTACGGGGCGACTTAAAGTCGGTGCATTATCGTAGGTAAAATGTATCAGCATGAGGTATTTACGTCCTTATGTCCCTTATGGATCGGAAATAAATTAGACTTTTGCATAAAGGACAAACTACACATAGCAACCTACAACTTCGTTAAACATATTCAATGATAAAGCCGTTAAATATGTAATTGTTCAATGTACCTTTAAAAGACTGTTAAAATCACAGGTTGTGAAACCCACACGGTGTATATTAGCTGCAAGAGTTCTGTAATATACGTATTACTTTTGTAATTTATTATATTTAGTCAGTTTTAAACATTGGTGCAGAACGCCCTGAGAATGGCGTGACGCCGAAACATGTAGCAGCGATATAAAATTGTATTTGTATATAATAAACTTCCTTTTGTTGGCATCATTAATGAAAACTTGTTTCGCCCCTGGTCGATATTCTCAGCCAAATTAATCAAGTATATGCGCTCCTAAACCCCTTTTGCAAGGCCCTTTTTAATATTGTCATTTTATAAGATTAGGTCTTCTAGGTTTCCTCTTTCCTTCAAGTTCCACCAAAATCCTGTATGCACCCCTTCTCTCCCCCATAGGTCATACGCCCCACGTGTCTCAATATTCTTGATTTCTGTACCGTTTAATATTTGGTTTGGACTACAAACTTCAAAGTTCCGCTTTCTACAACTTTCCCCAGCCTCCTGTCAACTAATCCCTCTCGGATCCAAATACCTTCCTCAGCGCTCTGTTGTCGAACACTCTCGGCCTTTGTTCTTTACGCAGTTCCACAAACATCTAACACAACAGGCAAAATAATATTTACTTATTTAATCTTAATCTTTCTGGATAGCAAAAGGAAAGACGAAAGATTCTTGACTAGACGGTAATAGAAGTTCCCTGAGTTCGTTGTGTTCTTAATTTTTTCATTACTGCACTTCTGACTTGTCAGCTTCTTTTCCTGTTCTTTTATATCTGCCGCAGATTCAAAGAATTCATTACCGACCTTTATGTCAAGATTCTGTCCTGCACTCTGGTCACTTGTTTTATCTTAATTTACTTCCGGCTGAAGCTACTTACTAGTGACGAATAAAACTTCAGTGTTTTATTTACAGTATGTAAAATCACACACGAGGGACAGGATACGACATTCACCTTTTTTCGGCTGCTGGCTGTTAAGTCAGTACCTATTAGACAGATGATGTTAGTGGACATATCAGCGTAAATTTTCTTGATTATCTTCTATCTACAGAAACTTCTATGATGGCCTCCAGGATACATCTTGCTATTGTATGGTTATCCGTGCTGAAGAGAGGGGCGAGGGAGTAAGCCGGTACAATTTCCGGGGCCCGGCAGTCCGGAAAGGAGCCTGGGGCCCAAATATGTTTCACATGTTTTTGCCTTTCTCGGCAGTATTACTACTTGTCGATTGTGTACAGACTAGCCCTTTTAGACCAAGATCAGACACTCTGCACCTGAGAGTCAGTAAAGATTTTTCGCCGGTCCGCCCGTGCTTGGAAGCTGGAAAAAAATTTTTTCATTCGGGACCGAACACGCTCTCGGCGGCCTTACCTACTGTATAGCCGTTCCGATTTCAAGCGATCAACATAACGTACCTTATATTAAGGCCATCACGTTACCTTCCCAAAACCAACATGTTTCACCATCAATCGTACACCCAGTCTCCCGCAGCCACTGTGTCAAACCACAAAGAGTCATTATTCGAAAATCTTCACGTTCAATGATTTTCTTATAACAAGGTCGGACGGGCAAAGTCTACGAACCTTCTACCAAGGCGATGCTCTTTCTCCCATGACTGCCATATTCGCCCACTCTTCATGCTTTAGGCTTCTAAAAATCATACTTCAGCTACAGAAGTCACGGACAAAGTGTCTCAAACGCGCGGTCCGCCATTCCACTTTATGCGACCCATGCAATAATCTTCTGAAACAAAATGCGGCCTGCTGTATAACTGAATGATTTATTTCATCGATTTTTTTATATTATTGTAATTTTATTTTATTTTCTTAAAAATACTAGAACATTGGTAGGCCTTTAAATTATCTAGCTTTAAATTACTACAGAGTGGATTGCTACAAGCTTCTAAATTTTCGATACTTCTGTGTTCAAGGTAAACCATTAAAATGGATTATTTCACTGTCACGAAAGACAGAGCAAATATGTTTTTACATTACCTATAAATACCTGACCCTCCTGCATTCAGTTGTTTCGTTCGTAGGGGAAAGTTTCCTCCTACATCGCGACATTAAATGTGGCTTCTAACAGCGATTGAGGAAATGATCATAATACTCAGGACTACGATAAATAATTTCATTAAACTTGTTTGTTACACAACGGTGTCTAATAACCTTAATGTCGAAACGACAGAAGACAAAGTTACTAAATATTAACACTGTCGATATAACAGAAAGAATTTCAGTCTCGCAGTGACCATTGCGAGCATATGTGTTGGAGGGGAAAATTTTGTCTCCTGTGTGCAAATTCGTGCCGTGAAAAGTGGGTCCCTGTCATCACGGCACGGTGCGACCTCAGGGTGCTGATGGAGAACGGTCTCCAATATGCAGGTTAGCTGCGAATGTATTGAATAAGAAGCCACGGACATCAGACAAGAGGTGGTCCTCCAGCATGGGGTTGGGCGAGATGCTAACAATTCCCCACCATAAAACCGCATCATGTTACAAACAAAAACTGGTGCCTCGGACCTTGACTGATCCTTTGGTACGAAATAAGCAGCGGAAAAGGAGCACGAAACTCGGTACTTGGAATGTTATGAGCCTGTATAAGGCACATTCACATACAGCAGCAGCCAGAGAATTAGCAAGGTATAAATTAGATTTAGTGGGAGTGTAGGAGCTTAGGTGGGACAAAGGGGGCACTGTAAGGGCAGGGGATAATAATATTTTCTATGGAAAAGGAATCGAAAATCATGAACTGGGAATAGAATTTTTTGTACACCACAGAATAGTATCAGCAGTTAAGAGAGTAGAGTTTGTTAGTGACAGGATGTCATACACAGTTCTGAGAGGTGGCTGGTGTAATACCATTATTTTCAACATGCATGCAGCAAATGAGGAGAAAAGTGATGAGTCACAAGACAGTTTTTTTAATGAGGAATTAGAATGGGTTTTCGATTAAAGGCTTAATGTACCATATGAAAATTATTTAAGGAATTTTAATGCAAAAGTGGGAAAAGAGAATATTTTCAAACCGACAAATTGGGAATGGGAGTCTACATCAGGATAGTGATGATAATGGTGTTAGAATAGGGAAGTGTGCCACATAAAAATAATTAGTTGTAAGAGAATGACGTTCCTGCACCGAAACATTCATAACTATACCTAGGCGTCACCTGATGGGAAGACTTACAACCAGATTGATCACATATTGATATACAGGAGATGGCAGTCGAGTGTACTAGACGTACGAAGTTGCAGGGGAGCTGACTGTGATACTGATCACCATCTGGTAGTTGCAAATTTAGGGAAAGATTGGCAGTAAATAAACAAGCAGCAGAGTTCTGTGTGGAAAGCTTTAATCTCAGGAAACTAAATGAGCTGGAGATTAAGATCTCAAACAGGTTTCTAACTTTGGAGAACTTAAGTTATAGCAAGACAATAAACAGGACTTGGGAGAATATTAAAGAGAATATCAAAACCTCAGCTAAGGGAGTCCAGTTCTGTGCGAATTGAAGCAACAAAAGCCATGGTTTGATGACGAATGTTTGGTTTTTTTGTATCAAAGGAAGCAGGCTAAAACGCATTGGTTACAGGATCTAAATGACAGCATTGTATATAAGCTAAACAATGTAAGGCATGAAGCTAGCAGACCTTTTCAGGAACAAAAATAAGGAATATATACGAAAACTGAAATTGATGAACGTGAAACTAAGAGCAAGATCACAAAAATCAGAGACGTGTATAGGGGTATCAATGATTTTAAGAAGGGTTACCAGCCTGGAATACAGTACGGAATGAGAAGGGCGATTTGGTTACAGACTGCCACATTATTTTGGCTAGGTGAAGGAACCATTTCTCTCAGATGTTCAATGTACATGGGGTTAGTGATGTTAGGCAGATAGAAATACACACAGCAGAACCATTAACGCCTGAGCCGAGTGCCTTTGGGGTTGAGATGGCTATCGAAAAGCTAAAAAGACACAAATCACCAGGTATTGATCAAATCCCATCAGAAGTGATTTAGACAGGTTGTAGGACATTTCGCTCTGAGATCCATATCCTTTTTAATTTTATACTTTTATGTTCATACCGTGTATATTGAATAATAAATTGTTTATTATATACTAACATATGCACAAATAAGTACTGTAAATTTATATTAAATTACTCCGACATATTTCCGTGTTAATACACCATCTTCAGGGAGTTTACAAGTCGTGTTAGCTAGTCATGAATCATTAAATGACAAAGCACAATATAGTAATATGCTGTTACGATAAAATCTTCCTGTTTACTCCGCACCACACACACACACACGTGCGTACGCACACGCACACGCACACCTAACAAGAAATTACATATGCGGCCACATTTACCAAGATTTTATCATAACAACACATTACTACATTGATTTTGTCATTTAATGATACATGACTTTAGCTAACACGGCTTGTAAAATCCCTGAAGATGGTGTATTAACACAGAAACGTGTCGGAATAATGTAATACACATTTACATTACTTATTTGTGCATATGCTGGTATATAATAAATAATTTATTATTAATTCTACTTTAAATATGGAGTAATTGCCTGAGAAGTAAAAGGAGTCGGTCATTGTGTTTATCTATAAGAAGGGATATAAAAGAGATTGTAGTTAATATAGGGGCATATCATTTTGCCATCTACATACAGAACTTTATCCAACGTCCTGCTGTTAAGGTTAACCCCATATGCAGAGAAAACTATTAGGGATCACCAGCGTAGATTTCGACCCGACAGGTCAACTAGTGATCATATATTCTGTTTCCGTCAATTATTTAAGAAAAAATGGAAATACAATGAAAGAGTCCATCAGCTATTTATAGACTTAAAGAAGGCCTATGGTTCAGTTAGGAGGAAGTTCTTGTACAATATCTCACTGGATTTTGTATCCCCATGAAACTGGTAAGGCTCATAAACTATGTCTGAATGAAACCCATGTCAGAGTCCGGGTAGGCAAACATTTGTTTGACGTGTTTCCTATAATGAATGGTTTGAAACAAGAAGATGCTTTATCGCCAATTCTTTTCAACTTTGCTTTAGAGTATGCCATTCGAAGGGTTCAGGAAAACCAGGATGGCTTGACATTAAATGGTACACATCAGCTTTTCATATAGGCCAATGATGTTAATATATTGGGCGAAAGCATACGTACTCTACAGAAAAAGACGGAAAATGGATCTTCACGTAGTGAGATATGGAGGGCACTGACTGGATCAATATGGCTCAGAAAAGGGACAGGTGGCGGGCACTTGTGAATGCGGTAATACACCTTCGGGTTCCATACAATGTGGGGAATTTCTTGACTAGCTGAGAAACGGTTAGATTTTCCAGAAGGACTCTACTCCATGAAGTAATTCAGCAAGTAAATAAGTAAGGGCAAATCTGTGGACCTTGCAGTAAGTTTGGCCTTGTACAATATACTGTACGACATAAATTTCGATTTTACAATTTCTGTGTCTAAAATGAAGGAAAAATTGGAAGTCGAAGTAAGTATATTTCAAGAAAAATTGGAAGATATTTACTGTTCAGGGTACAGTTTGGTAATTTTTTACATCAGTCACATTTAATTTGGTGTCAGCTCCAAAAGAATATAATTTACACCAGAATTACGAAATCTTGTATGAATATAAATTTGGTGTTCTGAAGTAAGGCTAAAAGATAAAATTTCACACCTGAAATGTGATTGGCAAAGACATCAGGACACGTTTGCTCTTGCAACTAAAACAAGTAAAGTAGCAGCTGAAGCAAGTTGTATTATAGGCTATAACAAGTAATCCCTAAGAAATAAAAACCATTTCTGACTGGTGGGAATGTGAAGAAGCGTATGACTAAGGCAGTGGATTTACTCTGACCCGAGAAAGAGAGAGAGAGAGAGAAAACAGGGTTTCTAAAAAAGTCAATACGATGGGTGAAATTTTGAATGACTTCCCGGGAGATACACAGCGCCAACTTAAAGAAAAGTTTACATGTTTTGTGGATTATTCAGTTACAATTGTTGATGGCACAGACACCGATCCCGATGGTCGTGCGGTCTAGGGCTTAGGTCTGCTGTTCGAATTCTCCTGGGGGCATGGTCCTTAGTCTCTTGTGAATATTTTTTGTTGTGGCGGTAGAGGCCATGCGATTGGCCGATCCCTTGTTCTCGAGTCCTACCGATCGTGTGTGTGTGTGTGTGTGTGTGTGTGTGTTTTGTTCAGTGTGACCAGGTGCAATAACCACCCTAAATACCTACAATGTGTAGATAGAAGAGGCCAGACTAAAGGAATTCACAGATTTAATACGTACCGGACAGTTTGCTGCCTTTATTCGACGTGTGAATGACGACTTTCATTCAATGCAAGAGCTTTAAGGACTGGTCCTACAAAAGAACCATCACGTTCTTATAAAATTTTTCCTCGATTGGTAATTCTTTTACACAAGTTTGAGCTGCTGTGGGAAGAAAAGTTAGGCGTCGTTAGTGACGGGGCTACGGCTGTGATTGGCAAACCAATGGCATTGCAGCAAAATTTAAAAAAAGGAAGATTTTAAGTTATACCACCTCTTTGTCTGTCCTGTATTTTATACCGTGAATGAATAGGTAGCGGTACAACATGCATTATTTCAGACAAAGGAACGAACACCATTCTGAATACAATAAAATTTCTACTATAATAATAATAATAATAATAAGAAGTATGCCTAATATTTTGCTCATGTTGAACAAGGCAGTTAACATCCTACTTTTGAAAATGACATAAGGTCCGCTACAATTTTTTTTTTAAACTTTCGAACTGACCCGCATTAAATTTGATTTTGAGGTCACCATTATAACCTATAGTGTCGAATAAGTTGGGAAAACGATCATGGAGATTCATTAAGATCTGGAAGGCCGCTAGCGAGAGTGTGTTTTAGTCAACAAGCCATTCATGAACAGGCACTAGTACCAACTGATAACAATACCCAATTAACTGATGCTATAGGCAGTACAAGCTATGTGACCTATCAGGCCATCATGACTGTATTCTGCTTTTGGTTCAAAAGTCGCGTCATGAGACATCATTCAGAATTATGGAGTCTTGGGCTGTATGGGGCTAGTGATGCGACTGCACCAGGCAGTAAAGTGGACAGCAAAATTAATACTATAAATTTTAAAAAAATTATTTTCTGCCTTCCAAAATTTTAAAATATGGAGAAAAATAAAATGTGATATTTTTAAATTCATAATTTCTGTTAGGGGCGACCATTTTGGTTACTCGCTCTGGGCGTCAAAAAAAAACCTAGCTACGTCCTTGATGAAGTCGGCCTCGGCTTTGCTGCCATGAACAGTTTGACTGGAGTATTGCTGATCACTTTCTCTCTAACAGATGTACCTACACTGTATTGTTCTTTACGATTACAGTAACGAAAAAAATGGGGATGAGATGAAAGATATGTACCACGCATACGAGCAATGAGAAATATATACTGAACATTATTTACAGAACCTACAAGAAAGGGAATTTTTAAAGACCTAGAATCAGATGGGAGTTAAATATTAACATAGGCATTGAAGAAATAAATAAATAAATATATATATGTTTATATATATAGCGACATTCGATACCACGAAGTTAGTCACTTACCGAGGGTTTTATTCGGGGTTCATTTAACAGGGCTCAGACTATACAGCACTGAATAGACGATGTCTAACGAGTAATAAATTCGAAGGGATTTGCAAGGATACGATTGTGTTCTATTTATAATTTCAGTTAAGCCTACGAAGTTCGAAGTTGCCTGATGCAACTGAGGAAAACCACAAAGCACTACAGCAGTGCCCATTTTATGGCCGCAATTCGAAACTGCAGCCTACCAAATACAAGTCCGATAGGGTTTTGGCCAATTGGTTCGGTGTCAGTGAGGAATGCGTCTGTAAGTCGGTGGCAAAATGTAGGACACAGCAGAGGGGGCAACCGTGACGCAAAGAGTGATAAAAATTGTGAGCCCTTGTACGAGGGCTGCTTTATAAGCATTTGTACATAAACAATGCTGACACTACACAGTGAATCACATAGGATTTATGCTTGACTACGAAGGTGTATTTACGTGTGAAAGTAACCATCACTTCTGTAGTTTCAAAAGGCCACAAATAATTGTAAATAACTGTAAATACTATAACATAAAATTTCACGTACTTATCATTCAGTATATCAAAGCATTCACTATCTAATCAATCACCTAGACAAACTAGTAAGGCTGTAAAATTTGAAACACAATAGTCATTATCCTCTTTGGCTTTGAACCGAGTGCTACCAATTATACACAACGCCACAGTGCTACCTTATAACTAAATCTATGGAGAACAGTCCTGCTTGAGAAGGTAACAATCAACTGCTCAAGAAGTTACCCACCTTTTACGGAATTCAAAGATTAACTGCAGTGTTTACAACAGCCCATAACAACAGGCCCTGGCCAAATAAATCCATGTCCAAGTCCCAAACGATTTACTTAATGTTATTTTCATACGATCCTCCAACCTGGCCCATTTTTTCCCAGTGATCGCTCGTTTCCATATTGTCCAAAACAAAGTCTAAGCGCATTTCTAATGTCTCCCAAGCATGCTAAATGTCCGACCCATCCAATCTTCGTTGGCCTTGTCCAAACATATCCGACAAAAAGGAGAAATAATTAAGCTTCTCATTATAAAACTTTGGTCGGAAAACCTGACTTGGAAGATCTAGGTTTATGCCTAAAAATGATATTACAATGGATCTTCAAGAAGAAGGGATGAGGAGGCATGCACTAGATTGATCTGGCTGAGGGTCGGGACATGTGGAGGGTGCTTGCGAACGCGGTAACGAACCTTCTGACTCCATAAATTGCTGGGGATTTCTTGACTTGCTGAAGACCTCGTAGCTTCTATGGAAGGACTCAATTCCATGGAATTTGTCAGTATACAATTTACTGAAGCCCCTCGTTACTTCCTCTGCCTTGGGTCCCAATATCTTCTACAGCACCCTATCTTCGAATACCCTCAGTATGTTCTTCCCGCGACGTGAAAGTGAAAGTATTGCAAAAATTCTACATTTTTTGATAGGAAGGAGGAAGAAAAAAATATTCTGACCCGAGTGTCAGCAAGTGATTTTTTATTCCATCTTCCTTGAAATTCTTCGTACATACAAATCTGACACAAAGTTCCGGTTCTCTGGCGTATGACGCCGTGTAACTTGCCAGACAGACGCATATCGCAGCAGAATTATTTTGAACACTCATTGCCGCGAGAAAGCAAACCTCGGAATTCTGGATGTCTTTCCCATA
>Ga0123353_10006212_pt1 | contig 15875 bp, 13 predicted proteins | sample TergutLab28metaG_3_FD_92763 | JGI IMG/M metagenome (GOLD analysis project Ga0123353, IMG submission 92763) | Labiotermes labralis P3 segment gut microbial communities from Petit-Saut dam, French Guiana - Lab288 P3 | ecosystem: Host-associated > Arthropoda: Insects > Digestive system > Gut ... | reverse complement strand
GCGGCGGCGCAGGCGGCGATCAGCCTGTCCACGTCCACCCAGCCGCCCTCGTCGAGCGTGATGCCGACCGTCTCCGGCCGGTGCCGCAGCACCATCGACAGGAACCGCGAGATCCGTACCGTGGCCTTCTCGTCCACCCTCTCCCCACCCCCCAGGTTCCGGGGCCCGCGGGCCCCGGCGGTCAGACGCCCTTGCTGACCGAACTCATGTTGAAGTCCGGGACGCGCAGCGCGGGGGCCGCGGCCCGGGTGAACCAGTCGCTCCACTCGCGCGGCAGCGTCCGCTCGGTACGGCCGGCCTCCACCGCGCGGCCCAGCACGTCCACCGGCGACTCGTTGAACCGGAAGTTGTTCACCGCACCGGTCACCTCGCCGTTCTCCACCAGGTACACGCCGTCCCGGGTCAGGCCGGTGAGCAGCAGCGTCGCCGGGTCGACCTCGCGGATGTACCACAGGCAGGTCAGCAGCAGGCCGCGCTCGGTGTCGGTGACCATCTCCGCCAGCGACCGCTCGCCGCCGCCGTCCAGGATCAGGTTGTCGCCCGCCGGGGCGACCGGCACGCCGGTCAGGCCGGAGGTGTACCGGCTGGTGACCAGCTGCTGCAGCGTGCCCTCGCGGACCCAGTCCACCGGGCCGACGGGCAGGCCGTTGTCGAACACCGAGGAGTCGTCGCCGGAGCTGTGGGCGATCACGAACGGCGCGCACTCCAGGCCGGGTTCGGCCGGATTGCTGCGCAGGTTCAGCGGCAGCGGCGCCAGCTTCTCGCCGATCCGGGTGCCGCCGCCGGGCTTGCTGAACACCGTGCGGCCCTCCGCCGCGTCCCGCGCGCCGGCCGACCACATCTGGTAGATCAGCAGGTCGGCCACCGCGGTCGGCGGCAGCAGCGTCTCGTAGCGGCCGGCGGGCAGCTCCACCCGGCGCTCCGCCCAGCCCAGCTGCCGGGCCAGGTTCGCGTCCATGGTCAGCGGGTCGACGTCGGTGAAGTCCCGGGTGGACGCGCCCGCCCAGGCGGACCGGGTGCGGTCGGTGGACTTGGCGTTCAGCTCCAGGGTGCCGGTCGGCTGGTCGTGGCGCAGCCGCAGCCCGGCGGACGTGCCGAGGTAGGTGGACGTCACCGCGTGGTAGGCGAAGCCGTACAGCTCGCGGCCGCCGGCCCGGGCGGTGGCGAACGCCTCGCCCAGCGCCGGCGCGAACGCCCCGAACACCTCGGACGAGGTCTCGGCCGGCGCCTCGGTGAACGACGCCGACTGCGGCACCCCGCTCACCAGCGGCTGGGCGTCCTCGGCCGGGCCGGCGTCGCGGGCCGCCGCCTCGGCCGCGCGGACCAGCGGCTCCAGGTCGTCGGCGGTCACCGCGCTGCGGGTCACCACACCGGAGGCGGTGCCCTCGGTGCCGTCGACGGTGGCGATCACGGTGAGGGTGCGGCCGCGGGTCACGCCGTTGGTGGTCAGGGCGTTGCCCGCCCAGCGCAGGTTCGCGCTGGACTGCTCCTCGGCCAGGACCACGCAGCCGTCCGCCCGGGAGAGCTCCAGGGCCCGCTCGACGATCTCGTGCGGCTTCGTCCGGATCGTCATCGTCCCGCCTCCTGCGTGGTGTTGAGAATGCTGACGCCCCGGAACAGGGCCGAGGGGCAGCCGTGGCTGACGGCCGCGACCTGCCCGGGCTGGGCCTTGCCGCAGTTGAAGGCGCCGCCCAGGACGTAGGTCTGCGGGCCGCCGACGGCCTCCATGGAGCCCCAGAAGTCGGTGGTGGTCGCCTGGTAGGCGAAGTCCCTGACCTGCCCGTCGAGGCGGCCGTCGCGGATCAGATAGGCCCGCTGGCCGGTGAACTGGAAGTTGTAGCGCTGCATGTCGATCGACCAGGAGCGGTCGCCGACCACGTACAGGCCGCGCTCCACGCCGGAGATCAGGCCCTCGGTGGTCGGCCCCGACGGGTCGGGCCGCAGGGAGACGTTCGCCATCCGCTGCACCGGGACGTGGCCGGGGGAGTCGGCGAACGCGCAGCCGTTGGACCGCTCGAAGCCGGTCAGCCGGGCGATCCGCCGGTCCAGCTGGTAGCCGACCAGCACGCCGTCCTTGACCAGGTCCCAGGACTGGGCGGCCACGCCCTCGTCGTCGAATCCGACGGTGGACAGGCCGTGTTCGGCGGTGCGGTCGCCGGTGACGTTCATCAGCGGGGAGCCGTACTTCAGCGTGCCCAGCTGGTCGAAGGTCGCGAACGAGGTGCCGGCGTAGGCCGCCTCGTAGCCGAGCGCGCGGTCCAGCTCGGTGGCGTGGCCGATCGACTCGTGGATGGTCAGCCACAGGTTCGACGGGTCGACGACCAGGTCGTAGGAGCCGGCCTCCACCGAGGGCGCCCGCATCTTCTCGGCCAGCAGCTCGGGGATCTCGGCCAGTTCGGCGTCCCAGTCCCAGCCGGTGCCGGTCAGGTACTCCCAGCCGCGGCCCACCGGCGGGGCCAGGGTGCGCATGGAGTCGAACTCGCCGGACGCGGGGTCGACGGCGACCGCGGTGAGCGTGGGGTGCAGGCGCACCCGCTGCTGGGTGGTCGTGGTGCCGGCGGTGTCGGCGTAGAACTTGTTCTCCTGGACGGTGAGCAGCGAGGCGTCCGCGTGCGAGACGCCCTCCGCGGCGAGCAGCCGGCCGCTCCACTCGGCCAGCAGCGCGGTCTTCTCCGCGTCCGGAACCTCGAACGGGTTGATCTCGTAGGAGGAGATCCAGGTGCGGTCGGCGTGCACCGGCTCCTCGGCCAGCTCCACCCGTTCCTGCGACGCGGCGGCGGCGATCACCCGGGCGCTGAGCTTGGCCATGGCCACCGCCTGCGCGGCGACCTTGGCCGCGGCGTCCATCGTCAGGTCCACGCCGGAGGCGAAGCCCCACGCGCCGCCGTGCACCACGCGCACCGCGAACCCGAGGTCGGTGGTGTCCGAACTCCCGGCCAGGCGCCCGTCCCGCAGCCGCCAGTCGGCGCTGCGCACCCGCTCCAGCCGGAAATCCGCGTGGTCGGCGCCCAGCGCGCGGGCGCGGGCGAGCGCGGCATCGGCGAGTGCCTGCAGCGGCAACGCCAGGAATGACTGATCGACCTCATGAGGCACGACGGGCTCCCCTTCGCTCTGCGTCCTGGCAGTGAATCATGTTCGGGCCTGCGCGGGCGCGAGGATTCCGGTTGCCCTGTGGACAACCGCGGAGCCCCGGCGCGGCGGGCCGCGGCCCCGACACGCGGCCGGACAGCGGCTCCTGATGAGGCATCACCCCTTGAGCTTGGTCCAGACCAATCTCTATGCTCGGTGCGCCGCCCTCTCTTGTCCGCAGAGCACCACCTCCCGCACGACAAGGAGCCCCCCACATGTCCGTACGTCGCACCACCGCCGCGCTCGGCGCCGTCGCCGCAGCGGCACTGGCCGTCACCGGCCTCACGCCCGGCTCGGCGAGCGCCCACGGTGCGCTCAGCTCCCCGGTGAGCCGGATCGCCGCCTGCTACGCGGAAGGCCCCGAGCACCCGCAGTCGCAGGTCTGCAAGGACCTCGTGGCCGACAGCGGCACCCAGCCGCTGTACGACTGGAACGAGGTCAACATCGCCGACGCCAACGGCCAGAGCCGGCAGATCATCCCGGACGGCCACCTGTGCTCGGCCAACCGCGACAAGTACCGCGCGCTGGACTGGGCCAGGACCGACTGGCCGGCCACGCCCGTGGCCGCGGGCCAGACCGACGTCAGCTTCCGCGTCACCGCCCCGCACCGCGGCACGATGACGCTGTACATCACCAAGCAGGGCTACGACCCGACGCAGCCGCTGAAGTGGTCCGACCTGGACGACACCCCGATCGCGGTGTACGACACCGTCGCCTCGGCGCCCAGCGGCTACTACACCTTCACCGCCAACCTGCCCGCCAGGACCGGCCGCCAGCTGATCTACCAGGTGTGGCAGCGCAACGACAGCCCCGAGGCGTTCTACGGCTGCGCGGATGTGGTCTTCGGCCAGTCCGGCGCCGCCGCGCAGGCCGCCGCCCCGAAGGCGCCCACCGAGGCGCAGATCCTGGCGGGCGAGTCGAGGTCCACCGTGAGCCACCACGGCCACGGCGGCACCGAGACGATCGCGACCAGCGACGTCGCCGAGAGCCGTTCGGCGGGCGGGACCCTGGAGACCGCGCTGTCGGGCAGCGCGGTGCTGGCCGCCGGCGCCCTCGGTCTGCTGTTCTGGAGCCGCCGCCGGGCCGCGGCGCGCGCCGGGGAGTGAGGCGGCGGCTGTAGGAAACCCACAGGGACCCGCAGGGTCAGCCTGTCGAGGCCGATTCCCCGTAAAGGTGCCGGGACCGATAGTTTTCCTATCGTCCAGACGTCTAGAGGGAGGGTGAACCGTTGAGCCGCTCGGTTCTCGTCACCGGAGGAAACCGGGGCATCGGCCTCGCCATCGCCCGGGCATTCGCCGACGGGGGCGACAAGGTCGCCATCACCTACCGGTCCGGCGAGCCCCCGGCCGACCTCGTCATGCGCGGCGTCCTGGCCGTGCGCTGCGACATCACCGACGCCGAGCAGGTCGAGCAGGCGTACAAGGAGATCGAAGCGGCGCACGGCACCGTCGAGGTGCTCGTGGCCAACGCCGGGATCACCCGCGACCAGCTGCTGCTGCGGATGTCCGAGGAGGACTTCACGTCCGTCCTGGAGACCAACCTCACCGGCACCTTCCGGGTCGTCAAGCGCGCCAACCGCGGCATGCTGCGGGCCAAGAAGGGCCGCGTCGTGCTGATCTCCTCGGTGGTCGCCCTGCTCGGCTCCGCCGGCCAGGCCAACTACGCCGCCTCCAAGGCCGGCCTGGTGGGCTTCGCCCGCTCCCTCGCCCGCGAACTGGGCTCGCGCAACATCACCTTCAACGTCGTCGCCCCCGGTTTCGTGGACACCGACATGACCCGTGTCCTCTCCGAAGAGCAGCGCGCGGGCATCGTGGCCCAGGTGCCGCTCGGCCGCTACGGGCGGCCGGAGGAGATCGCCGCCACCGTGCGCTTCCTCGCCTCCGACGACGCTTCGTACATCACTGGTGCCGTCATCCCCGTTGACGGCGGATTGGGCATGGGTCACTGATCACCATGAGCGGAATCCTCGACGGCAAGCGCGTCCTGATCACGGGCGTGCTGATGGAGTCCTCCATCGCCTTCCACACCGCCAAGCTGGCCCAGGAGCAGGGTGCCGAGATCATCCTGACCGCCTTCCCGCGGCCCACCCTGACCGAGCGCATCGCCAGGAAGCTGCCCAAGCCGGTCAAGGTCGTCGAACTCGACGTCACCAACACCGAGCACCTGGACCGCCTCGGCGACATCGTGCGCGAGGAGCTGGGCGGCCTGGACGGCGTCGTGCACTCCATCGGGTTCGCCCCCCAGGACGCGCTCGGCGGCAACTTCCTGAACACGCCGTTCGAGTCGGTGGCCACCGCGATGCACGTCTCCGCGTACTCGCTGAAGTCCCTGACCATGGCCTGCCTGCCGCTGATGACCACGCCCGACGCCTCCGGCGCGACCGGCGGCTCCGTCGTCGGCCTGACCTTCGACGCGCAGTACGCCTGGCCGCAGTACGACTGGATGGGCCCGGCCAAGGCGGCCCTCGAGGCCACCTCCCGCTACCTGGCCCGCGACCTGGGCAAGCAGAACATCCGCTGCAACCTGGTCTCGGCCGGCCCGATCGGCTCGATGGCCGCCAAGTCCATCCCGGGCTTCACCGAGCTGGCCGACGTGTGGAACCACCGCTCCCCGCTGGAGTGGGACCTGGCCGACCCCGAGCCGGCCGGCCGCGGCGTGGTCGCCCTGCTCTCGGACTGGTTCCCCAAGACCACCGGCGAGATCGTCCACGTGGACGGCGGCCTGCACGCGATCGGCGCCTGACCGCCCACCCGCCCGTGCCGCGGTAAGGGGCGTCCCACCCGGTGGGGCGCCCCTTACGCGTTGCTGAATCTGCTGAAGCGGCAGAAGAAGGCGTGCTCGCGGGCCTCGGTGGCGGCGCCGTCGGCGTCGCCCGCGTGGATCGCGGCGACCAGGCGGGCGTGGTCGAGGTGGTCCTCCGGCAGCAGGTCGGTGCCGACGTCGGCCCGCAGGTAGTCGCGCAGCACCTCGCCCAGGTCCGCGTACAGGGCGGTGAGCACGGTGTTGTGCGAGGCGGCCACCACCGCCAGGTGCAGGGTCGCGTCCGCCTGCACGAACGCCTCGGCGTCGCCGGACTCCCAGGCGTGCTCCCGCCGCTCCAGCAGGGCGTCCAACTGCTGGAGCTCCGCCTCGGTGCGGCGCTGCGCGGCCAGTGCGGCGGCCGTGGCCTCCAGCGAGCCGCGCAGCTCCGCGACGTGCAGCGGCTCGGCGTCCGCGAACCGCCGCTGCATCACCCCGGCCAGCTCGCTGGTCGCCACCACGTAGGTGCCCGATCCCTGCCGGATGTCCAGCAGGCCGTTGTGCGCCAGCGCCCGCACCGCCTCGCGCACGGTGTTGCGGGCCACGCCGAGCAGCTCGACGAGTTCGGGCTCGGTGGGGATGCGGGTGCCGACCGGCCAGGTTCCCGAGGCGATCTCGGCGCGCAGGCGCACGATCACCTGGTCGGCGAGCGCCGCGGGCCGGGGCAGTGGTTCGAGATTCATCCCATCATTCTATGATGGGTCCATGCGTGACGACGAAGCCCTTGCCCTCGATCCGGGATCCGCTCCGCCGGCGACCACCACATCCGCCCCTGACCTGGGCACTTCCGCTGCCCGCGGCGGGGGCGCCCTGAGCGCCCCGCGCGCCGGGACCCCCGGCGCGGCCGGGCCCGCGCCCTGGGTGCGGCGCCTCGTCGTCGTCGGCCTGATCCTGGCGGCCGTCAACCTGCGGCCGGCCATCACCAGCCTCGGCGCGCTGCTGAAGGAGGTCCGCGACGGCCTCGGCATGAGCGGCACCATGGCCGGGCTGCTCACCTCCGTGCCCGCGGCCTGCTTCGCCCTCTTCGGCTTCGCCGCCCCGCGGCTCGCCCGCCGCTACGGCCCCGGCACCGTGGTGCTCGCCGGCATGGTCGCGATCACCGGCGGCCTGCTGCTGCGCCCGCTCGCCGGCGGCACCCCCGCCTTCCTGGCCGCCAGCGCCCTGGCCCTGGCCGGCATCGCCGTCTCCAACGTGCTGATGCCGGTGATCGTCAAGCGCTACTTCCCCGACCGCGTCGGCACCGTCACCGGCGTCTACTCCATGGCCCTGTCCCTGGGAACGGCCGTGGCGGCCGCCGCCACCGTGCCGCTGACCGACGCCATGGGCGGCAGCTGGCGGCTGGGCCTCGGCGTGTGGGCGGTCCTCTCGGTGGCCGCGATCATCCCCTGGGTGCCGCTGGCCCGCGACCGCGCCGCGGCGCCGCCCCGCCGCGTCACCTTCGTCAAGGCGGCCGGCACGGAAGCCACCGGCACGGACGCCGCCGGCCGCCGGCAGGCAGCCCCGGGGCAGGCCGGACCGGCCGCGGCCGCGCAGGCCGGCGGCGAGCACGGCAGCATCGTCCGCAGCCGCACCGCCTGGATGCTCGCCTGCTTCTTCGGCCTCCAGGGCACCGCCGCCTACGTGACCATGGGCTGGATGCCGCAGATCTTCCGGGACGCCGGCATCTCGGCGGGCGAGGCGGGCCTGCTGCTCGCCGTCACCATGGTGATGGGCGTGCCGCTGTCCTTCGTGCTGCCGCCGCTCGCCGCCCGGATGCGCTCGCAGGGCCCCATCGTCGTGGTGCTCGGCGTGTTCCAGGTGGCCGGGTTCGCCGGGCTGTGGGCCGCCCCCGCCGCCGCGCCCTTCGTGTGGGCGCTGCTCCTCGGCGTCGCCAACTGCGCGTTCCCGCTGGTCCTGACGATGATCGGGATGCGGTCGCGGACCGGCGGCGGCGTCGTCCGGCTGTCGGCGTTCGCGCAGAGCACCGGCTACCTGCTCTCCATCCCCGGACCGATCCTGGTCGGCACGCTCAACCAGGCCAGCGGCGGCTGGGGCGTGCCCATCGCGCTGATGATCGCGCTCGTGGTGCCGCAGATGGTGTGCGGTGTGCTGGCCGGGCGCAACCGGCACATCGAGGACGAACTGTGACCCGCGTGCGGGCCGCCGGGTGACCGGTGCGACACTGAGCGCATGCCCGTACTCGAACCGAACCCCCCGCAGCCGCAGCGGCGCCTGCTCATCGTCTTCGGCCTGATGATGGGCGTGCCCGCCATCGTCGCGGTGGTCGCCATCATCGCCGCGCGGATGGGCTGACGCCCCGCCAGATCGCCGTGCCCGCCGCGTGACCCGCCGCCTTCGCGGTGCCCGACCCCGAGGAGGGGGTGGGGACAACCCCACCTTCCCTAGGGGGTCAGGGTCAGGGTCAAGTGGGTGGACGACCGGATGGGACCGGACGCACCGCGCCCGTAACGTCGAAGTGCACTCAGAGATACGGCACTTCGAGGTCCCCCACGGAGGCGGTCACCGTGACCACGCAGTCCCCGCACGTGTACAGCCGGCAGCGGCCGGCCGCCGCGCACCCCGAGCGGCAGACCGGCGTCCAGACCCGGCTGCCGTGGTGGGCCGTGGCCCTGCCCGCCGTGGCCTTCGCGGCCCTGCTGGGGCTGCTCGCCTCCGGCCCCGCGGCCGCCGACGCCTCCGGGGCGGCCCACGGCGCCGACACCCTCGGCCGGATCGCGGCCGTGCTCGGCGGCCTCCTCCACCACGTGCTGTGACCGTTGTCCACAGCCCTTCGGCCATCTCGCGCCTGACCGCCGGTTTTCTGGAAAGCTGAAGGGCATGACCGTCGATTCACCCCGCACCGTCGTCCTGCTCCGGCACGCCAAGGCCGACTGGCCACAGGTCCCCGACCACGAGCGGCCGCTGGCCGACCGCGGCCGGCTGGACGCGCCCTCCGCCGGCCGCCGTTTCGCCGACGACGGCATCAGCCCCGACCTCGCCCTGTGCTCCACCGCCGCCCGCACCCGTGAGACCTGGAAACTCGTCGCCCACGAACTGCCCCACCGGCCCAAGACGGTCTACGAGGAGCGGCTCTACGACGCGTCGCTCGGCGATCTGCTCGCGCTGCTCAGCGAGACCCCCGACGACGTGTCCTCGCTGCTGCTGGTCGGGCACAACCCGGGGATGCACGCCCTCGCCGACGCCCTGGCCGGCTCTGCCGAGGGCGACACGCTCGCCCGGATGACCCGGGGCTTCCCCACGGCCGCCTTCGCCGTGATCACCTTCGACGGCTCGTGGAAGTCCGTCGAGCACGGCGTCGGCCGGCTCACCGCGTTCTGGGCGCCGCACGAAGCCTGAGGCGGGGGCGGCTGCCCCTGGGCCGGCCGCCGGCCAGGGGCAGCCGGACCGGGATCAGGGGGTGGTCGGCACGCCGTCCAGCGCGTCGGCCGCCTCGACCTCCTCGCGGGTGATCCCCAGCAGGTAGAGGACGGTGTCCAGGAAGGGCACGTTCACCGCGGTGTCCGCCGCCTGGCGGACCAGCGGCTTGGCGTTGAAGGCCACCCCGAGCCCGGCCGCGTTCAGCATGTCCAGGTCGTTCGCGCCGTCACCGACCGCGACCGTCTGGCTCAGCGGCACCCCCGCCTGCGCGGCGAACTCGCGCAGCAGCCGGGCCTTGCCCGCCCGGTCCACGATCGGCCCGGTCACCCGCCCGGTCAGCCGGCCGTCCACCACCTCCAGGGTGTTGGCCGCGGCGAAGTCCAGTCCCAGCCGCTCCTTGAGGTCGTCCGTGACCTGGGTGAAGCCGCCGGAGACGACGCCGACCTGGTAGCCGAGCCGCTTGAGCGTGCGGATCAGGGTGCGGGCCCCGGGCGTCAGCCGCACCTCGGCGCGGACCTTGTCCACCACCGACACGTCCAGCCCGGCCAGCAGTGCGACCCGGGCGTGCAGCGACTGCTCGAAGTCCAGCTCGCCGCGCATCGCCGCCGCCGTCACCCCGGCCACCTCGGCCTCGCAGCCGGCGTGGGCGGCGAACAGCTCGATGACCTCGTCCTGGATCACGGTGGAGTCGACGTCCATCACGACCAGCCGCTGCGCCCTGCGCTGCAGCCCGGCCGGTACGACCGCCACGTCCACGCCGCGGGCCGCGGCCTGCGGGGCCAGGGCGGAGCGCAGCACCGCCGGCTCCGCGCCCGACACCGCGAACTCCACCGCGGTCACCGGGTACTTCGCGAGCCGGAAGATGCGGTCGATATTGCCGCCGGCCCCGGTGATCAGTGCCGCTATGGCCGCCGTCGACTCCGCGGTGAGCGGCTGGCCGAGCACCGTCACATGGGAACGGCCCTCGCCGCGCGGGCGGTTGTCGCCGATGCCGGAGATGATCTCGGCCTGGAGCCGCATGCTCTCCGCCCAGCCGTGCACGGTGGCCCGCAGGTCGCCCTCCGCGCCGCGGGCCGGCGCGGTCACCAGGGCGCAGAGCACGATCCTGCCCCGGGTGACGACCTGCTCGATGTCCACGACGTCCACGCCGTACGCGGCGAGGGTGTCGAAAAGGCCGGCGGTGATCCCGGGCCGGTCCTTGCCGAAGATCTTGACCAGAAGGGTGGGAACGTCGGCCGGCGGTACGGCTGCGGGCTCGTCACCGGGGCGGGGGGGCCGGCTCTGCGAGGCGTCGTCCATGTCCATGGTCCTCCCACGTTAACCGGCCCGCGGCCCTCGGTGGCCACCCGTCCCGCGTGCCGGACACCGCAGGTCGCGGCGGCCGCGGCGGGCCCTTCCCGGGCCCGGGGGAGAGGGCCGTCTCGGCCCCGGAGTCAGTGGCCGCCAATTTCCGTACGCCGCGCGGGCGTCGGTCCTCGGGGCGCTGTGACGCGGACGTCGTGGAGCCGCCACGGAACCCGCACATGAGGGCGCTTTCTGTTACGAGACCGGGGCCTGCAATAGTTCCTCCCGATGTTCGCTATCCCTAGACTCCCCTCATGGGGGACTACTCGGGGGACAACCAATGGGGCTTGGGGTGCCTGAACTCGTACTCGAATTGAACGGAAAGACCTGGACGCTCGACGCGTCACGGTCGTACAGCCTGGGGCGCGATCCGCAGGGCGATCTCGTCCTGGAGGACGCGCGGGTGTCGTGGCGGCACGCCACCATCCGCCGTGGTGAACGTAGTTGGGTCATCGAGGATCTCGGCAGCACCAACGGCACCTTCGTGCAGGGACAGCGGATCCAGCAGACCGAGGTCGGACCGGGCACCGCCATCCACCTCGGCAACGCCACGGACGGACCGCGGCTCCAGTTCACCGCGGCGCAGGCCGCCGCGGCCGCGCCGCCGGCCCAGGCTCCGCAGCAGCAGTACCCGCAGCAGGCCGCGTACCCGCCCCCGCAGCAGGCGCAGCAGCCGGCCTACGCACCCGCCCAGGCCCAGCAGCCGCAGGCGTACGCCGCGCCGCCGGCCCAGGCTCCGCAGCAGCCCGCGGCAGGCGGTTGGGGCGCGCCGCCGGCGCAGGTCCCGCCGCAGCAGCAGCCCGCGTGGGGCGGGGCGCAGCAGCCGCAGGCCCAGCAGGGCATGCCCCACGTCCCGCCGCAGCAGCCGGTGCAGCCGCCCGCGCAGCGGCCGGCCGGCGGCGGCCCGGGCTACGGCGACCGCAGCCCGACGACCTTCCACCAGCTCTCCCTGGGCCGCGTGATGAAGATCGGCCGTGCCCTGGAGAACGAGCTGGTCGTCTCCGACCTGCAGGTCTCCCGCTACCACGCCGAGTTCCGCGCGCACCCCGACGGCCGCTGCGAGATCGTCGACCTCGGCAGCCACAACGGCACGTACGTCAACGGCCAGGCGATCCAGCGCCACCTGCTGGGCCCCCACGACATCGTCGGCGTCGGCCACTCCACGTTCCGGCTGGTCGGGGACCGGCTCGAGGAGTTCGTCGACACCGGTGACGTCTCCTTCTCGGCCCGCCGCCTGTCGGTGACGGTGCCGCACGGCAAGACGACCAAGACGATCCTCAAGGACGTCTCGTTCGGCGTGCCGGAGAAGTCGCTGATCGGCGTCATCGGCCCGTCCGGCTCCGGCAAGTCCACGCTGCTGCGCGCGCTGACCGGCTACCGGCCGGCCGACCAGGGCGAGGTGCTGTACGACAACCGGAACCTGTACAAGCAGTTCGCCGAGCTGCGGCAGCGCATCGGCCTGGTCCCGCAGGACGACATCCTGCACAAGGAGCTGCAGGTCAGGACCGCGCTGCGGTACGCCGCCAAGCTCCGCTTCCCCGGTGACACCGCGTCCGCCGAGCGCGAGGCCCGGATCAACGAGGTGCTGCGCGAGCTCAAGCTCGACATCCACGCCGACAAGCGGATCACCTCGCTGTCCGGCGGCCAGCGCAAGCGCGTCTCGGTGGCGCTGGAACTGCTCACCAAGCCGTCGCTGATCTTCCTGGACGAGCCGACCTCCGGCCTCGACCCGGGCATGGACCGCGACGTGATGAAGCTGCTGCGCGGCCTGGCCGACGACGGCAGGACCGTCCTGGTCGTCACCCACTCGGTGGCCGAACTGGCGCTGTGCGACAAGCTGCTGGTGATGGCGCCCGGCGGTTCGGTGGCCTACTTCGGCCCGCCGGACGAGGCGCTGGCGTTCTTCGGCTACGAGACCTGGGCCGACGTCTTCTCCGCGTTCGAGAACTACCGCGACTACGACTGGTCGGGCCGCTGGCGCGGCTCGCAGCACTACCAGACCTACGCCGCCGAGCTGGACTCGGCCGCCCCGCAGCAGGCGCACTACATCCCGCAGCAGGCGGCCCGGCCGGTCAAGGCGCAGAGCTGGGGCTCGCAGCTGTGGACCCTGGTCCGCCGCTACCTGTCGGTGATCATCTCCGACAAGGGCTTCATCGGGCTGATGGTGATCCTCCCCGCGGTACTGGGCGTGGTCAGCGTGCTGATCCCGGCCGACAGCGGTCTTGGCCCCGGCCCGGTGCGCGCCCACCTCCAGAACAAGGACGCGGGCACCATCCTGATGATCCTCGCGGTGGGCGCCTGCTTCGCCGGCGCCGCCAACTCCGTCCGCGAGCTGATCAAGGAACGGGTGATCTACGAGCGCGAACGCGCGGTCGGCCTGTCGCGTTCCGCGTACCTGATGTCCAAGATCATAGTGCTGGGCCTGATCACGGCCCTGCAGGGCGCCATCATCTGCGGCATCGGGTTCGCGCCGCGCAAGATGCCCGCGGAGGGCGTGGTCCTCACCTCCCACCCGGGCTTCGAGATGGCGCTGGTGATCATGGCGTTCGGCTTCACCTCGATGATGGTCGGCCTGATCATCTCCTCGCTGGTGAAGACCTCGGAGAAGACCATGCCGCTGCTGGTCATGTTCGCCATCGTGCAGATCGTCTTCACCGGCGTGCTCTTCCAGCTGTTCGGCAAGCCCGGGGTGGAGCAGCTGTCGTGGCTGATGCCGGCCCGCTGGGCGGTCGCCGGCGCGGGAACCACCGCGAACCTCAACGTCCTGCTGCCGTGGGACCCCACGCACCAGTCGGTCGACCCGCTGTGGAAGCACACGGCCGGCACCTGGACGCTGGACGTCGGCGTGCTGCTGCTGATCGGTGTGCTGTGCGCCTTCGTCGTCGCGCGCCTGCTGCGCCGGCACGAGCCCGAGGTCATGCGCAAGTAGCCTGCTGCGCGCCACCATTGGCGGTCGCGCACCGCGCGACCGCCGGGGCGGACCGCGGGATTACGTGAAGGGCGGGGGGACGTCGACGTCCCTCCGCCCTTTCACGTGTCGTGAATTCAGCGCCTGTCAGTAGGCCGAGAACACGTTGTCGATGGTGCCGTAGCGGTGGTACGCGTAGTTGCACGCGGCGGTGATGTTCGCGACCGGGTCGTAGATGTTCCACGAGGTGCCGGAGACGTGGTAGGTCTGGAACGTCGGGTCGATCACCTGCAGCAGGCCCTTGGACGGAATGCCCTTGGCCGCGTTGGAGTCCCACAGGTTGATGGCGTTCGGGTTGCCGCTCGACTCGCGGATGATGTTGCGGTAGATGCCGTTGTAGCTGCCGGGAATGCCCTTGGCGGCCATGACGTCCAGCGAGTGCCGGATCCAGCCGTCGAGGTTGTTGGTGTAGGTCTTCGGGGCGGGCGTGGTCGCGGCCACCGGGACGACCTTGAGCGTGGTGCGCTGCTGCGAGCGGTTGGCGGCGGCCTTCTCGGCGGCGCGCTTGACCGCGGCCTGCTGCGCGGCCTTCTTCGCGGCGGCCTGGACGGCGGCCTTCCTGGTAGCGGCCTTCTCCGCCGCGGCCTTCTCGGCAGCGGCCTTCTTGGCGGCGGCAGCGGCGGCGGCCTTCTTGGCAGCGGCCTCGTCGGCGGCCTTCTTCGCGGCGGCGTCGGCGTCGGACTTCTTCTGCGCGGCGGCCTTGTCGGCGGCGGCCTTGTCGGCCAGCGCCTTCTGGGCGGCCGAGTCGGTCTTCGGGTCGGTCTTGGGAGCGGGCGTCGTGGCCTGGTCACCGGTGGAGACCTGGTAGCCGGTCGGATCACCCACGGCGGCAGCGGAGCCCCCGCTGGTCGCCTGGAGACCGGTCACCGTCAGAACGACAGCGGTCGCGGCGGCGGCACCGGCCGCCGTGATCTTGTGCTTCTTGGACAGTTGGCCGATCTTCGGGATCGTCGGGAGCTGCATCTCGGGTTACCTCTTCCGGGTCGGGACCCGAGAATTTTTAGGTGGTCCCAAAACAGGGGTCAACGCGCATTCCTACGACCCGAAATCGTAGACAGCCGGGGAATGGGGACACGATTTCCCCTGTTATTGCCGAGACGGCCGCCGTCGCTATTCCACTAAGTCGCTTAGTATGTGACCCACGTCCTATAGGTGACGTCACACGGCGGCACCCCCCGTGTCGCGCATGGTGACCAGGGGGGTGCCTTATGTGACGCTTATTCAGAAGCTTTTGAGAATGGGATAGTAGACCAAATCGGGCATATTGGGCACATCGCCCGAAGGTGTGGAAACCCTTAGGGGAGCAGCAGGTTGACGTCCCCGAACTCGTGCCACAGGTACCGCTCCCGCAGGGCCTCGGAGTAGACGCGTTCCAGCAGGTCGTCCCCGCTGATCGCGCGCAGCATCAGCAGGTGGGAGGCCTCCGGCTCGTGGAGCCCGGTCAGCAGTCCGTCCACCACCCGCACCCCGCGCTCCGGGGTGACCACCAGCTCGGTCCAGCCGCGCGCCGGGCGCACCACGCCGCGGCCGTCGGTCGCCGACTCCAGGGCGCGCACCGCCGTGGTGCCCACCGCCACCACCCGGCCGCCGGCCGCCCGGGCCGCGTTGACCTGCCAGGCGGTGCTCGCCGGCACGGCGTACGGCTCCGCGTACGGCGGCTCGTGCGCCTCGGCGGACGCCACCCCGGTGTGCAGCACGATCGGCGCGACCTGCACGCCCCTGCTGACCAGCTCCGTCACGAGCGAGGAGGTGAAGGGCCGCGCCGCGCTCGGCATCTCCGCGGAGCCCGCGCCGTCCGGCGCGGCGGTGGAGAACACCGTCTGGTAGGCCGACAGCGGCTGGTCCCGCTCGGTGTACGCGTACCGGATGGGCCGCCCGAACTTATGGAGATAGCGGTGCATTTCGGGCGTGCTGGGTTCCGTCACCCACAGCCGGTCGCCCGAGGCGTCGAGCGGCGTCACCAGCCGCAGCGATGCGCCGCCGCGCAGCCCGACCACCGCCCCGGCCGGGCCGCCGGCCCGGCGCACGGTGGATCCCCGGCCGTCCGGGGTGCGCACCTCCACCACCCAGCGGCCGTCGTCCCGGCGGGTGGAGAAGTGCACCACCACGTCCTCGCCGGCCCGGCCGCTGCCGGGAGTCTCCCCGGCGCCCACCCCGCCGTCCTCCCGCAGCCGGCCGTCCACCGCCGCCGGCAGGGTCCGCGAGGTGTTCACCACCAGCACGTCGCCGGCCCGCAGCAGCCGCGGCAGCTCACGGAACCCGTGGTGCGTCACCGCGC
>Ga0123353_10006209_pt1 | contig 15876 bp, 14 predicted proteins | sample TergutLab28metaG_3_FD_92763 | JGI IMG/M metagenome (GOLD analysis project Ga0123353, IMG submission 92763) | Labiotermes labralis P3 segment gut microbial communities from Petit-Saut dam, French Guiana - Lab288 P3 | ecosystem: Host-associated > Arthropoda: Insects > Digestive system > Gut ... | reverse complement strand
CTGGGCATCGAGATGGTGGAAATCGGCTGCGGGGGCTACCCCGGCAACGCCCATGCCAACCCCGAGGAGCTGCTGAATGACCCCGCCAAGCTCGCGGCGTTCAAGCGGACCATCGCGGACAGCGGCATGGAGATCAGCGCCTTCAGCTGCCACGCCAACCCCGTGCACCCGGACAAGGCCGTCGCGGCGCAGTTCGACAGCGACCTGACCTACGCCGTGCTGCTGGCGCAGGAGCTCGGCGTCAGCCGGATCAACACGTTCTCGGGCTGCCCGGGGGACTGCGAGAGTTCGAAGTACCCCAACTGGGTCACCTGCCCTTGGCCGCCGGATTTCCTGGAAATCCTCGACTGGCAGTGGAACGAAAAGCTCATCCCCTACTGGAAAAACTTCGCCGCCTTCGCGAAGGAGCACGGCGTGGACAAGATCGCCCTGGAGATGCACCCGGGCTTCTGCGTCTACAATCCCGAGACCCTGCTCAAGCTGCGCGCCGCGGTCGGCCCGGAAATCGGCGCGAACTTCGACCCCAGCCATCTCGTCTGGCAGGGCATGGACCCCGTGCTGGCGATACGCGCCCTGGGCGACGCCATCTTCCATTTCCACGCGAAAGATATTAAAGTTGACGCCGCCAACACGGCTTTGAACGGCGTACTGGATCTCAAGCATTACGGCGACGAGATCCATCGCTCGTGGGTTTTCCGCGCCGTGGGCTACGGCCAGGACGCCGCCTACTGGAGGGACATCGTCTCCAACCTGCGCATGGCGGGCTACGACTACGCCATCAGCATCGAGCACGAGGACAGCCTGATGAGCCAGAACGAGGGCCTGAGCAAGGCGGTAGCTTTGTTGAAGGATGTGCTCATCAAGGAGCAGCCCGGCGAGATGTGGTGGGCGTGAGACCACCCCACCCCTGCGGGGGCATCCCTCCGCGGAGGGGAATGGGGGCTTGTGCAAAAGCGTCTGCACGTATAAAAAGCCTGTTCTCGCCTAATCCCCAATTCCCCTCCGTGGAGGGGTGCCGCCGCAGCGGCGGGGTGGTTGTGCGGAGCACGCGCGAAGCGCCGCTCCCCGCGCGACAAAAACCTTGATCGGAGGTGTCCAATGAAACACAAACTCACCGCCATCGCCCTGGCCTGCGCGCTGCTGCTCTGCGCCGCCTGCGCGGGAGCGCCAGCGCCAGAGCCTGAACAGTCGACCCTCGCCCCGAATACGCCCGGCACGCTCACAATCTCTTTCGATTACGAAAAGCAGAGCGGTTCGGCCTCCAACCAGTTCGCCGTGTGGATCGCGGGCATGGACGGCCAGCTGGTGAAGACCCTGTGCGCCACAAAATTCACCGCCGGCGGCGGATACAAGAACCGGCCGGATTCGATTGCCACCTGGGTTGGTAAGGCCATGGGCGTAAGCGATTTCGACGCCGTGGCGACAGCCACGCCGAAGGCCTCCGGGCCGGTAGCGTATGTGTGGAACCTGACGGACGAAGCGGGCGAGGCTGTTCCGGCGGGCACGTATTGGTTCATCGTGGAGGGCACGCTGCGCTGGCAGAACCGCGTTCTCTACTCCGGCCAAATCGAAATCGGCGGCAAGAACGCAACGGCTGAAGCCGAGCCGAAGTTCACTTTCGCGGGCGAGGGCAGGCAGCCCGCCCTGGACGAAGACGCGCCCGAGGCCGGGATGATTGCGAATGTCAAAGCACAATACATTGCATAACATGAATTAGCACTTGTGAAGGAGAAACAACATGGCCAAGGAGCAGGACAGCGGCAACAAAATCGGCATGGCGGTGATCGGCTACGGCGGCATGGGCGGGCACCACGCCGGGCATGTGCGCCTCAAGCGCCCGGGAAAATTCCATGTGATCGGCACCTTCGACATCCGGGAGGAGCGGCAGCAGGCGGCGAAGCTCAAGGGCTTCGAGGCCTTCGAGAGCCGGGAGGCGCTGCTGAGCGACCCCCGGATTGAGCTGGTGGTCGTCGCCACGCCCAACGACGTCCACAAGGAGATCGTCATCGACGCGCTGCGCCACGGCAAGAGCGTCATCTGCGAGAAGCCCGTCACCATGACCTCCGCCGACCTGGAGGACATGATCGCCGTGGCGAACGAGACGGGGAGCTTCTTCACCGTCCACCAGAACAGGCGCTGGGACGCGGACTACAGGACAGCCAAGGAGATCATCGAGAGCAATACCCTGGGGCGGGTGTTCAACATCGAGAGCCGGGTGCACGGCTCCCGGGGCATCCCCGGGGACTGGCGCAACCAGAAGGCGCACGGCGGCGGCATGGTGCTCGATTGGGGCATCCACATGCTCGACCAGATGCTCCAGCTCATGGGCGAACGCCGCCTGCTCTCGCTCTACGCCCAGCTGACCTACATCACCAACGAGGAGTGCGACGACGGCTTCCGCGTCCTCTGCAACTTCGAGGGCGGAACCAGCTACATGGTGGAGATCCTCACGAACAACTTCATCGACCTCCCCCGCTGGTACATCAACGGCGAGAACGGCACCGCCATCGTGGAGGACTGGAGCCGCCACGGCAAAATCGTGAAGGTGAGCGACTGGGAGAACCGCGAGTGCGTGCCCATCCAGGCAGGGGTGGGCATCACCAAGACCATGGCCCCGCGCACAAAGAAGACCATTAAAAAATACCCCTTGCCCAAGCCGAAGAGCGACTGGATGGAGTATTACGACAACATCTACGACGTCATCCGGAACGGCGCGCCGCCGATTGTGACCCACGACCAGCAGAGGCGTCTGATCAAGCTGGTGGAGGCCATCTTCGAGAGCGGCGAGACGGGCAAGGCGATTGAGCTGGAATAATCTGGGACGCAACTAAATTTTTTCTTGACACCCAGGCAATAATAGTGTAGTATAATAGCGCAATCCCCACAGAAGGAGCATGGCACATGCGCGGCGGCAAGCTCGTAGTCGTATCCGCGGCTGTTTACGGTGTCGTAAACGGCCAGAACGACGTTGCCGCGTAAGCCCCCGGTTTGAAAGGCAAACCGCCCGGCGGCAACAGGCTGCCGGGCGGATTTTATTTGACCACCCCGGCCTGCGGGCCACCCCTCCCAGGAGGGGAATTGGGGAGTAGGCGCTAGCGCCATCTCGAATTTACAAACCTATGCTTGCACAGCCTGTGTACGGCTAATCCCCATTCCCCTCCTAGGAGGGGTGGCCCGCAGGCCGGGGTGGTTGTGCTGCGGCCACAAAGGCCATAAGGGCCGTGAGCACCGCCCCGCCGCAGCGGCGTACCTCGCGCGATAGCACCACACCGGTCTAAAACAGCAAGCTGTCCCACCCCGTCAGGATGCCCCCCTTGGGGGGCCGCGAAGCGAGGGGGAAGTGCGGAGCACCGCCCCGCCGCAGCGGCGTACCTCGCGCGATACCACCAACTGTAGGGGCGGCATTCTTGCCGCCCGAAAACTAAGTCAGGAGAAGTAACCTCATGAAGAAGAAAACCAAGCGCCGCTTTCTCATCATCGCGGCTCCTTTGGCTGTTTTGCTTGTCCTTGTGTTGGCTTATGCGTTAATCATCAACGGCCCGGTCACTGAACTTTCCTCTCGGTTGGCAAGGTATCATAACCAAGGAATCATCAGGTTTTACGTGGACGGGGAACCCATCGCTTTTGACAATGTCTCAGTTACTTTGACTACGACCAACACAACGGAAAACGCCGTCATGCAAAACGGGAGCTTTTTCTTTCGCAATGGCGAATACGGCTCAAATACTGTCCGGTTCACTATCCCGGCGACGCTTTACAATGGGAGCGTAGATATTCCAGTTGCAGCGGAATATGTCAGCGAGAACAACTGGAATGTCAATGTATTTATGATGGGAATATCAATCAATACAGAAAGCGAAACTGTAAAAGTCGAAGGTTTGGTGACAAACCTGGATTTCCACTATTTCACTACAACAACCGTTCCTCTTGATGGCAGCGAAATTAAACTCACCGCCTCCGGCATCTAAGAAAGGAGCCAACCCCATGAAAACAGAACTCCCCAAACAATACGACCCCTCCCAATCCGAGTCGCGCATTTATGCCAACTGGATGAACAAGGGCTATTTCAGAGCCGACAAAACAGAGGGCAGCAAGGGGCCCTACACGATCAGTATGCCGCCGCCCAACATCACCGGGCAGCTGCATTTGGGGCACGCCATGTATACTTTGCAGGACGTCCTCACCCGCTGGCGGCGGATGCAGGGCTACGACGCCCTTTGGCTGCCGGGCACCGACCATGCGGCCATCGCCACGGAGATGCGCATCGTGGAGGACATGGCGAAGGAGGGCCTGACGAAGGAGGGCATTGGCTACGAGGCCTATATGCGGCGCGCCTGGGCCTGGAAGGAGAAGTACGGCGGGCGCATCGAGGAGCAGCTGAAGGTCATGGGATTCTCCTGCGACTGGAGCCGCCTGCGCTTCACCATGGACGAGGGCTGCAACCGGGCCGTGAACGAGGTCTTCGTCAAGCTTTACGAGAAGGGCCTGATTTACCGGGGCGAGCGCATCATCAACTGGTGCTGCAAGTGCAAAACCTCTCTCAGCGACGCCGAGGTGGAGCACAACGAGCGCGACGCCGCGTTCTATCACGTGCGCTATCCCTATGTGGACGGCTCGGGCGCCATTGAAGTCGCGACGACGCGCCCCGAGACCATGCTGGGCGATACGGCAGTCGCCGTCCACCCGGAGGACGAGCGCTATCAAGGCATGATAGGCAAAGAAGTGACATTGCCCCTGACGGGCCGCACGATTCCAGTCATAGCCGACACCTATGTGGAGATGGGCTTCGGCACCGGCGCGGTGAAGATCACCCCGGCCCACGACCCCAACGACTTCGAGGTCGGCGCGCGGCACAATCTGCCTATTTTAAACGTGATGACCGAGGACGGCCGCATGAACGCCGAGGCGGGCCCGGCCTACTTTGGGCTGGAGCGCTATGACTGCCGCAAGCAGGTCATCGAAGATTTGCAGGCGCAGGGCTTTCTCGTCAAGATAGAACCCATGAAGCACAACGTGGGCGAGTGCCATCGCTGCCATACCATAACAGAGCCAAGGGTGTCCACGCAGTGGTTCGTCAAAATGGCTCCCCTCGCCGAACCGGCGATTGAAACCGTAAAATCCGGCGAGACGAAATTCGTGCCCGAGCGCTTCGAGAAGATCTATATGCACTGGATGGAGAACATCCGGGACTGGTGTATCTCGCGGCAGTTGTGGTGGGGGCATCGCATCCCCGCCTATTACTGCGAATGCGGTGAGACGGTCGTTTCCCGGGAAATGCCGGAAAGCTGCCCAAAATGCCATGGGCATATGACGCAGGACCCGGACTCCCTGGACACCTGGTTCTCTTCGGCCTTATGGCCTTTTAGCACGCTGGGCTGGCCGGAAGATACTGAAGATCTGGCTTATTTTTACCCCACCAGCACCCTGTGCACCGCCTATGATATCATCTTCTTCTGGGTGGCGCGCATGATCTTCTCCGGCTGCGAGCAGATGGGGCAGTCCCCCTTCGCCACTGTGTTTATTCACGGCCTGGTGCGCGATTCACTGGGCCGCAAGATGTCCAAGTCCCTGGACAACGGCGTGGACCCCCTGGACGTCATAGAGCAATACGGCGCGGACGCCCTGCGCTTCTCCCTGTGCACGGGCAACTCCCCGGGCAACGACATGCGCTACTCCGACGAAAAAGCGCAGTCCGCCCGCAACTTCGCCAACAAGCTCTGGAACGCCGCACGCTTCGTCCTGATGAACTTAGATGAGAATGAGGCGGCGCCGCATATTCCCTCCGAGCTTGCGCCAGAAGACAAATGGATATTAAGCCGGTTTAACGCAACTGTGCGCGATGTGACCGTTGCTTTGGAGAAATTTGAGCTGGGCCAGGCGGCAGGGAAGCTCTATGACTTCATTTGGGATGAGTTCTGTGACTGGTATATTGAATTCTCAAAGGCGAGTTTAGGCAGGGCCAAGACAAGAGCCGTGCTCGTCTATATCCTGAGCAACACGCTAAAGCTCCTGCACCCTGTGATGCCCTTCATTACGGAGGAAATCTGGCAGGCCCTGCCGCATAAAGGGGAGAGCATCATGATTGCCGATTGGCCGGAATACAATGAAAACCTGGATTTTCCAACGGAAGAAGCGCAAATGCAGGTGCTCACAAAGGCAATTCGAGCGATTCGCAATCGCAGGGCCGAGATGAACGTGCCGCCCAGCCGCAAGGCCAATCTCTATATTCGTAGCGAACTCGCGCTGAACGAGCAGTTCTTCATCCGGCTTGCGGGCGCATCTGCTGTGCATTTCATTGAGGGAGATTTTACAGGGCAAGGCACTGTGCAAATCATCTGCCAGGGCTGCCGGATATGGATCCCCCTGGGCGACCTGGTGGACATCGCCGCCGAAAAAGCGCGCCTGGAAAAGGAGCTTGCCCTTATCGAAAAGCAGCTGTCCGGCGTGACGGCAAAACTGAACAACGAGAGCTTCACGGGCAAGGCCCCGGCCAATGTGATCGAGGGCGCAAGGGAGAATGCACGGGCTTTGACTGAAAAACGCGACGCGCTGCGGGAGGGGCTGGCGAATTTATGAACGCCTCCGAGCTATTGATGCAGCTCCTCCTCGAGCAGGGGGTGGATATCGTCTTCGGCTACCCCGGCGGGGCGGTGCTGGACATCTATGACGCCCTGTATAAGTACGGCGATAGAATACGCCACGTCATCACCGCCCACGAGCAGGGGGCGGCCCACGCCGCTGACGGCTACGCCCGCGTGACGGGCAAACCCGGCGTGGTGCTGGCCACCAGCGGCCCGGGCGCCACAAACCTCGTCACGGGCATCGCGGCGGCGTATATGGACAGCGTGCCCATGGTGGCTATCACCGGCAACGTGGGCACGGGGCTCATCGGGCGCGACAGCTTCCAGGAGGTCTACATCGCGGGGATCACCCTGCCCATCACCAAGCACAATTTCACGCTGCGCGGCGCGCAGGAGCTTGTGCCCACGATACGCGCGGCGTTTCGGATTGCCCAGGAGGGCCGCAAGGGGCCGGTTTTGGTGGATATTCCCAGGGATGTGAGCGCGGCCACGGATAGCCCAACGCCTCTCGTGGATACCCCCCTGCTTCGCCCCAACGAACCTGCGGGTTCGTCGGGGACCCCGGCAGGCGAGGGGGGCTTGGTGCGGGCAGCCGCCGAGGCGCTCAACGCCGCCAGGCGGCCCCTCATTTTCTTCGGCGGCGGGGTGCAATCGGCCGACGCCGGGAAGGCCCTGCGGGCGCTATGCGCGAAGGGGGACATCCCGGCGGCGCACACCCTCATGGCGCTCGGGGTGCTGCGCTGGGACGACCCGTACAACTTGGGGCTCTCCGGGATGCACGGGCGCGTCAGCGCCAACAAGGCCATCGCGCAGGCCGATGTGCTGCTCATCGTCGGCGCGCGGTTGAGCGATAGAATCGCGCCCGGCTTTGCGCGCTTCGCGCCGAAGGCTTTCAAAATTCACGTGGACATCGATCCCGCCGAGCTGGGCAAAAACGTGCCCGCGGACATCGCCATCGAGGGCGACGCGGTCGCGGTTCTGGCGCGGCTGCTGCCTTTGATTGAAGCAAAAGCAAGGCCGGAATGGCGGGAGCAGATTGCGCAATGGCAGGGGCAAGACTATCAGCCTGAAAATGACGACAGCGTTCTCAGGCCGCACCAGGTGATGCGGGCCATCAGCGAGCTGGCCGGAGAAAACGCGATCTACACCACGGACGTCGGCCAGCACCAGCTGTGGGCGGCGCAGTACCTGCGGCACGCCAAGCCGCGCAGCTTCCTCACCAGCGGGGGGCTGGGGGCCATGGGCTACGGCTACGGCGCGGCCATAGGGGCCGCCTTCGCAGCGTCTCCTGCGGGAGCCGCTTGGCGGCCTGCGATACACATCACCGGGGACGGCAGCTTCCACATGAACATGAACGAGGCCTGCACGGCGGTGAGCTATGGCCTGCCTGTGATCTCTATTAATCTCAATAACCGGGCGCTGGGCATGGTGCGGCAGTGGCAGGACAGCTCCTTTGAAGGACGTCACAGCGCGACGGAGCCTGTGCGGCACACAGACTATCTCAAGCTGGCCGGGGGCTTCGGCTTGCGGGGCTTTCGGTGCGCCGATTTGGAGAGCTTCAAAGAGGCTTTCAGGAAAGCGCTGGATTTAAAAGCTCCGGCTTGGATCGAATGCCTGATAGGCAGGGAAGAAAAGGTGCGCCATGGATTTTAACCAGGACTGGTTCATGCGCAACATCGAGATGCTCTCCGAGGGCGTCGCGCGCAAGCTGCTGCAAAAGCCCAAGCACGAGGAATTTATAGAGGAGCTCCCCGGCGGCGACGACCCCGTCTGGTGGCAGCTGCGCGCGCTGCTGGCGAAACACGAGTTCTGCGCGGCCGAGGACCTGCTGTGGGAGTATTTGCGCCCGGGCGACCCGGCCTGCCTGCCTTTGGCGGAGGATTTCTATAAAGAACTGGGCAAGCAGGACGACAGCGCCCTCCTGGCCCACGGCTTTTCCCGCCGGGAGGTGCAGGAGGGCCTGGCAAGGGCGAGAGAATATGTAGAGGAGTGATCACATGCCCCGCAAAGTCCTAAGCGTCCTGGTCGATAACCGCGCGGGCGTGCTCGCGCGCATCACGTCGCTGTTCGGGCGGCGGGGCTTCAACATCGATTCCCTCAGCGTGGCCGCCACGGATAACCCGGCGCTGTCGCGCATCACGATTGTCACGAGCGGCGACAACGCCGAAAACGGCGTTTGCGAGCTCGGCCAGATCATGCGCCAGACGGAAAAGCTGCTCGAAACCCGCGCGGTGTTCCTGGTGGAGCCCTCCGCCGGCGTGCTGCGCGAGCTGCTGCTGGTAAAAGTCGCCGCGGACGAGAGCACGCGGGCCCACTTGCGCGAGATTGCTCTGATCTACAAAGCAAAAATTATCGATTTATCCCCCGGCAGCATGATCTTCGAGCTCACCGGCGAGCCGGAGAAGATCGACGCCTACCTCGATATGCTGCGGGATTACCCGATTCTGGAGCTGTGCCGCACGGGCATCACGGCGCTGGGGCGCGGGGCATTGGGGTATTCGCTCAAGGAGGGGCAGCTGGGGTGAGGGGGCGATTCGTCATTTTGACGAAGATTTTCAAGTTATCGATAAACGATAAAAGCATAAATTGGCAAGGTGTGCTGCAAACCCCCTAGTTGGAGCGAAAACCGGGGTTTTCCGTACAAATTGAAGCGGATTCGCGCGCGCGTTTTCGGGGCTGCGTATTCATAAAATATTCATCGTCATTTTGCACAAAACAGCAGAGAGGGAGACCAACCATGTCCACGACCGAACCCAAATTGCTCAAGAACAAAATGAGCAAGCAAGACCTCTGGAAAGCCATCGGCATTGGGACCGTCTATCCTCTGCTTCACCTTGTTTTTGAGGGAATCCCCAGAGCCTTCGGCTTGTCCTGGATCCCCGGCTGGCCGAAAGCTATTATGTACCTGCTCGTCATTGTGGCCTACACACTGGCGTTTGGTTGCCTGTGGGGAAATCGTCCAAAGCCAACGCCTGAGCTGACCAAAAAGCAAAAACGCACCCGCAACATCATGCTGCCGGTTTTGCTGCTGATCGTAGTTGCGATGGCAGTCGGGCGCGGGTTTTACGGCTACCCCAAGATATCGGACTACCTGCACTCCCCCAATCACAAACACACGGCGGTGGTGCTGGAGGAGCCCAACAAGCTTTACGAGATAATGAAAGAATATATGCCCTGGGAATCGAAGACGAACAAAACGGTCTATCCCGTGCGGGCATGGGTTTTCTATGAGGAAAAGCAGCGGGCCGGCTTGATAACGGAGAGTGAAACATCAAAGCAATCATACAGCTGGCTAGACGACAATACCTTGGAATTTGTTTTTACGTTTACAGCATTCGACGAGGTAGTTACGTTCACAGAACAAATCACCTGGTGAAGGAGCACCCCCATGTCCACAACGCAGGACGCCGTCCGCGCGCGCTACAGCCATCCCGAGCGGGAGGACGGGCGGCATAAGCACGACCGCGCCCACGGGATGGAGTTCCGCCACACCAAGCTGCTGCTGGATCCCTACATCACGCCCGACAAGGACGTGGCGGAGTTCGGCTGCGCCACGGGGCACTACGCGGAGCATTGGCACGGCAGGTGCAAGAGCTACCTCGGCGTGGACATCGTGCAGGCGAACGTGGATTTCTTCAATGCCAAGGGGCTCTCGAACGCTGACGGGCAGCGGACTGCCCGTGCGCAGCTGGGCGACGCCACCTGCTGCCCGGAGTTCACGGACGGCTCCTTCGACGTGGTGCTGTGCCTCGGGCCGATGTACCACCTCCCGGCGGAGGAGCGGGCCCTCGCCATGGCGGAGATGGCGCGCGTGTGCAGGCCCGGGGGCGTGCTGGCGTTTTCTTATATCTGCAAGGCTGGCGTGCTGATGCAGGCCATGACCAACCGCGTCTGGCGGCACAAAATCCCCTGGCATAAGCGCCTGCGCTGGTGCAACACATATTACCCCAACCGCAAGGGGAACGACTGTATCTTCGCCGGGGTGAACGATGTAGATAACCCTTTTTTCTTCGCCATGCCCGAGGAGATGGAGCCCCTGGCTTCGGACTGCGGCCTGAAAGTGCTGCAAAACGCCGGGATCAATATCACGCTCAACGAGGCCCAGATCAACCATATGGACGACGAGCAGTACGCCTGCTGGCTGGAATTCGCGGAAGCCATGCTCCAATGGCCCTCGGTGACGGGCATGGCCAGCCACGCGCTGATGGTGTGCGGGAAGGAGTAAAAAAATTTTCACCAGCTATTGACATTATGCATAAAATATGCTATACTTCGAATAATCAATTGATAATATACAGGAAAGAGCTGTTTTATGCAAGAATTATCCAACAGTCAGATTTCTCACGCGCAGCGCGCGCAGGTGCTGGTGGAGGCCCTGCCGCACATCAGAAACTACCACGAGAAGGTCATCGTGGTGAAATACGGCGGCAGCGCCATGCGCAGCGAGGAGAAAAAGCGCCAGGTGATGGGGGACATCGCCCTGCTGCACCTGGTGGGGATGCGCGTGGTGTTGGTGCATGGCGGCGGGAACGAGATCACCGAACTGCTGGGCCGCCTGGGCAAGCGCAGCGAGTTCATCGACGGCCTGCGCGTTACTGACAGGGAGACCGCCGAGGCGGTGCAGATGGTGCTGGCAGGAAAAATTAATAAAGGCCTGGTGGCCCTGATGGAGACCTACGGGCGCCACGCGATAGGCCTCTCCGGCATGGACGGCCAGATGATCCTCGCCCGGCAGCTGGACCCCCGGCTGGGCTTCGTGGGCGAAATCGTCTCCGTGGACCCGCTGCCCATTCAGGCCGTGCTGGAGAAGGGCTACATCCCCATCGTCTCCACCATGGGCTGCGACAAAGAGGGCAACGTCTACAACATCAACGCCGACACAGCCGCGGCAGGCATCGCGGCGGCCCTTGAGGCCGAGAGCTTCATCTCCATGTCCGACATACCGGGGCTTTTACGCGACGTGAACGACGAGAGCACCCTTATCCGGGTGGTGCGCCTGGGCGACGTGCCCGCCCTGGAGGCCGAGGGCGTGATCTCCGGCGGGATGATTCCGAAGGTGGAATGCTGCGTGAAGGCCCTGGAGGGCGGCGTGCGCCGCGTGTTCATCCTCGACGGCCGCGTGGAGCACTCGATCCTGATGGAGATTTTGACGGACGCGGGCAGCGGGACGATGTTTGTGGGGTAGACATAGACACCCCCTCCGGCGCGGAGCGCGCGTGCTCACGGCCTCTATGGCCTTTGTGGCCGCAGCGCAACCACCCCGCCGCTGCGGCGGCATCCCTCCTAGGAGGGGAATTGGGATTAGGCGCAAGCGCCTTCTCAAATTTACAGATCTGTGCTTGCACAACTAATGAACGACTAAGGCCCCCATTCCCCTCCTAGGAGGGGTGGGCCCGCAGGGCCGGGGTGGTTGTGCGGAGCACCATCGCGGAGCGACGTTCCTCGTGCGATAAACGAAAATGTGGGCTGCAAAGGAGACCCCATGCACCTCTTCCCCCACCCCATCGCCTCCTGGAAAGACTGGTCACAGCTCTACCAATCCATCCCCTCCTTTACGCCGCTGGCCGAGCATATCCTGCAAAAAGAAGGCCTGCCTGTCGCCCCGCTGGAGCACCTCACACCGGGAACCAACGCCGTGTTCCGGGTCGGGGATTATGTGCTGAAAATCTTCGCCCCGCCGGAGAGCGGGTTCAACCTGACCCTGGACGACCTGAAAACGGAGCTTTTCTCTATGCAAAGAGCTGAGAAATTGGGCGTTCACGCGCCAAAACTCATCGCCAAGGGCATGATTGACGATAAGTACAAATTCGCCTATATGATCATGGAATATATCGAGGGCATAGAATTTGCGCGGGCCGTGAAGACTATGACGGACGAGGAAAAATTCAAATTTGGCCGGACATTGCGCAGCATCACGGACACAATGAACACCCCCTGCGAAGCGTTCAATGCCATTGATGTAATTCACGATAAAAGCCGCCAATGGCGTTGGGACAAATTTCCCGAACAATTCAGGAAAGAGCGCCTTGCCTATATAAAAGCACATGAATTTGGTGAAAGGGTATTCGTTCACGGCGACATAGGCGGAGACAACATGATTCTATCGACCGACGGAGAAATATATGTAATCGACTTTGCCGATGCTGTATTGGCTCCAATCGAATATGAGCATGAGCTGATAGCGATCGATGTTTTTCAATTTGACCCCGCATTATTGCATGGCTTTTTTGGAAACTATACAATAAATGAGCTAGCAGAACTATGCTTTAACGGCGTATTAATTCATGATTTCGGCGGCGACACGATTGAAGAGCATATCGGGAAGCCGAGCGAGTTGCATTGCTTGGATGATTTGCGAAAAAGGCTGAAACAGAAACTAGATGACAAGGTGAGAGGAGCGTTCGCGTGACCATACGCATCATGACCATAGACGACTACGACGCCGTGTACGCACTGTGGGCCGGCCTGCCGGGCATCGGCCTGCACACGCACGAGGATTCCCGGGAGGGCATGGCGTATTACCTGCGGCGAAATCCGGCATCGTGCTTTGTGGCGGAGGAGAACGGTGCTCCGCACGGCCCCTATGGCCTTTTGGGCCGCAACAACCACCCCTGCCCCTCCACGGAGGGGAATTGCCGTATCATCGGCGCCGTGCTCTGCGGCAATGACGGGCGGCGGGGGTATATCAACCATTTGGCCGTCTCGGAGGAACACCGGGGGCAGGGCATAGGCCGGGCGCTGGTGAACGCCTGCCTGGCCGCCATGAAGCAGGAGGGCATACGCATGTGCTCCTTCGTCACCTACTGCGACAACGACGAGGGCAACGCCTTCTGGGACGCCTTGGGCTCCATGCGCCGGGACGGCTGCCTCTACAGAAATCTGGAAACGGGGATATAAATATGACCACACAAGCAACCGCCGACCAATACCTTGCGGCCACCTATGCGCGCTTCCCCGTGGCCTTCACCCATGGGGCGGGCTCCCTGCTTTGGGATGATGAGGGCAAAGAGTATATCGACCTCGGCAGCGGCATCGCCGTAAATACCCTGGGCCTGGCCGACGAAGGCTGGGCCGACGCCGTCTCGGCGCAGCTGCGGGCGCTGGCGCACGCCTCGAACCTGTATTACACAGGGCCCCAGGCGCAGCTGGCGAAGGCGCTCTGTGAGCGCACGGGCATGAGCAAAGTATTCTTCTCGAACTCCGGCGCGGAGGCCAACGAGTGCATGATCAAAACGGCGCGCAAGTGGTCGAGCGACCGCTTCGGCGAGGGAAAGCGCCCCGTGATTGTCGCCCTGGAGGGCGGCTTCCACGGGCGCACCTACGCCACCCTGGCCGCCACGGGCCAGCCCGCGCTCCACGAGGGCTTCGCGCCCATGCCTGCTGGCTTTCGCTTTGCAAAGCCGGGGGACATCGAAGACATGCGCGCCAAGCTGGACGACAGCTGCTGCGCCGTGATGATCGAGCTGGTGCAGGGCGAGGGCGGCGTGAACGTCCTGGAGCCCGGCTACGTGCGGGCCCTGGCCGCGCTGGCGAAAGAGCGCGGCCTGCTGCTCATGATCGACGAAGTCCAGACGGGCAACGGCCGCACGGGCACGCTGTTCGCCTTCGAGCAATACGGCATCGCGCCGGACGCGGTCAGCACGGCCAAGGGGCTGGCGGGGGGCCTGCCCCTGGGGGCGACGCTGTTCGGCGCGCGCACGGCGGGGGTGCTCACCGCGGGGAGCCACGGCTCCACCTTCGGGGGGAATCCCGCCTGCTGCGCCGGGGCGCTGCATGTGCTGTCCCGCCTGGACGAGGCCTTGCTCAGCGAAGTGCGCGAGAAACACGAATATATTTGCGCGTCTCTGGAGGGCGCGCCGGGGATATTGGGCAGCACCGGCCTGGGGCTGATGCTGGGCATAGCGACAGCCCGCCCGGCGAAGGAGATCGCCAACGAATGCCTGGCGCGCGGCGTGGCGCTGCTGACAGCAAAAGAAAAAGTGCGCCTGCTGCCCGCGCTGAATATTCCCATGGATTTACTGGAAAAGGGGCTTGGGGTGCTGAAGGAGGTTGCGGGGGCACACAGACTGTAGGGGTGGCCTGCGGGCCACCCGCACTCACATCCTTACCTCCTCCTCACAGGCACCCAAATCTCGCTTTTCCTGTCCGGCTTGGAAATGTCATAGCTTTCATGCCAAGTGAGGGCAAGGGAACTGGTGTGCTCGTATTCGGAGATCGGCAGCCATTCGGAGATTTGTGCGTAGATATGCGGGAAGCTCGCGAGACTGCTGTCCTTCGTGTTGTCCATGGCGGAGAAGACAAGCCATGTGGAGGCCTCATAGGGGACAACGTCAAACCGGCCTTTAAACCGCGCGGGCATGGGCTCCTCCATCACCACGCCAACAACCATCGGGACGACCTCCCCCTCGGCGGCGGGAATGACGTTCTCGGAGCTGCTGTAGGCGCACACGACGCCCTTCGGGTCAACCCGGGAATACTCCGTCAGGACGAGCAAATCGGCCTGCGAGAGCTTCTTCCATACATCGGCGGTGTGGGGATTGGGGCCGTGGTAGATCATCGGGATATGGCCGGTTTTGCCCATGAGATAGAATTCGCCGCGTTCGACGATGCGATAGTCCATTGATATGCCTCCTTTGAGTGTCAGGTGGAAGAACAGGGGCGGGAATGCTTTTAGCGTGGCTGGGTTTTTGCGATACGAAGAAGGAGAGACACCGAACACGGCCTGGAACGCTTTGGCGAAGGCGTCGGGGGATTCGTAGCCGCACTGGAGGGCGATGTCGATGATTTTCTCATCGCCGGCGCGCAGCAGTTCCGCCGCGCGGGTCAACCTGCGCCTGCGAATATACTCGCCCAGCGGCATTTCGGCGAGAAAGGAGAACATGCGACGGAACTGGTATTCCGTGCAGCCCGCAATTTTGGCAGGTTCGGCGAAGTCGATCTCGTCGAACAAATGCTGTTCGATGAAACGCATGGCGGCGTTCAGGCTTGCGGTGGTGTCCAACCCAATCCCTCCTCCCAATTGTTTTGCAACATGAAGACCATCGGATGCAACCCATGCAGACTCAATTCAGTCATCTGTGTGCATTGTGTCCCCAATGCATCGCACAAGCTCGTAATGATAAAGACTTGGTCAGTTAGTATGATTGCTTTGCCATTTGTGATTAAAATTCTTTTTAGTTCTTTTAAAAAGCAAAAGTATAAGTGATAAATATCTTCAACTGCAATTTGTTTGCCCCAAGGCAAGTTTGTTACTACCGTACTAACACTGCGATCTTTCATCATTGACCTTGTTGCG
>Ga0123353_10006207_pt1 | contig 15878 bp, 16 predicted proteins | sample TergutLab28metaG_3_FD_92763 | JGI IMG/M metagenome (GOLD analysis project Ga0123353, IMG submission 92763) | Labiotermes labralis P3 segment gut microbial communities from Petit-Saut dam, French Guiana - Lab288 P3 | ecosystem: Host-associated > Arthropoda: Insects > Digestive system > Gut ... | reverse complement strand
CATGCCGGAACTCGGCGAAGTCGACTTTACAGTCCCTGTCGACGGTTCCATCGAGGAAGTGCGCGACTTAATCAGAGCAGCCCGCGCGGACGGCGATGACAGGCATTACACTGTTTTAATCGAGGACGGCGAGTACAGCATCACGCAAATCGTCTTCGACGAGCGCGACCGCGACACGACCTATCGTTCGCGGGACGGCGGGGTAATTCTCAACGGCGGGGTCAGCCTGAACCCGGCGGACTTCGAAACCCCGGACCACACAGTTCTGGAGCGGCTTTCCCCGAAGGCGCAGCGCAACGTGCGGGTCATCGATCTGACCGCCATGGGCCTGACGGCGGAGGACTGGGGTAGGATGTACGCCACCGGCTGGTCCCACGCGGATAAGTACGACGACGCGGTCGGCCCCGCGCCCTGTTCGCTGTACTACAACAACAAGCGCTGCACCACCGCGCGCTACCCCAACAGCGGCGAATGGCTGAAAGTCGGCGATGTGATCGACGTCGGCGAATACGCGGAGTTCCACGGCGTCGTCAACAAAGACTGGGATGACATTCGCAACCCCCGGGGCGGCACCTTCGTTATGGACAAAAAGGCAGCCGCGCGGACAGCCGGCTGGGCTACACTCGACGATGTATGGATGTTCGGCCTATTCGCGTTCGAATGGTCGGACATGACCACCCCCGTGAAGGCCATCGACCACCAGGCCGGCACGGTGACGGCGGAGTACGCCAGTAGTTTCGGCTTCGAGGAACATCACGGCACGTACTATTTCTTCAACGTGCTGGAGGAGCTCGACGAACCCGGCGAGTGGTATCTGGACCGTGACGCGGGGCTGCTGTATCTCTGGCCGCCTGATGGCGACTTCGACGGTGCGCGTATCGATCTTGCGCTGGGCACCGAGACGCTTATTGCAGGGACAGACCTGGACGGCCTGCGCTTCATGGGCCTGACCTTGCAGGGCACCCGGAGCAACGGGATTTACCTGACCGGCGACAACCTCACGGTGAGCCACTGCCTGGTGCAAAACACGTCCGACGGGATTCGCGTCGACGGTTACGACAACATGGTGGCCGACAACACGGTGCGCCATGTCGGCGGATCTGGCATTACCATCGGCGGCGGCGACCATGCGACGCTCACCCCCAGCAACACCAAAGCTGTCAACAACCTGGTGCACGACTGGGCCGAGGTGCTGATGAACTACGTCGGCGCCATAAATATCTGGGGCGTCGGCACCGTGGCCGCGCACAACGAGATGTATAACGCCCCGCACCTCGCGATTCAATTCGGCGGCAACAACCTTGTCATCGAGCACAACCTCATCCACGACGTGTGTTTGATCACCGACGACGCGGGCGCGTTCTACGATGGGAGAACTCTGTGGGCAACACAAGGTACGGCGATACGCAATAACGTGGTTTACAACCTGGGCAGCGGCAGGCACAGGCCGGACGGCGTCTATCTGGACGACGGGCTTTCGGGCATCACCGTTGTGAACAACCTGCTGGTCAACGTGCCGGGCACGGCCATCCATATCAACGCCGGGCGCGATCATGACGTGCGCGGCAATATTGTGGTCAACTCCAATGATCCTTTGAACTACCCGCAGCGTAATCGCGACGGCGCACTGGGCGTGGACAGACGAGGCGATTTCAACGCGTATATGGCTCCGGGCGGGGGCTATTGGACGGCTCTGGAGGCCTCCCCCCGGCACACGGACATCTGGCGCGAGGCCTTCCCGAAGCTGGCGGCCTACTCCACCGATTTCGCCGACATCGAGGAACCCAGCTTCGCCGCCAACCCAGCGGACAGCGTGGTTACGGGCAATATTTTCGTGGGGCCCAACCCGCCGTTCTTTTCCGAGGCGGCGCTGCGCTTCAGCGAGATCGGCCCGAACGAGGAATACGGCGTCCTGCGGACGCGCAGCTACTGGAAGCTGCCTGGCTTTGAGGCGATTGAGGTTGAGAAGGCCGGGCGCGTAGCGGCGTATGAATAAGGAGACACACCATGAAAAAGACAAATTTGCAGGCTATCGCGGTCTTGGGCCTTGGCCTCGCCCTGGCGGCAGGCCTGGCGTGGTACTACGACGTATTCGTCCACTGGCAGCCGAAGGTGTATCCCTTTGTGCTGGCCGCTCTGTTTGCGGGGGTGCTCGCGCTGACGCTGCTCACGCTATGGGTGCGCGGGGAGCGCAAGGCTTCGCCCTTGATATGGAAAACCCTGCTGTCCTTCGCGGCGTTCGGGATCTCCATCGGCCTTGTCACCTTCATAATCAACAACGTGATCGGCGGCAGCGCCAGGGCAAAGAACGCCGCGTCGGTGGCCCTGCCTTTGGCCGCCGCGCAAATCCTCGTGTTGATTTTCCTGGCGCTGCGGGCCATTTTTAAGCAAAGCAAAAAGGGCGTGAAAGCCGCCCTGGCGCTCTCGCTGGCCTGCGCCCTGGCGCTGGGCGTGTTTTTGGGCAGCCTGATCCACGCGCCGCTGTACAAGCTGGCGCCCCAGTTCCCCGCGCCGCAGCCGAAGTATGAAAAGCCTGCGGAGGACGACTACGCCCTGTGGGAGGCCCGTACATACGAGGCCCTGGCAGGCGACCTCTCCGAAGCTCTCGTCAGCGATGATTCCGGCACGCTCGCATGGGGTACGTCCTACGCGCTCAACGCCTATTGCAGGGCCTACCAGGCCACCGGGGATGAACTATTTCTCGAAAAACCCGGCGGGTATCTCTATGAGATCTTTCAGCTGGCCGGGGACAACGACGGGGACGGCTACAAAAACTGGGGCACGGGCTACTTCAGCGGCGATACCTACGAGGAGTTCTGCGTCCACACGGGCGCGCTGCTTTCTACAGCGGGGGAATGGGCCAATCTGGCATTCTCGACGCCCGGTATTCTTGACAAAATCGAGCCCATATCCGGCATGACCTACGCCGGGCTGTGCGACTACCTGGTCACTGAAGCCACGACACATATGATCCCCGCCTTTGACCGCGAATGGGATAACGAGACCGGCGTGTACCTCAGCCCGCCGGGCAGTATCTACTTCGACGGGCAGAGGATCTCCCTGCCGAACAATCAGTTCCTGGCCATGGCGGCGGCGCTGATGCAGTTCGCCAAGCTCTCGCCCGCCCACGAAGAGGAATACCTGCGCCGGGCAAGCGCCATGCTGGAGGCCTTCCATGCCAAGCTGGAATACGACGAAAACGGGAACATCACCCGGTGGAACTACAAAGACAGCTATTTCAAGGGCGATACGCCCGGCAACGTGGAGGACCACTCCCACGGCAGGTGGGTTTTCCGGGCGGCCATCATGGGATATGCCGATGGCCTGGCCTTCACGCGGCGCGACATCGCGGCCTTCGCCGGGGTGTACGGGAACATGCTGCGCGGCACGGACGAGCCGCTGCTGACCCGGAACGTGGACGGCTCCGGGGCGGGCGAAGACCCCGTGGGCCTGTTCCACTACGACCTGAGCCCCTTCGGGGAGGACATCTGGCGGGCGGGGCACAAAACAGTCCTGGTTCGCGGCGCGGCGGCTTATGCCCACGATGTTGCGCGCCTGCTCGCCTATCACGAGTACGCGCCCGCCCCGCTTGCATTTGCGTTGCTAGAGTCACAGACGGGACAGGCCGGAAGGACACTTTTCCGCTGGGAGGCCTCGGCCCACGCCTGCAAATACACGCTGCAAATCAGCGGCGACGAAAGCTTTTCTAATCTCCTTCTCGACCGGGCGAATATACTTGACACCTGCGCTTTCGTGGAGGGACTGCCCGAGGGCGGAACGCTGTACTGGCGGGTGATTGCAAAGAACCAGAGCGGCGCGGGCTACACGAGCGGGATGAGAGAGGCGACAACATGAAAAACCGCCGCTGTCCGCAGCGTGTTTTTCCCATGGGGTCCATCTCCGGGGTGTAGGGCGGATGTTGACGATCCAAACGTTGTCGGGGACGATCAGAGTTTTCGAGCCGTGCCAGCCCGCGCGGTCGCACATGATACTATTCCCGCTCTAAAAATGCATATACCCTCCGGCTCCGCTACAGCGGAGCTTTTTAATGCAGAACTATTATAGCACGCACTCCTTATTTGTACAAGCATTTCGTCCAAAAAGGACATCCTGTACAACCAGATGTATCTGGGGCACATGGTGCAAGGCAAGCAGAAGGCCAAAAGCTATAAACTCCACACGCGGGTGAACCTACCGGAAGAAGACTGGATTATCTGCCGCGACACCCACACTACGGCCTTTTAATCTACTTTTAATGCTCCGCTCATCTTGCTTTCATCTTGCGGGGTTATGATAAACACTTGACAACGCTGAAAACATGCGATACAATCTCAAAAGCGAAACAAATACCATATTTTAGTAAAGGGGACTTTCTATGGCAACACGTTCCGCAGAGAAAAAAGGCCTGGACGCGCTCAAACAGCCGTCAGTCAAGGACGCACTGGTCATTCTTGGCATCGTCGCGGCGTATTTCTTTATCGTGCTGCTGCCCACGCCGGAGGGCCTGACCCCTTCCGGCCAAAAGGCGATCGCGCTGATGGTATGCGTAGTGCTCACCTGGGCGACCCAGGTGGTGCCCATCCTGGTCGGCTCCGTATTCTTCATCTTCGCCGCGGGCCTCCTGGGGCTGGAAACCCTGCCGGACGCCGCGGGCGCGGTGGCGCAGATCAACCAGCTGCAGGTGATCAAGGACTTCGCCACCCCCACCGTCTTCTTCATGTTCGTTTCCATACTGCTGGCCTACGCCATGGATAAGTGCGGGCTCAACCAGCGCCTGGCACTGGCGATGACGGCCATGTCCAAGGGGAACCCGAAGGCCATCATCTGGTTCTTCACCGCCGGAACCGCGCTGATTTCGACGATCATTTCCAATGTCCCAAGCTGCGCCGCTTTCTTCCCCATCGTGCTGGCGGTGATCAAAAAGAACAACTGCGAAAAGGGCAAAAGCAATTTCGCCAAGGCCTCCATCATAGCCATCATCTTCGGGGCCATGGTGGGAGGCAACGCGACGCCCGCCGGCACGCCCATCAACATCATGGCGCTGGATCTTTTGGAGGCCGCCGGCTTCGAGCGCCTGACCTTCGCCGAGTGGTCCGTGATGGGGATCCCACTCGTGCTCGTCATCGTCCCGGTCATCTGCCTGATCCTCACCTTTGTGTTCCCGCCGGAGTTTAAAAAGCTCGCCGGCGTGGAGGAGGCGAAGGCTGACCTGAAAGCGCTGGGCAGGCTCAACCCACAGGAAATCAAATTTATCATCATGTCGGCCGTCATGCTGGTGGTGTGGTTCCTCGAGGGCTATGCGCACAACATGTCGACTACCACCGTGCTGACGATCTACGCCACAATGCTGTTCTTCCCGGGCATCCGCCTGTTGGACTATGAATACGTGCAGGACAAGCTCGATTGGACGGTCATCATCATGACCGGCGCGTCCATCGCCTTCGGCGCGGCGATGCTCAAAACGGGCGCGGCGGGCTGGATCGCGGATATCTTCCTGGCTCCCTTCACCGGCGTGGGCAGCACCTACATGGGCCAGCTGCTCCTGGTGACTGTCCTGGCGGCCTTTACCTGCGTGGTCCACCTGCTCATCCCTTCCTGCCCGGCCTTGGTAGGGGTCTTAGTCCCGGTCGTGCTCGCCTTCGGGCAGAACCACAACATCCCCGTAATGCTGCTCTTCCTCCCGGTGGCCTTCAACGTATCCACCTATTGGCTGCTGCCCTTCGACCCGCTGCCGATGATGTGCTACCCCGAGAAGTATTTCTCCATCAGAGACTTCTTCAAGGCGGGCTGGATCGCCCACGCCGCGCTGATCATCGTGAGCGTCGCGGTGGTGATGCTCATCGGCAGGCCCATGTTCGCCTGACCGCTCTGGAAAATACAGCGCTCCTGCCTGCGTCAGGCGGGGGCGCGTATTGCCGCCCAGATGCACACAAGCGTTTTCGGCAAGCGCATAAGGCTTGGAAAAAGCGCTGGACATAGCCGGAAAAATATGATATGCTTTATCATAGATATTTTTTCTGAATAAGAAACCGAGGTGATGGCTTGGGCCTCAAACTGGCGCACAACAAGAACGCCGCCGGGCTGCGGGCGCTGCGCATGGAGCGCTGCGAGAGCGTGACTTTGCCGATGCTGCAGCACATCGGCGTCCCTTGCCTGCCCCGCGTCAAGCGGGGGGATTACGTGTTGGCGGGGCAGGTTGTGGGCGATACGCAGGCCCCCCTCGCCGCGCCGGTGCACGCGAGCGTCTCCGGCGCGGTGGAAAAGCTCGTTTCGGTGCGCCTGCCCCAGGGCGGGGAGACGCAGGCCGTGGTGATCCGCTCCGACGGCGAGATGAACAGGATCGAAACGGGCCCGCCGCAGGTCAATTCCCTTGAGGATTTCCTGGGCGCGGTGCGGGCCTCGGGGCTGGTAGGACTGGGGGGCGCGGGCTTCCCCGCCCACGCGAAATTGAGAAGTGCCGCCGGGAAGGCGGACGTCCTCCTGGTGAACGCGGCGGCCTGCGAGCCCTATATGGCCGCCGACCTGCGGGAGCTGCTCGACAACGGGGAAAACGTCGCCGACGGGATACGGCATGTCTGCCATTGGCTGAGCATACGGGAGGCCGTCGTCGGCATTGAGAGCTATCATAAAGAGGCCATCGCCCACATGGGAGGCCTTTGCGAACCGTGGATGCGGATCGGCACGCTGCCGGGGCGCTATCCCACTGGGGCGGAAAAACTGCTGGCGCACCGGCTGACCGGGCGCATCGTGCCAATGGGCAGGCTCCCTCTCGATGCGGGGGTCCTGGTGATGAACGTGAGCAGCCTGGGCTTTTTGGGGCGCTACATGCGCGGCGGCAGGCCGCTGACCAGCCGCACCATAACCGTGGACGGCGGCGCGGCATCGAAACCCGCGAACCTGCGCATCCCCATAGGCCTCAGTCTACGGGAACTGTGCGCCTTCTGCGAGATAGAAAAACCGCCCGCGAAGATCATCCTGGGCGGGCCCATGATGGGCCTCGCCGCACCGGATCTGGACACCCCGCTGGACAAGCGCACAGGCGGGGTGCTGCTCTTAGATGAGAAACAGGCCGCGCGGAAGGCGCAGACCGCGTGCATCCGCTGCGGCGCGTGCCTCTTCGCCTGCCCCATGGCACTGCAGCCCTTCAAAATCGAAAAGGCTGCCGCGGCCCGGGACGCCGCCGCCCTGGAGGCGCTGTACGCCGGCCACTGCATGGAGTGCGGCTGCTGCGCCTACGCCTGCCCGGCCCGGCGGGAGCTCGTGCAGGCGATACGGGTGGGAAAGGCGGTGCTCTCCAATGGATAAACAGCTGATCGTCAGCCCGTCCCCCCACATCCATGGGCCCCGCAGCACGCGGGGGGTCATGCTGGACGTTTGCCTGGCCCTGCTGCCCGCCCTGGCGGCCTCCGTATGGATTTTTGGCACGCGCGCGCTGGCCGTCGCGGGGGTATCGATTCTGTCCTGCGTCGGATTTGAGGCGCTCACGCGCGTTATCATGAAAAGAGAACAGACCATAGGCGATTTCAGCGCCGTGGTGACGGGGCTGTTGCTGGCCTTCAGCCTGCCCGCCGCGCTGCCCCTGTGGATGGTTCCCGTCGGGAGCTTCGCGGCCATCGTGGTGGTCAAGCAGCTGTTCGGGGGCCTGGGGCAGAACTTCGCCAACCCGGCTGCCACGGGTCGCATCGTGCTGCTGCTGAGCTTTACCGCGCAGATGAGCGGCTGGAACGCCCCCACAGGCCTCAGCTGGGGAGCCGACGCCGTCGCCTCCGCGACGCCTTTACAGGCCCTGGCGGCGGACGCCGTCGCCTCGGCGACCCCGGCCTCCATGGGCACACAGGCCCTGCCGGGCCTGTTGGATATGCTCCTCGGCAGGCACGCGGGCTCCCTGGGCGAGACCTGCGCCCTGGCGCTGCTGCTGGGTTTCATTTACCTGTGCGTGCGCAGGGTGATCTCACCGCTGGTGCCCGTCTGCTATGTAGGTACCGTGGCGCTGTTCAGCCTTTTTTACGGGGGCTTCGACCTCAACTTTATGCTTTACCAGGTGCTGGGGGGCGCCCTGCTGCTGGGGGCCGTCTTCATGGCCACCGACTACGCCACCTCCCCCGCCTACTGGAAGGGCAAGCTCGTCTTCGCCATAGGCTGCGGGCTCATCACCTGCATGATACGCCTTTACGGCAACATGCCGGAGGGCGTGAGCTTCGCCATCCTGCTGATGAACCTGCTCACGCCGCTCATCGAGCGCATCTTCAAGCCAAAGCCCTTCGGAAAGGAGAAAGCTCATGCCAAAGCTTGACATAAAAGAGATTTTGAAGCCTGCGCTCTCCCTGTTCGTCATCTGCCTGGTGTTCGCCGGGGCGCTGGCCGTCGTCAATTCCGTCACGGCCGGGCCCATCGCCGCCAACCTGGCCGGCGGGGCCGACGCCGCCCGGCAGGAGATTTTCCCCGGCGCGCGCTTTGTGGACAACGGCGGCTATTTCACCGCCATGGACCAGAACGGCGCGCCCATCGGCTATTGCATCGACAGCGAGGCCCAGGGCTACGGCGGCGTGATTCAAATCACTGTGGGGCTGGATACGCAGGGCAATGTGGTGAAGGTGCAGGTTCTCAGCTGCGACGGCGAGACGCCCGGCTTGGGCCAAAAGATACAGGAGGAGAGTTTTCTCAAGCAGTTCATCAACGGTTCCACTTTTTTCTTGAAAGGCGTTGTCGGCGCAAGTTCCTCAACACCGATCGACGGCATCGCCAGCGCGACCTACTCCAGCCGGGGCGTCGTGAATGCCGTAAACCAGGCAAAGCAAGTTTGGAGTGACCAAATCTACGCGGGAGGTGAGGCGCAGTGAACGAAGTGAAGAAAGCGAAAGAAAAACAAAGGCTCCTCCCCGAGCTCACCAAGGGCTTTTTGAAGGAAAACCCCGTGCTGCGCCTGGTGCTGGGCACCTGCCCCACCCTGGCCATCAGCACCTCGATCTCGGCGGCGCTGGGGATGAGCGCGGCTGCTACCATCGTATTGCTTTTTTCAAATATCGCGATCTCCGCCCTGCGCAGGGTGATCCCCGATAAGGTGCGCATCCCGGCGTACATCACCATCATCGCGGGCCTGGTGACGATTGTCCAGATGCTCGTGAAGGCCTATGTGCCCACCGTTGACAAGGCCCTGGGCATATATTTGCCGCTCATCACCGTCAACTGCATCATCCTGGGCCGCGCCGAGGGCTACGCGGGCAGCCACGGCGTGCTCGTCTCCGCGTTCGACGCCGTCGGCATGGGCGCGGGCTTCACCGGCGTATTGACGCTCATGGCCGCTGTGCGCGAGCTGCTGGGCGCGGGGGCCTTCATGGGCGTCCCCCTGCTGGGAACCCCCGCCGCGATCCTCATTTTGCCGCCGGGGGGCTTCTTCATCTATGGCTGCATGATCGCCCTGGCGAATAGGCTACAAGGGGGAAAAACGCAGAAACAGACCGGCTGCGGCGGCTGCCCAAGCAACCAGGGCTGCTCTCTGGCTGAGGGCTGCGAAGGGGGGTGTCCTTGATGGCGAAGGAGTGGATCGCGCTTTTCCTCGCGGGGATGCTGACGGGGAACTTCGTGCTGGCGCGGTTTTTGGGCATCTGCCCGTTTCTGGGGGTCTCGAAGAAGCTCGACACCGCCGTGGGCATGAGCGTGGCCGTGATCTTCGTCATGGCCCTGGCCACCGCCGTATGCTACCCCTTCAACCTGCTGCTGGAAAGCCAGGGCCTGGATTATTTGCAGACCATCGTGTTCATCCTGGTGATCGCGGCGCTGGTGCAGTTCGTGGAGACCGTGCTCAAGCGCTATGTCAAGCCTCTGTACGAGGCCCTGGGCATCTACCTGCCGCTGATCACCACCAACTGCGCGGTGCTGGGCGTCACGCTGCTGAACGTCACGGAAAATTACGGCTTCGTGTCCTCCATGGTCAACTCCGTGGGGGCGGGCTTCGGTTTTCTGCTGGCGATGGTCATCTTTGCCGGGGTGCGCGGGCGCATGGAGGAGAGCGACATCCCCAGGGCCTTCGAGGGGCTGCCCTCCACGCTGGTGGCGGCCTCGATTGTATCCCTGAGCTTTTTGGGCTTCGGCGGAATTATAGAGAGAATTTTCGGCTAGGAGGGCGCGATGTCACCCATTTTGCTTGCCATAGCGATTGTATCCGGCATCGGCCTGGTTTCAGGCGTGGGCCTGGCCGTAGCCGCCGCGGTGATGCACGTGCCCGTGGACGGGCGCATCGAGCGGCTCATTGAAGCCCTGCCGGGCGCGAACTGCGGGGCCTGCGGCTGCGCGGGCTGCGAGGGCTACGCCGGGGCTGTCGCCGAGGGCGCGGCGGTGAACCTCTGCGCCCCCGGTGGGGACGCCACGGCGCGGGCCCTGGCAGAGATCATGGGCGTGGAGGCCGGAACGGTCGTGAAGCGCAGGGCCTTTGTGCGCTGCGCGGGCACGGACGAGGCCTGCGAAACCCGCGCCGACTACCGGGGCGAACGGAGCTGCGCGGCGGCCCGCCTGCTCTACGGCGGGCAAAAGGAGTGCGCCTGGGGCTGCCTGGGCTTCGGCGACTGCGCGCGCGCCTGCCCGAGCGGCGCTATCTCTGTGGCGCAGGGGATTGCCCTGGTGAATCAAAACCTCTGCACGGGCTGCGGCCTATGCGCCAAGGCTTGCCCCAAGGGGATCGTCGCCCTGACACAGATAGGCAGCGCGGTGAACCGCTGCTCCAGCGAGGCTCCGGGCGCCGCTGCCTGCGCGCAGTGCGCCCGCGCCTGCCTGGGCTGCGGGCTGTGCGCAAAAAAATGCCCCGAACGGGCTATGCGGGTGGAAAACCACCTGGCCTGCGCCGACCCCGAAACATGCACCGGCTGCGGGCTGTGCGTAAGCGTCTGCCCTGTGGGTTGCCTGGTGATTTTGTAGGATAGTATGGCTGCACGCCTTCGGCGCTCCCCCTCGCAAATGGCCCTTGGACTTCTGAATCCTTAGTATAGCGGCTACACCTTAGTCAAATTCGCTTCTAATATCATCAGTAATAATTCACTGCCGTTGTCAAATGTGACGGTTTTGACCAACTGGAACGGCGAGGTATCCCGCCGTTCCAGTTATGGCGGCCAGTACCGATGCCTGCTCTTTGTTGGGCAATTTGACGATGATTTCTTCTAAGGAAACGTGCTTCCCACCCCTGATTAATATCTTCGCGAAAAATAGCTGCCTGCGGGCGGCTGGCTTTGCTGTGTCCTTTGAGAGGGAGCAGTGGATTTACTTTGTTTCTAACTTAGCCCTCCTCCGCGCTGGAATACACCCGGCTGTACACGGGAATCGGCTGCTTGTGTTTGGCAGCTACGCTTCATGTAGAAGCTTCGCTTTGCGCAGCCCGAGCACCACCGCCGGGATCAGCGCCAGCTGCATGGCGATCCCCGGCAGGACGGTGACGAAAGCCGTGCCCAGCCATGCCTGCATGGAGTAGCTGCCCGCGCTGAAGAGCAGCGCGTTGAGCGCGCCCAGCACCAGCCTGCCGGACAGCATGGCCCCCACCAGCGCGATGTAGATTTTCGCGTAGGGCTTCTTCACGGGGACATAGCGCATCAGCAGGGCCGAAACCAGGCCGTACACCGCCAGCTCGCAGAGCATGGAGGGCAGCATGGCGGCGGGCGGCATCCCGGTCAGCAGGCCGGAGAGCAGAGGGGTGATTGCCCCGCAGATCGCGCCATAGGGCAGCCCGCACACCAGCCCACAAAGCAGCACGGGGATGTGCATGGGCAGGAACACCCTGCCCGCGTCGGGGACAGTGTGCAGCGCCATCGGCAGCGCGACGCCGAGCGCGATAAACAGGGCCGTAGCGGCCATTTTCCGAACTTTGGACATGGGGGTTGATCTCCTCCAAAATAAAAGAATACAGGAAGGCCCGCCCGTCTGGAACGGGCGCAAGCCTTCCTGGCTTTATTTCGCAATTATAAGGACGCTCTCTGCCTTCTGGCAGAGCTTTATACCATTGCGCATCTATAAACGTTGCAAAGCGACCAGTCGCTCCGCGACACTCCCTCACCGCCTGCGGGCGGAGCTCCCTCACGGAGGGAGCCGGGGTTTTTTCACCGATCATTAGCAGGAATTCGCGTATACAATCCCCCGGCTCCCTCCGTGAGGGAGCTCCGCCGCAGCGGTGAGGGAGTATCGCGGAGCGATGCGGGCTATGCAACGTTCTTTGCTGCGGATTAGCTCTACCCAATTATACCCAACTCCGCTTCGTTTGTCAACACCTGCCTGATGTGCGCGATGGCCGCCTCGATCAGCTCGGAGACCGGCATGTCCCGTATCCCTACAATATAGTTGTTGCAGCGGTTCACCGGCAGCAGCACTTTGTGCGCGCGGCTTTGTCCCACAGCCACAGCCATGGCGGGGGTGATCTCCCCCACCAGGGCGTCCGCCACCACGATGCCCAGCGGGCCCACGATGACGTCCGCGCCGCGGCAGTTGACCGCCACGGGGTTTTCCCCCGTGGCGCCGTGGTCCGCACCGGCCCGGAGCATGGCCGCCGTGGCGATGCTGTTGGTCCCGATGGCGTAGATCTCCTTCGGCCCGGCCTCCGCCTTCAGGCGGCCCACCAGCAGGGCGCCGATCTTCCCGCCCTGCCCGTCAATGACGACGATTTTTTTCATTTTGCACCCCCGTACCCGCTATTGCGTAACCGTCACTTCCGCCTCGATGGAGAACGTGTTGGCCCCGTCCGTGATCGCCGCCGTGCAGGGCCGCCATATCCTCGAAACGGGAGCACAGCGCCAGGTCGTACTCGCCGCCGCCCAAATCCACGCCCACGCGCATCTCCAGCGGGCCGGGAATCAAGCCCACGAGGGCCTCCAGGCTCCGCTTGATATGCCGGGCGTTTTCGGGTTTATTCTCGTCTTGCAGCTTCCAGAAAACCAGGTGGGTGATCATGGGCTTAGCCTCTTCGGATCGTCGAATTCCCCGGCCTCCAGCATTCGCTGGTAGGTGTCCATATCGCCCTGTATGATCCGCAGGGCCTCGTCCACGTCGCTCACGTGCTCTATGGCCGTGATTTTGTTCTCAAGGGTCTTGTACACCGAAAAGAAGTGCAGCATCTCGTCGAAGACATGCGCGGGCAGCTCCTTCACGGAGGTGTACATGTTGTACATGGGGTCGTACCTGGGCACGGCGATGATCTTGTGGTCCTGGAAGCCCTCGTCAACCATGGACAGCACCCCGATGGGCGCGCAGCGCACCAGGGCGCTGGGCTGTATGGGCTCGGAGCACAGCACCAGCACGTCCAGGGGGTCGCCGTCCTCGGAGAAGGTGCGGGGAATAAAGCCATAATTGGCTGGGTAGTGCGTGGCCGTATAGAGAATCCGGTCCAGCGCGAGCATTCCGGTCTCCTTGTCCAGCTCGTACTTGTTCTTGCTGCCCTTGGTGATCTCGATCACGGCGACAAAATCCCGCGGCTGAATGCGCTGTGCGCTGATGTCGTGCCAGATGTTCATAGGTGGCCTCCCTTAGGATGTCGGGAAAACTGCGGCAGATAGGCCCGGTGGGCCTCCTTCATCTCGTTGAAGCAGGCCTGAGCCTTCTCCCAATCCCCCACGAGTGGGTGGGCAAGCAGGGCGCGCATGGCGTCGGCCTCGCTGCCGGATATGGCCGCCTGAACCGTGTATCGTTCATAAATTTTCACAATGCGCATCAGGCCCGAGATATGATCATTCCAGCTGGGCTCCATGGGCGCAGCCGTTGCGCCGTCAGCGCCAATGACCGCCGCGAGCTCAACGACATCATCGTCCTCCATGAAGGGCAGCGCGCCCCGGTTCAGGATATTCACGACCTGCACGTCGCGCTTGTCATTCGCGATGGCGTCGATTAAAGACACAGCCGCTAAAGAGTACTTGTGTCCCCCGCGCTTATCCAGCAGGGCGGGCTTCTCCCTGAGATTCTCGTCCCGGTAGAGTTCCAGCAGCTGCTCCTCGATCTCCATGCACACCTCCGCCCGAGACTTCTCCTCCGCCAGCAGGTGCCGCAGCTTCGCATCACGGCCGTAGTAGTACTGCAAATAGGACGAGGGGATGCCCCCCACGGCCCGCAGGCACTCCAGGGTGAAGCCGTCGTCCCGGATGTTCTCCATCGCCTTGGCGGAAAATCCCCGTTGCAGCATTCCGGGCAGCAACTCCTCGCCATCGCGCTTGACCGAGGTGATCCAGCTCAGGTGGTTCAATCCAAGATAAGTAATCTCGCAGTCCTGCCCGGCCTCCTCTTTGACGTCGTCGAGCATGTTGATCGGCACGTTGCACAGGCCGATGCACTTGACCTTCGTGCGGTTCAGCACAAACTCCGTGACAATCCCCGAGGGGTTGGTGAAGTTGATGAGCCAGGCGTCGGGGCAGAGCCTTTCCATCCGCGCGCAGATATGCGCCATCACAGGAATCGTACGCAGGGCCTTGAAAAATCCGCCTATGCCCGTGGTCTCCTGCCCGATGAGGCCGTGCTTCAGCGGGATACTCTCGTCCAGGTGCCGTGCGGGCAGCTTGCCCACGCGGATTTGCGTCACCACGAAATCGGCTTCTTTCAAAGCCTCATCCAGATTATCTGTCAGGACTGTTTCGCAGTCCAGCCCCGCGTTTTTCAGCATCCGCAGGCACAGCCCACCCACGATGTCCCGCTTGCGCTGGTCGATATCCATGAACGCGATGCGCTTGATGGGCAGGCTATCGCGGGCTTTGATGAGGCCGTCGACGAGCTCGGGGGTATAGGTGGAGCCGGAGCCGATGACGGCTAGGGTGTAATGTTTCATTTTGCGTTCTCCAAAAAGGCTTTCAGGGGTTTTAGGTTGAGGCATGTTAAAATGAGCGTACCAATAAACAGGACTGCGGGAAGAGTAATAAACAAAAGATAATAACCTGTATCATATTTTAGCATGTATATAAATGCACTGCCACGGTAATCCATAACCAGTGGGTATGGGAAAAGCAGCAGATATCCGGCCAGTGCGCCAAGTTCCAGAAAGGCTGTCGCAGCCAAAAGAACGCACGCACGGTTTTTACGCTGCCGATACGAAACGAGGAAGAATATAAACAAAGCCGGCAACAACAAGCTAAGAATGTGGGTCAGGTTCAAACCGAAATATGACCAGTTCCACCAAGGTACATACCGCGAATAGGGTAGAGACCAATCATCGCCGTATGTGAGTCGCCAAACCGCAAAAAACGAAGCGGCCAGCGCGCAAACGCCGTGCAGCGCAAGCAGGGCTTTCAGCAGCCCGGGAAGTTTGGTTTTAGTTCGCATGGAGCACCTCACAGCAAATAATTATTCTCCCGATTAGCTACCAGCAGCTTGCGCACCTTATATGTGCCGTAGCCCTCGGCCACGACGGGGTCGGCCTGGCAAAGAGCTTCGGCCTCCTCGGGGGAATCGACGTTGAGGATGTACATCCCCGCCACGCCGGGGTAGCCCCGGAATGCGCCGCAGAGCGCCACCAGGCCCCTGTCGTCCATGTCACGGATGTGCGCGACGTGGCGCTTGACGGCCTCGCCGGTCATCTTGTTGTAGGATTTGCCGCGCTCGATGAAGGCCATGTACAAGACTTTTTCTGTCATGAAAGCCCCTTCATCGTCTCCATCACATAGTCTCCGAAGGCCCGGCAGGTGCAGCCGGTGTCCCGCGCGGTGATGGCGATGCGCTTTTCCTCGAACATACAGATGTCCAGCGCGCGCTCCAGCCGGGCGGCTTTGTCAACATGGCCTATGTGCGAGAGCAGTAGCACGGACGCGCGCAGCATGGAGCAGGGGTCGGCGTACTGCCCGCGGCCCTCGCGGATCATGCGCGGCGCGGTGCCGTGGATGGCCTCGAACATGGCGTAGCGCTTGCCGATGTTGGCGCTGCCCGCCGTG
>Ga0123353_10006206_pt1 | contig 15878 bp, 9 predicted proteins | sample TergutLab28metaG_3_FD_92763 | JGI IMG/M metagenome (GOLD analysis project Ga0123353, IMG submission 92763) | Labiotermes labralis P3 segment gut microbial communities from Petit-Saut dam, French Guiana - Lab288 P3 | ecosystem: Host-associated > Arthropoda: Insects > Digestive system > Gut ... | reverse complement strand
GGAGCAGTTGTACGGCATGGCGTGGATGGTGCCGTCCACCGTGTAGTAGGCCAACAGGTTCGGCTCTATGACTGAAGTGTCCCAACCGTCCCGGTCGATGTAGTTCTGCATCGGCACCATCCAACCGCTGTCAATGATAAAGCGGGAGCCGATCTCGTAGGACTGTACGATGTCGCACGGCAGCTGGCCCATGCCCGCGGCCTGCAGCTTTGCGATCGCGTCGTCATACTCGCCCTGGTATTGCGCGTTGACAAAGACTTCGTCCTGAGAAGCGTTGAACCTGTCCACCATCTCGACGATGGCATCGGCAATCGTGCCGCCCAGCGAGTACCAAAAAACGATTTCCGTTTTTTCTGCGCCACCGGCGTTCCCCACTAGGGCGAGCGGCAGCATGAGCGTCAGGCAAACCAACATAGCAACCAATTTTTTCATAACCGAGAATCCCCCTTCGTATATTGTACGCCTTTCGGCGCGGGCCCCTACCCTTTGACGGCGCCTGCCATCAAGCCATTGATCAGCTGCTTTTTCATGAAGACGAAGATGGAGAGCGATGGGATGATCACGACCACAACGCCCGCCATCATCAGCCCGATTTGCTCCGAATCGGCATCGTACAGTTGGGTGATGCCGATTTGCACCGTGCGTACATTGACGGAATCGGTGACGAGCAGCGGCCAGAAATATTGGTTCCAGGTGCTCAGGAACACGTACGCCCCAAGCGCGCCGAGGGCCGGGCGGGCCAAAGGCGTTACGATCGTCAGCAAAAAGCGCCAGTTGTTGCATCCGTCGATCTTTGCCGCCTCATGCAATTCCCCGGCGAAGGTCAGGTAATTTTGCCGTAGCAAAAACACCCCCATCGCCGAGCACATGTAGGGGACGATGAGCACCTTATAGGTGTCGCGCCATCCCCAGGCGGAAACGGTTAAAAAATTCGCGATCACCGTCGCCTCCCAGGGAACCATCATCGTTGCCAGTATGCACAGGAACAGAAAGTTGCGCCCCCGAAAGTGCAAGAAGGAAAACGCAAATGCCGCCATGGAACAGGTGACCATCTGGCCTGCGGTTACCGAGATGGATACGATAAATGAATTGAGAATGTAACGAGGGATATGGGATCTGGTAAACACATTCAAATAGCTTGAGATGTCGAGGCGTGTGGGAAAAAAGCGGGTGAACATTTCCCCCGCCGGCTTTACGCTCATCATCAGCGTGTAGAGCAGCGGAAGTATAATGATTGCGATCATCGGTGCGTTCAAGGAAACCCTGCCTGCGCGGAGCAACACTTCCCGCTGCCGCCTTGTCAGCATCTTCTGCGTCATCTGTAGTGCACGCTCCTTTTCTCCATGCTGAACTGGAGTAGCGTGATCACCAGAATGATCACAAACAGGATGATCGATCGTGCTGCGGCGGAACCGAAACGGAAGTTCCGGAAGGCATCCAGGTAGATGGCATAGACCATCACGTTTGTCGCCTCATTCGGTCCGCCTTGGGTGAGCAGGCGAATCTGCGCAAAAGACTGAAACGCGCCGATGATGTTGATGATGATCTGGAAAAAGAGCGTGGGGGAAAGGCAGGGAAGCGTGATGTGTAAAAACTTTCTCCAAAATCCCGAGCCGTCGATGGACGCGCTTTCGTATAGTTCATCGGGTATGTTGCGCAGGCCCGCGCCGATGAAAATATAGTTGATACCGCTCACAAGCCATATGGTGACGATCGCCATAATGGGCAGCGCCCACACAGGATCTGCCGTCCATGAACGCGCCGTGCCCAGCACCTCGTTAAGCAGCCCAATCGAGGGATGTAGAATCATGCGGAACGACATGGCCGCCGCCGCGGAGGCAATGGCGATGGGCATCGCATAGATGGCGGAGGCAAATGTCCGTCCGGGAAACTTGTTCACGGTGATCATACTGGTAAAAAGGCCGATCAAAAGTGCACCCAACGCTACAATCACCACAAATTGCAGTGTGACGAAAAAGCTGTTCCAAAAGGAAGCGCTGTATTTGCCAAACAGGATGTCGTTGTAGTTGTTCAACTGATAAAACACCTTGGGTAGACCGCTTTTATCCGTTAAAAACATGCTGAGATACATGGTTTTTATAAAAGGGTAGTAAAGGAAAATACCAAAGACAATCAGCGCCGGGAGTAAAAAAAGATAGGGCTCAATCCATTCATACAGTGTTCTTTTGTGCCGTCTGTTGAGTTTTGTTGCTTTTTCCGCGGAAGCCAACCCCACGGAATCCCCTCCTTGCGAGTGCTGCACGCCCGTGATTTCTGAATGTGAATCGTTACAGGTTTTGATATGTCTGTTCGCTCAGATAGTATGACAACATGAGCATACCACATGAATGTAAGCCCCTGATTGCGTGGGGGTAAAATATTTGTAAAAAGAGCGAGGCTCTGCAAGACACAGTTCGAAACGGTTATACAGAAATAGGAAGGGTGGAACCCTGAAAGGCGAGTTCAGTATTTTTTGGAGTGCGCTAATCAATGAGATAATCGCTTTGTGTTCCGAATAGAAGGCGGTGGCTGATTGCTTCATAATTTTTAAGTTGCTTTACGGCATTTTCATGCAACCTTTTCGTCTCTGATTTATAATTAATCCATCCACCAAAGAGAGATTCCAAAAGCGGCAAGAGTTATCGAAGCCTGTTTTTGACGAGTTTTACGAGTGGTTGGGTACATTTAATCCGCCGCCCAAAACAGGGATGTACACAGCGATTGTTTATGCCCGGAATCAACGTGAATATCTGGGGCAATACCTCGAAGACGGCAGGCTTGAAATCAACAACAATCGTGCCGAGTGCAGTGCTATCCTCACGTGGGTGTATCGATGAACTAAGGGGCTATCGCACTGATTTTCTGTCAGTGCGACAGCTCCTTCTGCGTCTTTCGTGAAACTGGACATTTTACCCTTGACAACATGACTCTGAAAACTCCGACTTCATCCTCATGCTCAACCAGGCGGGCGGTGACCGTGAAATCCTTGCGAAAAAGCTCAACATCTCCCCGCATCAGCTTTCGTACGTGACCCAGTCCGGCGAGGGCGAAGGCTTGCTATTCTATGGGAATGTGATCCTGCCGTTCTACGACAAGTTCCCCAAGAACACCGAACTCTACCGCATCATGACCACGAAACCCCAGGAAATACAGGAGGGATTGCATGGGAAAGGAGAGTAAAACCGTTCCCCGCTTGCGTTTCAACAAAGAAGAAATAGCCGATCCCGCCCTGAGCAAACCGATGAACAAAACACGCAAAGCCGCCGAAAGGCTGAGAAAGGCTGAAGGCAAAACTCCGATGAAAAAGGTGCTGGCCGTCGAACGCGCCACGGATGCCCAAACAGGCAAGACCGTGGCGCGTTTGCGTTTTGGCGAGGTGCCCGGCAAGAAGCCCTCCGGCAAGCTCGTGGCTGCCCTCCCCCGTGCCCCCGCAAAGCTGCTGCATCAATCGGCGAACCAACAAAACGATGCCGGTGCCAACCACGATGTGGGCAATGTGGGCATAGATGCAACGCGCAGTGCGCGGGGGTTGGGCGAATCCGCATACCAGGCCGGGCGAAGCAACGCGCGGCGCGCACAGAAACTGCGCCCCTATCGCAAGATGGAGCAAGCGAGAGCGCGGCTAGATCGGGCGAATGTGCGGGTGCTGCAAAAGAAAGCTGCGCTGCAAAACCCGCAGGGGGCCAGCAATCCCCTGTCCAGGTGGCGGCAACGGCAGGCGGTCAAACAAGGGTATGCCGCCAGGAAAGCCGGAAGCACGGGCGCGCGCGGGACAGGGAAGATCACCGAGAAAATTGGCCAGGCCTTTCGGAAAAACAAAAAGAGCTTGGTGGCGGGCGGCCTCATCTTCGTCATGTTCGCGATGGTCATGAATGCCATGTCTTCGTGTTCGCCGCTGGTGCAAAGTGTGTTCCAAGCGACGGTCATGGGCACGTATCCGGCGGAGGACGCGGATTTGCTTGCGGCTGAGCGCATGTACACCCAAATGGAACGAGACCTCAAAAATACGCTGGACCGTTACGGGCACGATCACGATTACGACGAGTACCATTTCGATCTGGACGAGATATGGCATGACCCGCACGCGCTTATGGCCATCATCTCGGCATGGTACGGCGGCGAGGTGTGGACAGCGGATCAGGTGTATGGAACGCTGGAAATGCTGTTGAAAAGGCAGTACGAGCTCACAGAAAGTGTGGTGCGGGAGACCCGCTACCGCCAGGAAGAGCGGACTGGGTACTACAACTACACAGACCCGGACACCGGCGAGGTAGAGCGCCGTCAGTACACCTATTACGTGGACGTGCCCTATGACTATTTCATTTGCCATGTGACGCTGATCAATCACAACCTATCGCACCTGCCGGTCTACATCATGAGCCGCGAGCGCATGAGCATGTACGCGATGTACATGTCCGTGCTGGGCAACAAGCCGGATTTGTTCAGAGGGAACCGCTATGCTTCCACGCTCAAAGAGCCGATGCTGTATGACATCCCGGAGGAAGCGCTGGAAGACCCGATGTTCGCCGCGCTGATCGCGGAAGCGGAGAAATACCTGGGCTATCCCTACGTGTGGGGCGGTTCCGACCCCAGCACATCCTTCGATTGCTCCGGCTTCGTATCATGGGTGTTCACGCAGTCGGGCGTATACAACACCGGCAGGCTGGGTGCAACAGGCCTCTACGGGGTTTGCAAGCCGATCACCCCGGAAGAAGCGCGCCCCGGCGACATGGTTTTCTTCGAAGGAACGATCAGTCGCGCATCCGGCATCACCCATGTCGGGCTCTACGTAGGCAACGGCATGATGATCCACTGCGGCAACCCCATCACCTACGCCGACCTGCGCGACAGGTATTGGGTAGAGCATTTCTACGGGTTTGGCCGCCCACAAAACATTGATTAACAAGGAGGGAGCACATGAATCCCAAGCTGCAAAAGCACATCGCTGATCGGGAGCGAAAGGCCCAGCGCATCACAACCCTGCAAGGCCAAGTCGCCGTACTGGGTAAGAAGATCGCGGAAATGGAACGCCTGGAGCTGCACAGCCTGCTGCGTGGAGCCAACATGACCTATCAGGATTTGGCCACGTACATCCGAGCGCAGTCAGGCCAAAACGATACGGCTGAAGAGATACAGGAGGCAAAAAATGATGAGGACGAATAACAAGAGGCAACGGCAGAGCAGAGTACAACGCCGCAGGAAACTTATGAAAAGGCAGCGCGTGAGAGAGCGGGCATCCTCGCTATCCACTCGCTTGTTGACGGTGCTGGCGTCGGTTCTCGCATCCGCATTGCTGATGGTGGGCCTCGCGATTTATGCCGAGAGCCAGCCTCCGGTATTCCCGGAACCGGAAGTGATGGCGACGGAGACTCCAGAAACGTCAGAAAAAGAAGAGGAGCCAAAGGAGCTGGTGGCGGCTGAGGAGCCGGTAGCGGATCTGGAACTGGAAGTGATCGAGGAGCCAAAAGAACAGGAGGCACTGGTGCCGGACACTGGTGCAACGGATGTGTTTGTACCTGTCCCAAGGCTATCGCTGGGGATTGATACCTTTTCGGAAACCTTGGGTGACCCGGATGATCCGGACGCAACACAACAGCCGGAATGCACGCCAACTCCCGCTCCACCGGGCACGCCAGCGGCATATAAGCTGTTTATCACACCGCCTTCCGGCTGGTTCACGGACAGAGCAAATGTCCGAGTCCGGCTGGTGGATGAAAACAATACCGGCTGGGAATCTGTGGCGGCGCGCGTCAATGTGGATGGCTCCTGGTTCGACCTCACGCACAAGTTTATAGAATCGGATTCCATAGAGATCGAAATCACGGATAACTGTACGCTCTATTTCACCGTCGTCGCCCCCAACGGCAAATCAAGCACCATCAGCAGGTTCATCGAATGCTTTGACCGTGAACCCCCCAGCGTGCGCGCGGGGTTGGATGGGGAGTATCTGCGCGTGCAAGCGAAAGACAACCTGTCCGGTGTAAAGGCGATTACCGTTTGCGGGCACCGTTTTACGGAGTTGGCCGATGATGCAATCCGCATCCGGTTGCAAGACTACGCTGACAACTACGAGGAAGTTTTCGTCCAGGCCGAGGATCATGCCGGAAACCTATCGCAGGTCATAAAGATCAAGAACCGGTACTACAATCCTCGAATGCCGACGCCTGCCCCCACGCCCTCCCCCAGGCCAACAGCTGTTCCTCAAGCCACACCCAGACCGACACAGACGCCCACACGCCAACCGTCCGGTTCAGGCGGCAGTAGCGGTGGTCAGGGTAGCACCTCTGTTACAAGCACCCCTGTGTCGTTTTCGACACCTGTTCCAAGCGGAACGCCGGAGCCGGAAATACGCCTGCCGTGGGACGATGAACCGTCAGTCACTCCTGTACCCACTCCAGCACAAATGCCCACCATACAACCAGGAACCGGGTTTAGCATCCCCGGCAACGCGGTCGCACGGGACTTGCTGTACGACAAACACACCAACAAACAGTTTCTTCGCGTGCAGGCAAGAGGGGGCTCGTCCTATTTCATCGTGATTGATTACGACAAACCGTTGGACGAGGCCGGTGAAAGTTACGAGACTTATTTTCTTAACATGGTGGATGCACGCGACCTGTTGGATGTCATCGACGAAGACGATCTGCCCGAAAGATTCAGGGCAACAACGCCAGCACCGACGGAGATTCCGATTCCGACCATGCCGCCTACGCCGCCGCCCGTGCCGACCCCGGAACCGGACCCCGTGCCGCTCCCGGCGCAAACAGAAGGTGGCAGCGGCGGCATCGTGATTCTGCTGCTGATAGCGGGTGGCGGTGGTGCTGTCTGGTATTTCAAGTTCCGAAAGCCTCAAGAAAAGGGCAGGAAAAAGAGCGACTATGATGATTTCGGTATGGACGACGAGTACGAGGAAGATGAACCGGAAGAGGAAGCGGACGGTGACGATGCGTGAGATTCACCGACAGTCCCTTGAAATGGGTGATGAGTGCAAAGCCATGGTACGCACCGGAAGTGCCATTGCACAGAGTTCCGGTGCGCCCACCGTGCAAAGGCTGCCCGTACCACAACACGCTCTGTGATTCCATCGTATGTTTGTATGCAAACGAAGAAAACGCAACCCTTGAAATGGTAGGAGGGCGGCAAGCCACAGAGAATGCTAGTCGTCCTTGATTGCCGTAAAGCGGGGCTGCCGGGCAGGTCAAGGGCAACCGGAGGTTGTGCGCGCAGCGCATGCACCCTTTCCCTGTCCGGCAGTTCTGCTATCCCAAAGGAGGGCTTGTATGCCGAGAAAGAAACGAAACAAACCAAAAGGAACGCCGCTTCTCATCCTGGCGATTATCCTACTGCTGGCGGGAGCAACGGCCATTCTCGCCCCTGTTTTGACCGTAGAAATGGAACTGCGTCATGATACGGAAGAATACGAACAACTAAAAGAGCAGTATAGGAATGTCACCAACGATGATCCTCCTCATGCAAAAACAACCGAAGCGGCACACCCGGCTGAGATGCCTGAACCACGGTTTGCTCCGCCGATCCCCATCCAAACAGGAAAGACGGGCGTAGACTTGGCAGCCTGCAAAGCCGAAAACGAAGATTTCATTGCCTGGCTACAGATTCCGGGAACGACCGTCGATTACCCTGTCGTATTGTCAAACGATACGGACTACTACCTGGAGCACACGTTTGCGGGTAAGAAAAGCTACCTGGGCACGCTGTTTTCGCTCGAAAAAACAGACTACCGCACACCGGGCAGAAACATAGCGATCTTCGGACATCACATTCGGAGCAATAGCCAAGTCATGTTTTCGCCACTGCTCTCCTACAAGAAGCAAAGCTTTAACGCCGAGCACAAAACCATCCATCTTGATTCGCTGTATCACTCGGATACCTACATCGTCTTTGCGGTGATCAACATGCGCAGCGGCGATTGGGATCCCTCGGCAACGAGCTTTGCAAGCGACGATGATTTTCTGAGCTTCGTTCACCGGGCAAGGTCACAGTCCCTGTATGAAACGGGTGTCGAAGTAACGGCAGAAGATCAGATATTGACGCTCATCACGTGTGACCGCGGCTATATGCCCAAGTACGGAAGACTGGTGGTCATGGCTGTACGACAAGAACCAACCAATCATAAACGAGGAGAAAAGGATTATGAATAAAAATATAAACATCGAAAAACTCATTGCGCTGCTGATGTCGCTGATGATGCTGGCATCACTCTTCCCCGCAGCCGCATCCACCGAATTCGATATGACTGAGTATCCGGAAGATGTCTTTGAAGAAACAGAACAAATCATCCATACCTGGGATGAACCGTGGGATGATTGGGCGGAAGATGCCCCAGCGCATGAACCGGACAATGAAGCGCCGCCCGTTGAAAGCATCGAGAGCGTTATCGCCGCCAACGGGTATGTGTATGTCATGACGGCGCATGCCGCCATGGTCTATCGCACGCCGGAGATGGATGAACCAATCTTCAACATTACCCGAGACGCAGCTATACTTCTGGCAACGGAATACAGAATACAAAACAGCCAAGCTAGTGTGAAAGCATGGCTCATCACAGAAGCGTTTGAAGTCATTCGCGGATATGTTGCGGTGGATGCGCTTGCGGACACATTCCTGCGGGATGAGGAAGCCATTGCAATGACCGAATTTCAGTGGGCTTTTCATGTGCCCTCTGACGCCGGTGAGCAGTATGCTTTCGTCATCCAGGGCGAAAAGCCCGGCAAAGCCAATGTGGATCATGTTGAGGAAGTCATACCCGAAGAACCGGTTTCCCCCGAAGGCAGTGGCAATGGTGAGCCTGCGCATGAGACGGAAAATCACGTTGATTCCCCAACGACGGAAAATCCTGCGCCGGAGGTGCTTCCTGTCACGGTCGGCAGCTACGTTGCCGTCACGCCAGAGACCAGGGCGTTCCAAGGCATCGACGAAACTGCGTCCGACAAGCACGTTGGCGATCTCTGCCTTGGCGTTTTCGTCAATGACGCTGTTGTTCAGGTGATGGCCATTGAGCAGGACAGCTTTGACCGCATCTGGTACAAAGTGCGGTACACGTATGGATACGACTACGCGGACGGCACATTGGCGTGGGTAGAGGATGGCTTCACTTATGTGCTCGCGCCTGAAACCGATGAAACGACAGAGCAGCGCTGTTCAATAACAGATTATGCCCCTGCATCCTCCCCTCTTTCCCTTGCTTCCATGCAGATCGGCATCATGGCCGCCACAACCCCAATGGTCGGGTTCACTTTGAAGTCGATCAGTGCGCCCATTTCAAATTTGAACGTTGGGCAAACAGGCGTGCACGGTCATTCCGAGCGTAACAACACATATGTGCAGATTGCTTCTCTGCCGGGGCATGGTACGATCTTCGCGACCCCCCACTTTTTGAATGGCTACGTCGTCTATTGCTTGGAACACAATTTGCCCGGCCCTGGAGACAGAATAGACGGCGGTGGCGAGCACCCCACGGGGCCGTATGTCATTGTCGATTGGGATGGCTATCGGACCACGCCGGGCGCTTCCGGGGTGATTTACAGCCAGCAAACGCTGCATGCTATTGCGTGGGTGATGCGCCACACCTATCCTTTCATGGTGCTCAACCGCACCGATGCGGACAATGAAATCTGGTCGCGCGTTGCAGGCCAGTTTGCCATCCGCGAGGTGGTCAAGCAAATGGAAGGCCCGCAACACGTCCGCAATTACTGGCAAATGGAAAACTTCGTGAGAAACGCTGGCCAAGCGCCTGCCGTTTATCTGACCTACGCGCGATGGCTGGCCGAAAACGGCATTGCGCGTGGCCGGATCACGGGCGATATTACCGTCACAAACAGGTCCGTCACCCATACCGGTGGCGTCTACACAGGCACAGCGACGCTTACGACCGACGCGGATCTGATTCGGATCAGGCGGTCTGTAGGGACTGTGACGGGCCATACCGCCGGGCAGGACAGTACATACTATTATCTGCACAGCGGCAATACCATTACGGTTTCCTCCACAAGCAGTCCTTTTACGATTGAAGTCGAATCCGTCAACTCCGATGCGCAAGCAGCCCGATTCCTCATTGGCATACCCAGCGTCAGTATTCAAAAGGTGCTGATTCCAGTGTATGGCTACCCTTATCCGATGAAGTCGGTCTCAATCGTCTTTGAGATTCCTCATGGTTCCATCTCTGTCACAAAGAGAGCTGCCCAAACCGGGTCTGTGCTTCCTGGAGCAGTCTTCGAGCTGTTGAACAGCGCTGGCGTTGTGGTTCAGACACAAACAACCGGCTCCAACGGTATTGTCACGTTTGTCAATCTGCAACCCGGTTCGTACGCTGTCCGTGAAAGGACTGCGCCGGAGGGCTACTATGTAGCAACGTCCAACACGCAAAACGTGACGGTCACCGCAGGCAATGTGTCAAACGTGACCTTCACAAACAACGTGATCACCGGCAAGGTCAGGATCGTCAAGAAGGATCAGCTGACCAAGGAACCCCTGTCCGGCGCGGAATTCACCGTCACTCGCTTGTCTGCCCCCGCATCCCATAACGGTGCGGGCGTAGGGCAGGTCGTTGCCGTGATCACAACCGATGCCAACGGCATTGCCGAAACCGACTGGCTTGAGTGGGGAACGTATCGGGTAGAAGAAACCAAGGTGCCCCTTTACTACGTAGACAACCGCTTCTCCACCGTGATTGAAGCCTATGAACATGGCAAGACCTATGTCATTGAAGTGGAGAACGAGCCGGCCAAGGGCTGGATCAGGCTGCTCAAGACAGATCGCCAAAACGGCAACTCCATCGAGGGCGTGCGGTTCGACATCTATTACAACGATCAATACGGCGAGGGCTTTGCCGGTACGATGGTGACCGGCAAGGACGGCATCGCCATCTCCGAGCCCTTGCGCAAAGGAAGGTATATCGTCAAAGAGCATGGCGAAACAGCCGGTTACGTCTTCGAGATCATCTCCCTGGACGCAACCGTGAAATCCGATGAAACGACGGAGCTGCAAGCGACCAATCGCCATGTCACCGTCAAGCTGCGGCTGTACAAGCGCGATGTGGAGAAGCATGATGGCGATCTTTCCAAAGCAGCTACACGGGGCGACGGTGTTCTGATCGGCGCCGAGTTTCAGATGCGGGCGGGAGAAGACATCAAAGACCGCCAGGGAAACGTGATGTATACCAAGGGCGCGGTTGTGGTGGAATCCCTCAAGACTGCTGGCGAGAATGTTTCCGTGGCAACGGATGAGCTGTGGCCTGGGCTGTATGAGATCGTGGAGCTGACGCCGCCTGTGGGCTACCAGCCGAGCGCTGCGTCCATCTTTGTGGATGCACGCAGCGCGGCCATGCAGTCCACAGAAGCAATCGTCACCTACGAAGGATTGGTAACCAACAAGATTCATTACGGTGCTCTGGCAATCGTGAAGTTCCTCGGCGACAACAGGGAGCACACGGGTGGGGGCACAATCGAAACCCCAGAGATAGGCGCAGAGTTTGAGGTCTATTTGAAAAGCGCAGGCTCCTATGAAAATGCGCGCGACGTGGAGCGGGATCACCTGATCACGGACAGATATGGCCGTGCCCAGACAAAGCCGCTGCCTTACGGCGTGTATGTGCTTCGGCAGGTCGTGGGCAAAGAGGGCCATGCCATGATGCCCCCCATTGACTTCATGATCGATGGCACCGAGGACTTGAAAGCCCCGCCCACCCTGATCCTCAACAACCAAGCGCGCCTCTATCGCCTGCGGATCATCAAGATCGACGAGGAGACAGGCAACACCATCGCCCTTGCCAATACGTCCTTTCGGTTGAGAGATGGAGACGGCAATGTCGTCACACAGTCCGTCAACTACCCCGCACCTATGCAGATTGACACTTTCCTGACCAACGCAAACGGCGAGGTAACGCTGCCGGAAACCGTCGCTTGGGGGCACTACTCCATTGAGGAAGTTCAGTCGCCCGAAGGGTATCTGATCCGCTCGGAAGCCTTTAGCGTGTTCGTCGGTCATGCCGAGGACGCAACGGACGAGGTGCATGAAATCTCCGTGGAATTTCCCAACGAGCCTGTCAAGGGCCATATCGTGCTGGACAAGAAAGGCTTGCAGTTGGCTGGCTTTGAAATGACGACCGACGCTCATGGCAATGAATATCACAAGCCCATCTACGAGGTGAAATACCTCGAAGGCGCTGTCTTTGAAGTGCGTGCGGCGGAAGACATTGTGGGCAAGGAAGGCACCGTTTGGTACTGGGAGGGCGACCTGGTCGATACCATCACAACCACCGCTTCCGGCTCCGATAGGACCAAGGAGCTGCCCCTGGGCAAGTATTGGGTGGTGGAAATTCAAGCGCCTGTCGGCTATATCTTTGAGAGTGCCCCGCATGAAGCCAACCTGGTCTTTGTGGACAACCAGACTGCCAGGGTGGAAGTGACGGTGGCGGTCGGAAACGAATACCTGCCTGCCCAAATCACCTTGAAGAAAGAGAAAGAAATCACCCATGTGATCCATCACAACGACGGCACCGTGAGGCAGATCATCACCAATGCCCCCGGCGAAGGCTTCGTGTTCGGTCTGTACAATGACCAAGACATCCATTGCAGCAGCGGCACGTTGATGGCCGACACGCTGGTGGCCACCGGCACGACGGATGTTCATGGGAATCTGACGATTTCCGGCCACTATCCGCACGGGCGGTATTACTTCAAGGAGCTGTCCACACCCACGGGCTGGAAGCTGAACCCGGAGCGATTTGGAATCCACCTTGATCCGACCTTTGATGCCGAGGCTGCGGGCGTGATCCGCGTCAGCCTGCCCCACGCCGTACACAATGAACTGATCTACACACCGATGATCCTGACCAAGACGGACATCACCGGCGAAAAGACGCTCCCTGGCTGTATGATCGAAGTCACGAACAGCGATGGTGAAGTCATCTATCGCGCTTACACGGATGAAAACGGCCACATCCCCGACATTCCTATAACGCCAGGCGTCTATACCTTCCGCGAGGTGTTAGCACCGGAGGGCTATGCCCTGAATGAAGCGGTGATGACCTTCACGGTGGATGAAGACGGCAATATCACGGGAGACAGCACCATCCGCGACGATTACACCCATTTCTCCCTCTTGAAGCAAGGCGAAAATCATCGGCCCCTGGCTGGAGTGCAGTTTGCTCTACTGAAAGAGGACGGTTCGTTGCTTTACACCGCTGTGACCGATGAAAACGGGCTGGTGACATTTGAAAAGGTTCCATACGGCACTTACACCATCGTGGAAACCAAGCCGTTGCCCGGCTATCTGAAAAACGATACCGTGGTGCAACTTACCGTGGACGGGCTCTTCACCAACCCTTCCGAGCCTGTTGCGACGCTTATAAACCGGCGGATGCGAATTACCGGTATGAAGGTGGATACCTCCGGTAAGCACATCCCTGGAGTGGACTTCAGTCTGATCAATGCCACAACGGGCGAGATCGTTGAGAGCGTGACCAGCAATGACCGGGGCGAGTTTGTTTTTACGAAGCTTGACTATGGCGAGTGGATCATCCGCGAGACGAAAGTGCCCGAGGGCTACATCCAGATGGAAGATGTGCACTTGCGTGTGGATGAAAGCTGGGCGGAGCCTGTATTCGTCTTGACTTGCACGAACATCCCGAATCACTATGCGTTCATGAAGACAGACCACAAGGACAACCCGCTGGCGGGTGTCAAGTTCACGCTTGAGGATGCCGATGGCAACGTCCTCCGCGAGATGGTATCCGGCGAAGACGGCATTGTGCGTGTGACAGACCTGACGCCCGGTGCCTACGTCATCCGCGAGATTGAGACAGTGGAGGGCTTCATACGAACCGACAAAACGATCAAGCTTGTCATTGACGAAAACTACGTCGTGCCTGAAGAGCTGTTTCGCCTGGTCAACTACCCCGGTATCCCGACGGGCTTTGAGTTCACAATGACTCCATTGATGTGGGTAGGCGTCGCGCTGGTGCTGGCCGCTGTTGCTTTGGGAGCCGTGTATGGCGTAAAGAACAAAAAGAAAAAAGGACGCCGTAGATTGTCGAAGAAACCCCGCCGTATCTGAATGATGTGAGCGAAGCCGCAGGCAAACCCTGCGGCTTCGCTCTACCAAGAAGCCTTATGACGCTTATAACGTACTCGATCCTACCAGTGGACAAAATGCTCGATTCAAAATCGAGTTGGAAAGAAAGGAAACAACATGAACCATTCAATGATCGGACGGCTCAATGACTGCATGGAGCAAAACTACAAGGACTTCAAAGCAAAAACGTTGGCGACGTTGACCAAAGAGGACATCTTCGAACTTGCCGGACAGATCTCAGCGATGGAGGATGTCCGCTTTTTTATGTCCACGTACGACTGGCTCGACGAGACAGAGGCTTATCATATGCTCTCCCACAACAACCCATTGGAAGTGCTGGCAAACGTGTGGAAGGACTTCCTTAGCGATTCAGGTTGCAGCTTCGAAAAGGCGCTTAACCCTTTGCTCGGACGCGATGATGGCGATCCCTACGAGGTCGATTATGACGATTACGATTAATGCCGCGCCAAGGGCTATGAGGGAGTGATGCACACATGAAAAATCACAGGAGAAACAGAGGAAGCAGCCGATGCCGATTCAGGTACACCCTAGCCGATCTTGATTGTCGATATTGTTTGGAGACAGAAAAGTGCCAAGGCGAGAGCTTGTGTCTGCATATTTTCAGCAATTTGCCAGACCTCATGCTGGACCCGGATTTTTTGCTGGCAGTCGAGAATGCCGAAAGCTGCGAAACTCCTCATAAAGAAGCGCTTCTGTATTTACGCAATCAAAAACGACAAGGAGTGAGTTGATTTGCCTGATATGAGCGAAGAAAAGCGGATGATCCAAAGCTACGAAGTCAAAAACGCCATCCATATCGGTGGGAAGGAAATCATTCTGGCAGAGGACATAGGTTCCAAAGAGCCATACATGGTCTGCAACTGCCAATGGGATAATCCCTTGAGCATCGATGTTTACGACAAAGGAGTAACCGGCGTGGATTATCTCGAAGCGATGAACGAGTTTCTGAGCCGTGTGTCCTCCGAAGTTCAGCGTATCCAAGATCAACGGGCCGAACGTGGCGTATCGAACGAGCCGCTGACAGCCGCAGACTGTGTCCCTGGCAGTACAGGTTCACACTATGATAATCAGCTTGTGGTGATTCGACCAGAAGCCATGATAGCTTCCACGCGGACAGCGGACGAGCAGTTGTTTTTGGTAACAGGCGGCTTCGGCTGCAATCCGAATGCACGAGGGCAAGCTGTATTCTGCAAGAACCTATTCACAGAAAAAACCGTTCGATGGGAGCGGCAGGATGTGGCGGGTGTCATTCTGCCGGAGCACATCCCTGCATGGGCGCACCAACGGCTCGCGGAGATGGGCGTAGCCGTTGAAAAGCCTATCCCACCCAAGGTCTACATGGTATCTGCGGAAGTTGCTCAGCAGAATGGCGAGCTTCAGGCATGGCGTGAAAGTTGGAGGCTCAATGAGGCGTGCGCGATGGGCATCCAAAAGGCTATCAATGACAGCCATAACGGGCAACACAGCTACAACCTGTCCGCAGCGCTCAAGGCGGTAACTGCGGAATTTGGTTCAGAGCGCGTCCACATTGTCTTGGCAAACACCGTTCAATATCTCGATTATGACGGTCGACTCTCCCGTGAAAACAAGCAGTGGGCACAGGGCGTTCCACTTCCGGAGCTATCAAAAGAGCAGCGGGCCGTTTTTGTCTGCGCAGCCCATCCTGCCATTCTTGATGGTTTTGTCAATGTCGTGCGAAAACAGCAACAGGTAAAGAGACCCTCCGTTTTGGATCAGCTGCATGCTCCGCCGAAATCAACCCCTGC
>Ga0123353_10006205_pt1 | contig 15878 bp, 14 predicted proteins | sample TergutLab28metaG_3_FD_92763 | JGI IMG/M metagenome (GOLD analysis project Ga0123353, IMG submission 92763) | Labiotermes labralis P3 segment gut microbial communities from Petit-Saut dam, French Guiana - Lab288 P3 | ecosystem: Host-associated > Arthropoda: Insects > Digestive system > Gut ... | reverse complement strand
GCGGGGGTGGGAACGTATTAACCACGAAAGACACGAATGCCACGAGAAAAGGATTTTGGGGCGCAGCTATGCGGGACGATACCAAACGATATTATCGGTTGAAGAAAAGTGATAGGTGGGTTCTTCTATGGCTCCCTCCCATCTTTATTTTCGGTCTCCTGTTTCTTGCACTTTTGGGTGCCGGCAGTCTGGCCGAAGAACTGAGCGTGGATGGAAATATCTATTATTTCTACGCGCTTTGGGTCTTTATTATTCTCTTTTGGGCGCTGCCCTCTTGGTTATGGCGCGGGGCGTATGCGTATTTTGAAATTTACAACGATGGCATTGTGATACGTTGCCCACGGGCGGAGCCGATTGAACTGCCCTGGAAGGACATAGGGTCCATCGTAATAGAAAATTATGGTAAATCCACCCGGTATACCGGCTCGATAGAGCAGCTGCGTTTTATCCAGCGGGTGGATACGCTCACGGACCGGCAACGTAAAAATCTGTACAGAATCGGCAAGAACTTGCACCATCATCGGTTTGCCTATTCGCCGGAGGCGGCGAGGGAGTTGCTGCGCGTATGCCCCGATTTGATTACGGCAGGGCTGCGCAAGGCTATAGAGCGGGACACGGTTCGTTCGTAGGGGCGCTCACACAGGGATTTTTAACCGCGAATGACGCGAACCGGGGTCCCCGCCCAATTCGCAAATTGGGTGGGGTGGCAATGGACGCGAATACCACTGCGGCGGGGCGGGAACGTATTTTAACCACGAACCACACGAACACGCTGCGGCGAGGCGGACGATTGATGGTCGCCCCTACGCGTTTATATTTGAGTTGGGAGACTGGATTGCTTCGTCGTGTTTCCCTTAATACGCATTTCCTGTGTTCTCCTCGCAATGACGTTGGGGGAGGGGGTGTCATTGCGAGGCGCCCAAAAGCCCCTTGACCTGAAAGAATAATGCCGAAGCAATCCAGTTCCCAGGGTTGTCCTTTGCCTAATAATTCAAACTGCCGTCAGGCAGCTTTTTCATCCATTGTACATTGTAATTTGTACATTGTACATTATTTCGCCGCGCCGCTCATAGGTTGTACCGATTAGGGGGAAATGATATGAAGTCTATTCTTGCCTGTTTGGTTGCGCTGTTGCTTGCGCTGACCCTGGCCCTGCCGGTGGCTGTATTCGCGCAGGAGTTGGTGGATACCGAGTCCGCCAAGGCCGTGCTGCTGACGCCTTTGCAGTCGAATGTGGCGATCGTGGCGCAGAACGAGGACAAGGCGCTGCCCGTGGCGGGGCTGGCCAAGCTGCCCGCCATTTTGACGCTGGCGCTGGCTTTTGACGAGGGTATTATCGCGCCGGACGCTTCTATGCAGGTCTCCAAAAAAGCGTCCGGCATTCCGGGCCCCACCGCGTTTTTGGACGCGGGCGAAACCGCCCAAGCGGAGGCGCTGCTCAAGGCCGCCGTGATGATCTCGGCGGGCGACGCGATCTGGACGCTGGGCGAAAACGCGTTCGGCTCCGAGCAGGTGTTTTTGCAAAACATCCAGGTCGTCTTGCAGCGGCTGGGGCTTGACCTTGCACTGACCGACTGTCTGGGCGGCGGCACGCTTTTCACGGCGCGGGATCTGCTGGCGCTGGGACAGGCGGCGGCGGGCAGCCAAAGCTTTTTGCGGTTTGCCACGCGCTATATGGACGAATTAAAACACGCGGACGGGCGCCAAACGGAGCTGGTGAACGCGAACCGTTTGGTGCGTTTTTACGCGGGCTGCTTTGGGCTGCTGACGGGCAGCGCGCGCGAGGAGGGATACAGCGGGGTGTTTGCGGTCACGAAAAACGAGGTGAGTTATGTCGCCGTGGTGATCGGGGCGAGCAGCAGCGAGGATCGGTTCACGGCCGCGACGCGGCTCTTTGACTATGCTTACGCCAACTGCAAGCAGCGCGCGCTGGCCACGGCCTATGAACCGCTGCTCAAGGATTATCCCGTGTTGTATGGCGACAGCAATACGGTGAATCTTGTGCCGCATGAGACGGTCGTGTCCCTGCTGCAAAAGCAGGACGGGGAATTGGGCTGCACCTATGAGCTGCCCGAGACCCTGCTTGCGCCGCTGGCGCCGAGCACCGGCGTGGGGCGGGCCGTCTATGCCTATCCGAACAGCGCACCGCTGTATGTGGTCGAGTTGTTTCCCGAGTTTGAGGTAATGTCGTTTGGTTTTATGGACATTCTCATGCGGTTTTTTCATGATTTTATGGTTGGGTGAAACTGGGGCGTAACTGTTCACAAGTTGTCGTTGTAATTTTTACATTTGAATGGTATACTTTCGGTACTTTTTAAGATGGGGATTTATGAGGGTTACATATACACAAAAGCGCTGTGACAGCGGGGACGGTTCATCATGTCACTGCGGGGGCACAGAGAACCGTCCCCCTGTCACTTTTATCAGACTGGGGCTGGTTCTGATGGGGCTGGTTTTGTTTGTTTTGCTTTGCGGTTGCGAAGATAAGAGCGGGGATGAATTGGTTGTTGTCGATAAGACGCCCGCGATCGTTCATGTGACGCCCGATCCCACGGACACGCCCGCGCCAACGGCCACGCCCATGCCCACACCGATACCCGGCCTGCTGGGCGGCCGCTATGCGGAGAAGTTTACCGGGGGCGGGATTGAGCAAGACGACTGGTCCTATCGCAGCGAGCAGGTCAGCTTTACCGTAGAGGTCGTCGAGGAGCGCGAAATGTTCGGCAAAAAGAACCGCTACTTTGTGGTGGATATCTACTTGCAGGATATCACCGCGTTGCGGACGGGCTTTTCCAGACAGCAATACTGGGGCGAGCTGCAAAACCTCAAGACCATCGCCCGTTCCTACAACGCGCTGCTGGCCATCTCCGGCGTGCACTATCAGTATGTGAAACGCGGCATTATCTTGCAGGACGGCGTGGTGTACCGCGAGTCGGTGGACAGGCCGCGCGATCTCTGCGTGCTCTATCCCGACGGCGTGATGGCGGCCTTTGACGCGGGGACTTATGATCTTGAAAGCATTTCGGCCGAGCAGCAGCCCTGGCAGGTTTGGTCCTTCGGGCCCACGCTGGTAGAGAACGGGCAGGCACGGTCCGGCTGGGATATCCCCATCGCGGCGGAGACCGCGCCGCGCGTGGTCCTGGGGTACTATGAACCGGGGCACTATTGTTTTGTGCTGACCGAGGGGCGCGTGGCGAAGGCGAAGGGGCTGACGCTCGACGAGATGGCGCAGCTCATGTTGCATTTGGGCGTTAAGACGGCATATAATTTAGACGGCGGCGACACGGCCCAGATTTACTGGCAGGACGCGCGCCTGAACGCGGTGTATAAGAACAGGGATCTTTGGGATATTATTTATATCGCGGAGCCTTTGGAGAAATGAAGTGTCGGGTGACAGGGGGACGGTTCATCGTGTCACAGCGGTGATACAGAGAACCGTCCCCGCAGTCACCACCACTGTCACGAATGGTGGAGTTATGTTAAGTGCCAAGAAAATTGTGCTGTATTTATGCCTTCTGGCCGCTATCGCCGCGCTGGCGATCGGAGTCGGGGTGCTGATCAATTATATGGCGGCGCAAAACAATTTAAGCGGGCTGGACGTGGTCGCGCCGACTGCCGTGCCCCCGCCGGTCACCCCCTCCCCCACGCCCCAGCCTACGCCCGAGCCCACGCCCGGCGGGCTTTGCGGCGGGCGGTTTGACGTATTCACCGACGGTGAGATCATCAAGACGGAGAATTCCTATCAGACAAAGGATACTGCGGTGTTTTTCAGAGAGGTGCGTGAGAAGGTGAGCGATATCACGGGCAAGGCACTTGTGTACTATGTCGCGGACATCTATGTGCAGAACATCGAGGATCTGCGCTGCGGGCTGGTGAAGGAGGACATTCACAGCACGATGCACATGAAAAATTTGGCGCAGAGCGTGGACGCCATCGTGGCGATCTCGGGTGATTTCGCGGCCTGGCGCCGGTCGGGCATTTGCGTGCGCAACGGCATTGTCTACCGTACGTCGGTGGACGAGCGGCGCGACGTGGGCATCCTGTTTAAGGACGGCACGTTCGGCACATTTGAAATCGGTATGTACACGGAGAACGATGTGCTGCCACTCGACCCCTGGCACGTCTGGACCTTCGGGCCGGAGCTGATGGACGAGAACGGGCAGGCCAAGGATTGGTTCAATACGGACGTGTACACACGCAATCCCCGCGCCGTGTTCGGCTACTATGAGCCGGGGCATTATTGTTTCGTCATGGTGCGCGGCCGGGTCGCGGAATCCGCCGGTATGAACCTGGCCGAGCTCTCGCAATTGATGGCGCAGCTGGGCTGCACCTCGGCTTTTAACCTGGACGGCGGCGCGACGACGCAGTTTTACTTTGACGGCAAGTCCTACCCGGGCGCGGGCGGCGCGCGGCAGGTGAATGATATTGTGTACTTGCCTTTGGCAAGTTAGATTCCGGATTCCAGACGCCAGATTCCAGACACGAAAGAGGGGCATGACTTATAAAAGGGGCTTGGAATAAAAAAATATTTCTTCTGTTGGCGGGCATGGCTGTTTTGCTGTGTCTTTGTTTTGGGTGCAATAGAGCGAGAAATATTGAGATTGCGCACACAGACACGCCCGTCGCAACGCCACTGCCCACTGCTACCCCCTCCCCTGCCCCTACCCCGACACCCACACCCGTGCCCACGCCCAGCGGGCTTTGCGGCTGGCGGTTTGATGTGTTTACCGAGGGCGAGGTCATACAAACCGAGGATTCCTATCAGTCGAAGGATATCGCTGTGTTTTTCAGAGAGGTGAGCGAGGAGAAAAGCGCGCTCTCCGACAGACCGCTGGTCTATTATGTTGCGGATATCTATGTGCAGAATATTGAAGATCTCCGTTCCGCCCTGTCGCGGGGCGCGATCAAAACTACGGAGCCCATGAGGGGACTGGCGCAGAGTGTGGACGCGCTGATTGCGATCGCCGGCGATTTTTCGGCCCACCGCAAGACGGGGCTCTGTGTGCGCGACGGTATAACCTATCGTTCAACTTTCGACACGGCGCTCGACGTGGGCGTGCTGACAAAGGACGGCGTGCTGGAGATCTATGAGGCGGGCGCGTATACGGCTGAGCATATCGCGGCGCGGGAGCCCTGGCAGGTCTGGACCTTCGGGCCGAATCTGCTGGATGAAGGCGGCAAGGCCCAGGAGAAGTTTGACAGCGCCATCGCGCGGCGCAACCCGCGCGCCGTGCTTGGCTATTACGAGCCGGGGCATTATTGCTTTGTGCTGGTGCGCGGCAGGGTGAAGGCCTCCAAAGGCCTGACATTGGCGCAGCTCTCCCAGCTGATGGAGCAGTTGGGTTGCGTCTCCGCCTTTAACCTGGACGGCGGCCAGACGGCGCAGCTTTACTGGGACGGCAAGCTGTATAAGGCGTCGAATAGCGCGCGGCAGGTGAATGATATTGTGTACTTGCCTTTGGCAGCGAGCAGTGGTCAGTGAGCAGTGAGCAGTGGTCAGACCGCTCACGCAGGGTTTTTCTTTTAACCGCGAAACACGCGAAAAACACGAAAGATGGGCATGACTTATAAAAGGGGTTTGGGGTAAAAAAATATTTCTTCTGCCGGCGGGCATGGCTGTTTTGCTGTGCTTGTTCTTCGGTTGCAACGGCACGGGAAACACGGGCGCGGATGCTATTGTCACATTACTGCCCGCTGTGAACGAAGCTCTGCCCACCGAAATGCCTGCGGCCACACTCTCCCCCGCCCCCACCCCAACGCCGGTCCCCACGCCGGTTCCCACGCCCGACGGGCTTTGCGGCGGACGGTTTGACGTGTTTACGGACGGCGAGATTGTCGTCACCGAGACCTCTTGGCAGTCCAAGGATATCGCGGTGTTTTTTGAGGAAGTGTATGAGAAGCATAGCGGGATCACCGGTGGGGAGCTGGCTTATTATCTGGCGGACATCTATGTGCAGAACGCTGAGCGTCTGCGTTGCGGACTGGCGGGGGGCGGCCTGCGCGCCACCGCTCATATCAAGGCGCTGGCGGAGGATCGGGGCGCCGTGGTGGCGCTTTCGGGAGATTTCACGGGAGCGAACAAAAAGGGGATTTGCGTCCGCAATGGAGTAAGTTATCGCACGCGAATCGAGGAGCGGCAGGACGCGGGGGTGTTTGGACGGGACGGTGTTCTGCAAATTTTTGAAGCCGGCGCCTACACGGGTGAGGAGATTTCGGCCCTGGACCCCTGGCACGTCTGGTCGTTCGGACCCGGGCTGCTGGACGAGAACGGGGGGCACAAGGAGACGTTTCACAGCAGATTGTACGCGCGCAACCCGCGCGCCGTGCTCGGCTATTACGAGCCGGGGCATTATTGTTTCGTTGTGGTGCGCGGCAGGACCTCCGCCTCGGAGGGTGTGAGCTTAAAGGAGCTCTCGCTGCTGATGGAGCGTTTGGGTTGCGCGCAAGCCTATAACCTGGACGGGGGCGAGTCTGCCCAACTATATTGGAACGGCCAGATTTACCACGCGACAAACAGTCTGCGCAAGGTGAATGATATTGTCTATATTGCGGGGCCTGCGTAGGGCGCTCACGCGGTTGCGGATTAAGTCCGCAATGGGGCCCACTGATTAAATAGCTGGCCTGTCAAAAGCGTCTATGTTGGGACTATTCTGATAGTCAAATTCCCCGGCGAACGATTTAATCAGGGGTTCCAATGACGAACGGGAAACCACGAAAAACGCGAAGGCCCCACCGAAGCGAGTTTGTGTAGTTCGCGTGGTTCGCGGTTAAAAACCCGTCCTGTCTACCCGCTCCCACGCGAACGCGGGGTTGCCGAAGTGTCCGTTTTTTGCGGTGGCGAGGTAGATCGGACGGCGCAGGTCGAGTCGTTCGATGATCGCCGCCGGGCGCAGGTCGTAGGTCTGCCGCACCAGGGCAGCGAGCTGTTCGTCCGACTGCGTGCCGGTGCCTTCGGTATCGATCCGCACGGAGACCGGTTCGGCCACGCCGATGGCATAGGCCAGCTGGATTTCGCAACGCTTGGCCAGGCCCGCCGCCACCAGGTTTTTCGCGACGTAACGCGCCATATAGCTGGCGCTGCGGTCCACTTTCGTCGGGTCCTTGCCCGAGAACGCGCCGCCGCCGTGCCGCGCCCAGCCGCCATAGCTGTCCACAATGATCTTGCGCCCTGTGAGGCCAGAGTCGCCATGCGGCCCGCCGATCACAAAACGACCCGTCATATTGATCATAAACCGCGTTTGCCCGTCGATCATACCGGCGGGTAATGTTTTTTGAGCGACTTCGCGCATAAGGTCCTTGCGCAGTTGTTCCGTGGCAATCTGCTCGTCATGCTGGGCGGCCAGCACGACCGTGTGAATGCGTTTGGGCAGGCCGTCCTCGTATTCGATGCTGACCTGTGACTTGCCGTCCGGCCGCAGATAGGGCAAGAGCCCGCTTTGGCGCGTCTCGGTCAAACGCCGCGTGAGCGCGTGGGCCAGGTGAATGGGCAGGGGCATGAGGCTTTCCGTATCGTCGCAGGCGTAACCGAACATCATACCCTGGTCGCCCGCGCCCTCGCGGTCCACGCCCATGGCAATGTCGGGCGATTGCGCGTCCAGCGCCACGATCACGCCGCAGGTGTGGCCGTCAAAGCCATACTTTGCGCGGTCGTAGCCGATGTCGCAGATCGTCTTGCGCGCGATGGCGGGAATGTCGACATAACAGTCGGTGGTCAGTTCGCCCATGACCAGGGCCAAACCCGTCGTGACCGCGCACTCGCAGGCGACGCGGGCAGTGGGATCCTGGGCCAGAACCGCGTCCAGTACCGCGTCGGACAGCTGGTCGCAGAGCTTGTCCGGATGGCCGATGGTGACGGATTCGCTGGTGAAGATGTTTCTTTTCATATCTTTAATTACCTCCTAGCTCAAACTACAATGTACAAACTACAAACTACAATTGAGGAAGGCTCATCTGAAAGATGAGCCCTTGATTTTACTCATCTTTCAGCTAACGCTGCGGGATTTAGCACCTTACATTATAGTAGGTTGCCGGATTTCACAGGGCCCGTCCCTCAATCACTCTTGATAAGTCGCTATTTATTTTTACCGATTATAACATCTTTTCTTGCAAAATGCAATGATTTTCTTTATGATAGAATACATGAAAAAGGTTCTCGGCTGTATCCGCCGCGCGGATGAAAAATATCATATGCTCGCGGACGGCGACAAGGTCTGCGTCGGCGTGTCCGGCGGCAAGGATTCGCTGCTGCTCATGCGCGCCATGAAGCTGTATCAGCATTTTGCCAAGGCAAAGTTCGAGGTCTGCGCCATAATGCTGGATCTGGGTTTGAAGAACCACGACACAAGCGCGATCTCGGCCATGGCGAAAGAAATCGGCATTGATTTTGAGGTCATTCCCACCGATATCGGCAAGGTCGTGTTTGAGTTAAGACAGGAGCGCAGCCCCTGCGCGCTCTGCGCCACACTGCGGCGCGGGGCGCTCAACAATGCCGCCAAGGAGCGTGGCTGCAACAAGGTCGCGCTGGGCCACAATCGGGACGACGTGCTGCAAACGCTCTTTATGAGCCTGCTCTATGAGGGGCGCATGAACACCTTCGCGCCCGTAACCTATCTCTCGCGCAGCGGCGTCACGATCATTCGCCCGCTGATCTTCCTGCCCGAGTGGCACGCGTTGTCCGTGGCGCGCAGGTTTGATTTTCCCATTCTGCCGCCCGCCTGCGATGTCGCGGGCCACACCAAGCGCGAGGAGGCGAAAGAGCTGCTGGCGCACCTGACCCGCCTTGTGCCCGACGCGCAGGACAAGTTGCTGCACGCGCTGGAGAATACCGGCACATATGGACTTTGGGACAAAATTAAGATGCCAGATTCCAGATTCCAGATGCCGGAAGGGGATAAATATGATTGAACAATATAGAGAGCTGGCGGAGCAGATGGTGAGGGCCGGACAGCGGCTGTACGCGCGCGGGCTGGCTGCGGGACTGCACGGTTGTATCAGCGCGCGATTGAATGACGGGCTGATGATGATCTCGCCGCGCGGCACGTCGCTCGCGAATATCTCGCCGGACACGCTCTGTATTCTGGATCAAAGTGGGAAGTGGCTGGCGGGCGGACAAGCGCCGGAAGAGACGAAAACGCACTTCGAAATTTACAAAGCACGGCCGGATATCTCGGTTTGCCTGCGTGCCTGGCCGCCGATGGCAGTCGCGTTTTGCTTAAAACACGCGGACCCCGCCGCGCTTTACAAAATCATGCCCGACCTGCCGCCGATCACAACGGCAAAGCCGACCGCGTTATCGGACGAAAAGCTGCTCTTCTCCCCGCCGAACGGCATCTACTCTTTGAGCGTTTCAGTCATGGACGCGCTCTACGCGCTGGAAAGTTTGGAGCTGGTGGCGGGGGTTCTCTGCGCGCACTCAATGCTTTGAAAGCGCTGTTAAGAGCACGACTAGCGGGTAGACTCTGTATTTGAGAAGAAACCGCAACACTCCAAGTTTCCAAGAGGGACTACGGGAAGGCGTTGCTTTTTTATATGCAGTGGCAATCATCTCACAGTTTCGAATCTCTTTCAACGCTTTTATCGTTCTTTCACGTCTCGGCGCGTTGATGAAGTTTAGAATCAATGAAGGCACAGTGTAATCCATTGTGCTTTGATACAAATCAAAAAGGAAGGCGTCCATGCCATAGGAATGATATATGTTTTCCCTACATTCATGTTGACGGCAAAGTAAATCAAGTAACTGTTTATTATATTTTTCGTGTGTGATGCTGCCCGGTCTTCCGACATAGAAATAGTAGGGCATATCCATTGAGTAATAGGTTCTGGCATTGAGCAGGGTTTCCAACACAAAGGGCACCTCCTCGCCAATCGTATGCGGGGGGAAGAAAACCTTTCCTTTTACAATCTCAGTTCTGAAGATATTCCGAACCGCAAATACAGTGATTCCGTTGGAGTTGATTGTCAAAAACAGCGCGCGTCTCTCTTTTTCTAAATCTATTATCCGGTTTTTTTCAATCTTTGTGCGAATGATTTGGGTCGATTCACCAATGAAATACATATCACAGTTTACAATATCAACGTCATGTTCTTTTGCAATGGCATACATATTTTCATACATCGTTGTGTCAACATAATCATCACTGTCTACAAAGCCGACATACGCCCCGCCCGCAATGGCAAGACCCGCATTCCGTGCGGCAGAAGGGCCTTGGTTCTGCTGACGGATCACGGTGATTCTGTTATCCATCACGGCATAATGGTCACAGAGCTCGCCGGAGCGATCCGTGGACCCGTCATTCACCAGTATGATTTCAATGTCGGTTAAGGTCTGAGCAAGCAGACTATCTACACATTTTTCCAGGAGTTTTCCGGAATTATAAACGGGGACAATAATGGAAACACCAGGTCTTAAGACCTCCTTACTCACAGAGAACTCCTTTTCATGATGCGCTTGAGTTTCGCAAATTGATTGAATAACCCGGTGGCCAGCATCCAAAAACAAGCGGAAAACGGAATTTTGTATTTGAATTTTCTTGCGTTTTCGATGATTTCCTCCGCAAATTCATCTTTGATCCTCCACCTGATATAGTAAGTCATGCCCCAGTTTTTAGCGCAGTTTTTCCGATAGGTTTTCACGTCAAAAACAGAGATAAAACGATCCAGCACCCCAAGCACATCCAAGGTGAGCATGGTGCGCAGGCACTTGAAACACTCCGAACAATTGATATGTGTTTCTGATTTTTGAGGTCTGACACATACGTCAAGGTGTGTTTGTGTCAGCTCAAACGAAGAGATATATCGGGTCTTCTCGAAACGGTCAACCAGCGGGTCATGGGAGATCATCTCAAAGGATTCGGTTTTTAGCGCCTTTGCATTGATTAAATCATAATGCGACGCGTCGGAAAAATCGAGCCAGAATCTTTTAATGGAATGGCCGGAAGCATAGTAGTAGGTTTTGATGAGCGGTTGCAAAGCCAACGCGTGCGCCATATTGTGAAAGGTATGCACGTGCTCAAAGGCGCACGTGAAGAACAGAATGGCATTGGACCAGACCGGAACGAAGGTCAGTCCGAGCGCTTGGGTTACCTCTTTGGACGCCTTGATTTTGACATTATCCTCTGTTGTAAGTTCACATGGCGCGCATACTCTGCATTCGTTGAACAGGATCAGGTGCGTGAGTTTCAAGGAAGGCGGCGTTTCGCCGTTTAGATTGGAAAGTACGGTGTACAGGGAATCCACGCCGCAGGAAATACCGGTGGCAAGGCCGCCGTATTGGCTCGCGGGCTCCGTTGTTGTATGTGTGGCAATGATTTTTATCGGGGAAAACGCCGGATTCATTTTTAACCAGGCCGGGATCAGGAAAGTTTGTATGCCATATAACAACCGTTCGGATATCGGAGATTCGACCAAAATATCCTGATGTTCCCGCATGGCTTTTATGAGAACCGTAACCAAAAACGCGTCGGCCCTGTCCGTGCATAAATACGTTTCCTGTTCCTCACGCACCGCGAAAAACAGCATTTCACTCGTTGTTTCCGTTTTGATCTCAGAAGAGAGAACGGCAAGCCCATTCACCATTGCGCTTTGTATTTTTCCAACGGTTATCATCAGGACCCCTCCGTTACTGTTTTTCTCATATCCTCGAATGCGGGCACAAGATCGAGTGTTTTGGCTTGACTCAAATCGAGCGCAGCAAGCACCTCCATTTGATGCAGAATCGCGTCAACGTCAAATCCATCTATGAACTTGATATAGGGGACGCCTGCAAGCCAGGCCTCATAAACGCCTTTGATTTTGTTGTTGCTGTTGTTCAGCACGACACAGGGAGTTTGGGTAATCGCGCAAAAAATCATGCCGTGCAGCCTATCCGTGACGACAACCTTCGCGCCTTTGAGCATATCCCAAAACCGGTGGAGCGTTTGCTCATAGCTGTCTGGTCGACATTCCTCCAATGATATGTTTACGGTATCGGTGTGAATCATGCCGGGATATTTTTCTTCCAACACGGCAAGCAAAAGCGCCCTCTCCCCTCCTGTCAGGAAATTCTCCTTGTCATCGCGCAGGCAGGAAATAACGGTCGTCCGTTCTTCTTTCGGTTCCGCCTGGTTCAGCGACAATACGATGTCGGGGGAAAAGCAGATCTTATTGTTTGGAAAACACATCCTCATTTTCTCGAGGGAAGAGACCTCCCGGGCAAAAAGGGTCAGGTTCTTATGCTTTGCGCACGTTCGAACCGTCTTTTTGAGTCTCTTTTGGCCGAAGGGGGTATCCGAGAAGGCGATGGTCTGGGGGAAGGAAATGATTTTATTCTTGGGGAATTTCTGTATGACAAATCGCCGGCAGTCCTCTATATCAACATAGATGTCATCCATGTTTCCACCGCCAATCGTAGTAATAACATCCTCTCTGGTGCAGGCTCGCTTTAAGGCTCTGAGTTTTGTAAAAGTGTCCTGAAGTGGAAACAAAACAACTTCCCTGTCCGGAAAGACGCTTTGTAGGAATAGTTTCTGTGAATAGGTCAGCGCCATATCGCCGAGGTTTTGATAGAAACCGCAGAGCGTGATAATCACTTTCTTTTTTTTCTTGATGCCTTCAAACGCAGGGTCGTTACGGGGCAAGAAATAATAAAGAATATTTCTCTTGACAGCTACCGGAATTTTTTGTTTGATTTTCTGAAACATCTTATTATTATTTTATCATGAATATTGTAATTTGTATATTAGGATGAGAAAAAAGTTGAGTCTGTGCTTTAGAAGGAAAAGGCAGATTCTGTTATTTGCGTTTCTACCCTTGCAGCGTGCAAGTTCGCTCTTCATTTTTCTGTTCTGACAAATACCGTTAAGTAGTATATGTAGTTCCCTATATGTATCATGTATACGTTTTTTTAGATGCTCCATGACTGCCGAAAAGTACATATAGGCAACTGCAACATCGCTTTCTTCCATATCCCCCGCCCATGCATAAAAAAACCTTCGTTTCACTTCCGCAACGCGCAGTCTTAATGCAAACAAGTTTTCACAATCTGCATTTTTTAAGGTCTGTATGGGACGCTGCATATAATGGGTTAGGCAGGAGTCCATGCAAGCAATGCTTGATACAGATAGAAAGTAGGTGAAGTTAAATAAAGCGTCTTCAGATAAAGAAGTTCCTTCCTCAAAATAAAACCCTTTTTTTCTAATGTCTTCCAGCTGATACAGCTTATTCCAAGCGTATCCCAATATGCCATATGTGTTCTCGTCCAGAATAAGGCGTTGATTTTCTTCTTCCCCTTTTTTCAAAACAATATTCGGGACCTTTACCTGAACAGACTTTGTCAATGTCTCCCTTTCATCCAGATAATCTGCAAAATAGGACCAACTCACAACATCCGCCTTTGTTTCCACCATTCTCGAAACCGCAGCCTGCAATGCCTTGGGTTCCATGGAATCATCGCTGTCGAGAAAACAAAGGTAGGTGCCGGATGCGCGTTTAATTCCCGTATTCCGGGCGTTTGAGGGTCCGCTGTTCGGCTGGTAAATGACAATAATTCTCGTGTCCTTTCTGGCAAAATCATCACAAATGGCAAGGGACTTATCGGTAGAGCCGTCATCCACCAGTATGATTTCCAGATTTTGATAGGTCTGCTGCAGGATGGAGTTGATGCAAGCATCTAAATACTTCTCAGCATTAAAGACAGGAACGATAACAGAGATGAGCGGTTGCGTCTTCATACCCTATCCTCCCTTATATTCATGCCTTCAAAAATAGTATTCCATTGCCCGATAATGTCGTCTATATCAAACTTTTGCATATCCAAGGCCGCGTTGTCTGAAAACTCTTTTCGCAAGCCGCTGTCCTCCATCAGCCCACAGATCTTTTTCGCCATGATTTCAATATCATAGGGCGGGACCAGGCAGCCGTTTACGCCGTCGCGAATGATCTCATCGGGCCCTGTTTCAATATCAAAGCTGACCAGAGGCAGCCCATGCGCCTTTGCCTCGAGCAGCACCAGCGGCAGACCCTCCTGCAGCGAGGTGAGCACATACAGCGCGGCCTTTTGATAGACGCCGTCCATGTCGTTCGTTCTGCCGCAAAGCAAGACCTTGTCCTGTAGCCCGTACTGCTTGATTTTCTCTTGCAGTTCCTCAAGCACACTGCCGTCGCGGACGTCAGAACCGTAAATCTCCCATTTCCAGTCCGGATATCGGGAGAATATGATCTTCGCGATATCGGGAATGATGATGTAATTCTTGATCCGGTTGATATGCCCCGCGCTGACGATCGTTTGGGAATGCAGGTCATAATCGCAAGGTTCGGCGGGAAACGCAACCGCGTTATGGATACAGGTCAGCGGGCACTTCACTTTATAGTGCGACTGAAAATTGCGCAGATCCCTTTGGGTAAGCACGACATAATGGTCAATAAAACGGTGCCGGACCGCCCACTTTCTGACTCTGGGCAGCCATTTTGTATTCTGGCTCTGATAGTAGTTCGCGTGGTCCCAAATGATATTCCTGCACGGCAAACCCAATGTGGCGGCAAAAGAGTACAGACACAACATGGCCTCTACATTGATGAGGATATCTATTTTGTTTTTTTTGAGGAACTTCCGCAGCTGTATCGTTGTCGATATCACATGACGCATTTTGCCGCGCTGCTCGTCTCTTTTCCGTAGAAAATGATATCGGGCATCCGAATCAACGGAAAAGGTGGCGGGCCGGTCCCACAGGTTCAGCAGAAACACCTCATAGCGCGGGAAGGCGCGGGCCAGCTGATTCGCGACACAAAAGGCGGCGCGCTCCGTTCCGCCCGCGCTATAATTCCCGAAAAAACACAGTCTCATGTCGCTCTGTTACAGCAGTTTCTCCAAAATCAAGTCGATCAGGCCGGCGAAACGCGTGGCCGCGATGCCTGCGGTCTCGGCGACTTCCTCGTGCGAGAGAGGCTGGTTTAGGATGCCCGCAGCCATGTTCGTGATCAGCGAAATGCCGATGACCTGCATTTTGCAATGCGCCGCGGCGATCGCCTCCGGCACGGTGGACATACCCACCGCGTCCGCGCCCAGGGTCCGCGCCATGCGGATCTCGGCGGGCGTCTCATAGGTCGGGCCGGAGAACATCATATACACGCCCTCGGCCAGCTCTATGCCCTCGGACGCCGACAGCACCTGCAGCTTTGTGCGCAGCGCGCGGGTGTAGACGTCGCTCTGGTCAGGAAAACGCGGGCCGAACTCGTCCAGGTTCTTGCCGATCAAGGGGTTGCTGCCGCTGTAGTTGATGTGATCCGAGATCAGCATGAGCGTGCCCGCGTGATAGCTTGTGTTCACGCCGCCCGCCGCGTTCGTGACGACCAGCGTTTTCACGCCCAGCTGTTTCATGGTGCGTACGCCGAGCGCCAGCAGGCTCTGCGGCACGCCCTCATAGAAATGGAATCTACCCTGCATCGCGATGATCTTTTTACCGCCGCGCTCGCCGATGACAAAACGGCTCTTGTGCCCCACGACCTCCGAGACAGGGTAGCCCGGGATGTCTGCGTAGTTTACAAACTTGGGGTTGTCCAGCCCCTCGGCATAGTCGCCCAGGCCCGAGCCCAGGATCAAGCCGACCTGGGCGCCCATGGCGCCCTGCGCCGCCAGGCGCTCTACCGCTGCGTTGATGATTTCCAGCATTTTTCTTTCCTCCTCTTCTTTAGTTCCAGGTTTTAGGTTGCAGGTTACAAGGCCGCTGCGACGGGGTTTTTCTTTTTAACCGTCTATGAAAGAAATCGTCCAAACGCCGCCGAGGTCGGGTGCGGCACATACACAATCATATTCATCGTTGCCGCCGCATTCGGTACACTCGCATTCCTCTTGGTTGCAGTCAGGGCAGCAAGGGCAAGGATCATCATTGCCTGGCGTTACACTC
>Ga0123353_10006204_pt1 | contig 15879 bp, 10 predicted proteins | sample TergutLab28metaG_3_FD_92763 | JGI IMG/M metagenome (GOLD analysis project Ga0123353, IMG submission 92763) | Labiotermes labralis P3 segment gut microbial communities from Petit-Saut dam, French Guiana - Lab288 P3 | ecosystem: Host-associated > Arthropoda: Insects > Digestive system > Gut ... | reverse complement strand
TATATATATATATATATATATATATATATATATATATATATATAAAATGAAATCCGTAACAATAAAACGCTGTAGTTTACGTTACACATTTATAAGAAACTGCAGTTCCACAACAAAAACAAACCTTACCGCCACACAACGAAACAGATGACCCACGATAAATTAACGTACAGCTGTAACACAACTGCGCCGCATGGCTGCTCTGATCTTGAACATACAAAGTCAACGGCTAGGACTTGTGATAGGTTCCGGCCATGTTGTGGATCGCGACTTTGCTGATACCTGTTGTCATAGGTAGGAAATACCTGCCTTTCAATCCAGTCGTTGGTACCATAGATCGCGCATAGATGTAAATTTTTGTTGCCCATTCCGCCTATCCCAGTTTCTGGAGGCCGTTGACGGGTTACGTCTTTCAATGTCTTCTTACACGACGTCCTGCACACAGATTGGAAACTCGGTGGTAACGTAACATTACAGCGCCCCAAGTAACTGACGTCCTTAGGCAACCGGCGTGGCTTTGTGATATGCTCCTGGTGGTAGTTTTTCGAACTATGTAGCACGACATCGGTAAAGCTGTCTCGCACCATACCACAACCACACTTCGCCAACCCCCACTATTCGAAACGGTACTACACAAAATAAAACTTAAAATTTTTTACAAAACAACTACATACACTTATTAAGCAATATACCTTACCATTTTTCATTACAGTTCCTGCGTACACACTCCTGCTGAGATAAAAGTATAATGTAAAACAAGAGGGCTATCTATTTCCTAACTTACCCACACCTGTATAGTCGGTCTGCAGTGACCTTACTCACTTCAAAGTGACATACAGAGTGGCACATGACGTGCTAACATATTTATAACAATTAATTAAAACCACACTGTTTATTGAAACTTACTGATATTTCATGACAGTCTGCAGCAACACCAGTAAATATTTCTAGAGTTCAGTAAGGTCTCACATTTTGCTTGTAGCACATTGGTACTTCTATGCTGTGTGTAACAAGGGGCATTATATTTGGGAGATTTTTAGGTCTCAGTATTTTGTGTCATTCTGTATAAAACATCAACCATTACATAATATGTACAAAAGGTATTATTGACTGTTACCATCTGTGGATATACTTGAAAGAAGAATGATTGGGAGTATTGATTAATAAAGCAAATATTTGTGCTCTCATTAGCCTAAGATTGTTCACCGTTATGGATGAACAAATGGTGGTTATTGAGTGCCTGTGACCTGCACATTTAAAACATACAAGCTGCAAACTAAAATTATGATGTCATAGAGAGGTTGGGAATGTAACACATTCAAGTTAATGTTTGTATTTTCTGTAACTGCATGTACATAAACAACACAAACTAAACACTATGGAAGTCACCATGTTACAATAAATATAAATTGCCTGGAGTCCCAAAGGTTAGGATCATATTTTTAGGCTTGTTTCAGCACTGCTGCCACTATTTACAAAATAAATTCAATGGCCGGCCTTATTCACTGGATTGACAAATGATGAATCTGTGTTTGTTGTGATGTTTATGGCCCACTTTAATAAATGTGCTTGAAAACAAAATATTTATTAGAAACAGAGGTCCTGGAAATCAAACTCACCAACGGTTGTGTGAGGGGTCACAGAACAGAAATGCTGTAGAAGCAAAAATATGAACAGACTGAAATATGCATATTGTGATTATCTCATTTTAACACTGTGTACTCAGAGAGGTGTACACCAACATTATGGAAGAAATTTTTGCCTCCCTCTTCATAGTAGAGGAGATTTTTCTACACTGAACAAAGAGACATCAGTTTCCTCTGAAACTTTGGAAACCATGTACATGAACACACAGAATCATATTCCAGAACACAGAACACAAAGGTCTTGTAATTATTGAATAAATATGAATAATGAATAACATAAAGTGAAAAATTCTGCAAATTTTGACTCTATTTTATAATGTGGATATGCTGATATGCTGTTGTGGGAAATCAGGAAAGCTTATAAAGTTTTGGTTGGAAAATCTCAACATAAGATAACTCTTTGAAGGCCTAGACTTAGAAAGACACGTATTTTAAAATATAAGTAACTGAAGTCTGAACTTGATTTATGTGCCTGAAAACAAGGAAAGGTACTGGTTTCTTGTGAACATTCACGTTGCAAAAAGAGTGAGGAATTTATTGACTTGCTTAGTGCCTGTAAAATTCTCAAGAAGAACTCTACACCACATAAGGGGCTGGCTTGTAAGTTATGTTCTAGAATGGGAGATAATTATGACCGACATAGTCAGATCTACTAGTTTTAACCACTGACTCATATGCTCAGTTTTCAATTACCAGTTCATTTACTAGAGTACTTCCAGAAATAAGAAGGGTCTGTCAGACTATCCAGTGCATGTGTATACCTGTGTGTACCTGCTTCATAGCATCTGTCAAGGTCACTGTTGTCTGAGGGAATGTTTTCTGCCTGTACCTAATTTGTAGGTACCAGTTAGGCTGAACCACCCCTACTGCTGACAGATGCTGTTTAACGCTTATACTGAGAAACTATATCAGATATTAAGTAATTACAGTCATGAGCAAAAACATAATGGACTGTGACGCAGTGTAGTTTGGTATATGAATAGGAAAAATCTAAAGATACCTGCTCTCTTCATCTTCAGGGTCAAAGACATTCTTCTACAGTGAAAGTATAGGCAGACAGTCACTTCCTCCAAAACATTGATACCAATCTACCTAATACACAGTGTCATACCCCAAAAGACAGTAATTATGACAGTAGTGTTGTAACATTAAGTACTTGCTGCCTTTCTAAATGTATCTACAAGATGCCCTTACATTTGCTCTTTCCTGAATAACAAATGAAATGTGGAACATAACTGGCTTAGCAAATGTTGAACATCTAAAGCAGGCTTCAGGTAATTTATTTATTTTAGAACAATTTAGTATCATAGACTATAAAGCATCAAATTCTATCCTATAGGATGACTAGTGAATAATGAATTGAACAGGTTGTGTCAGATGGTTCTCAAGGCTTGATGAAACGTTTCTGGATCTACTCAAAATACTGTAAAAATAAATTAACAACATTCTATGCAGAGGGACAAATGAATACAGTCATATTAATACAACCACAAAAAGGGGGCCAAAATTCTTAGTCACGGAAAATCACAGCAATAATGAAGCCAAATCTCTGCCATCTGTTTCCTGCAGTACAGATGTGCCTCTGCAAGCTGTCTGTAGTTGTCTCAAAATACAAGGACATGAGTAACTTAGAACTGTGAGGTTTAAGTGTCTCATGATCGTACAAATCAAGATTATTGTCTTCTGAGATGTGATACTCTGCAGTTTGATATATATATGTACCAGAGTTTTCAGGGTATTGGAGGAGAGAGCTGTCTCAATCTTTAGGGATCAAGTAGCAAGCATATGACACAGTAGCGTAGTCCAGAAGATCATACTCTGTACTTTGTAACACATTCTGCCTAGTTTTAAATCTGCTGGCATCATGAGATGCAAGTTAAATGTTTTCATTAACAGTTAAGCAGTTCCGCTCTCTGAAGCGTATGATCATATGCTGTTCTTCGGTCTTCTTGACATTGTATTTACTGTAATAAATCGTTAATGTCAGCAAATGAAACTTTTAATGCCAACAAATGCAGGCTTATTCTAAACTGGAATTAGTGAATTCAGCTGTGAAAAACAGGACATGAGAGATTTTGTGTCCTCACAGCTGTGCTGCTGAAGACCAATATTTTCTGGGATGTGATGCTGTGTTGTTGGATGAATAGTGGCTAACAGTTTGAAACAGTGAGAAACACACCACTTAATTCTTCAAGTGTATGTTAATTTCTCCTTAGCTGATTTAATCAAATACATGACCAATTTCACATCTGTAGCAATTGAGACAAATATACATCATGTGACCTTAGCAACATTGCACATTCCAGATATTTATATTTCAAATTTTTACAAATAACCATTGCAATACACCATATCAGGCAAAATATACTTATTAGTCTATATTATGCCTACTCCAACATGACTTTATTCTTCAAGAACTACTGTAAGGGGATTACTAAATTATGCATAGAAATGTGTATAGGATGTATACTAGCATATAGTGATACTGGTATTATAAAACTTGTATAGCATACAAAGCACAAGACGTACAGTGAGTTAGCTCTAAGTGTATGATTCTTCTACACACTTTATGGGACTGGAAAACTTTCATCTTCTTTCCACAGCCGCAGAGATAAAAATTATTAATAACACAAGCAACAGATGTTTGCACACAAAATTTAAATAATGTGTGTTTATATATATATATATATATATAATGTTAACTGTAGCAATTTTAACATTCTTTTGCCGCTCAAACCAACAACAACACAATTCAACCAACATCTCACTCACTCACTCACTCACTTGCTCACTCACTCATTCACATACTCACTCACTCACTCCCTCACTTTCTGTCTTTTCTGTCTCTCTTTCCCTCTGTCTCACATATACACACACACACATTCACTCATATACATATACATAATTTCTTAAATATAGAACCTGGCAAATATGAAGTGGTTGTTGTTTGTTTGTTTGTTTGTTTGTTTCTTTCTTTCTTTCTTTCTCTCTTTCCTTCTTTCTTTGTTCATCTTTGTTTTTGTTCCTGTTGCTGCTGCTGCTGCTGTTGTTACTATTGTTGTTACTTTGAACCATGCTGGACGATTAAATCTTAATTTCTTTGGTCGGGGGAGGGAGGCAGAAATGAGGCATTCTGTTCCCTTCTGCTACCTCTGACCTCCAGATCAGGAGCTTTGCAATATCAGGAGCCACTCACCCAACCACAATATTGCATCCCAGAAGACTTGAATCCTCATGTTAAATCTGTAAAGTTAGTGACATTTGACATTCTCACAGCAGTGGCTATGAACAATACTGTCTTCCTGGATGCAACAGAGAGTAATTTGGTAGATATTTATCAACAGTTTGGAGGAACATGTTGCCTCCATCTTCAGGATCCTGAAATTTTACCAGACTATATGGAATCACACAATCAAAAAGCTATTTTCTTCAAAGTCACTGCCATGAGAACCTCAGAAATCCCTGATATTGTCCATTCATAAGGTGGCTGTTCTTTTTTATCTCAAATCATAAACAAGTCCCACACATTTGCCAGACACCACCAAACTCACTTTGTCACATCTCTGTTCCTTTGTATCACAAGCTATTATGTAGCTGGGATTTTAATGATCAATTAATTTTGGTTGTCAAGTCTATATTTTCATATCCAGCTATAAATATACATTTAAGTGATGTTTCTGGCCAAGATATTAAAATAAATAACAGAGAATAAAACTGGGAAGGGTGAAAATCAGTTAAAATTATTATGTCATTGGTATAAAGCACAAATATTTCATGTCCACGTGGAGACAATTATGAGTTACTGTTTGCCACATATTGTTAAACATGCTGCTTTGCTCTGCAAAGTTATTTCACGGGGCTGTAAGGGTGCAGTCATAATGATGTGCAACAGGATAAAAAGCTGTTATGTGTCATACCAGAATATTGTGTCGTGTGTCTCCGTTGTGAGTTTCTGAAGTGCTCGTATTGGACATAGTGTATTTATGCTTTAAACTGTTGACGATAAGCAGGTAGTTAACACATGGCATAAGACATGATTCATCCGGCATAACATGAAGGACCTAATAGCAACACTTTTTATATTTACAAACCTCTTACTCTGAAAACCCATTCATATAGAGTTCAAAATAACTCTACCCGTAGTCACCACTTTGTGCATGTCTCTCTAAATTGAATATTGCCAAACACAACTATCCATCAGAAGCTTGCTGCCAATTTCAGGTCTTCTAAATTCCATATGAGGTATAACATTTTAAGAGCAAGTAATACCAACATGTTTTTGTCTTGGTATTGAAATTGAGTCTTAAGTTTTGGGAATTTTTTCGCTTTTGTGTGTCTTGCCTACACAAGAATGGGCAGAAGTGCATGATTTCATGAACTTAATTAATTTATTTATTCATTCATTCATTCATTCACTCACTCGCTCATTCATCATTCATTAATTCGTTCGTTCACTCACTCACTCATTCACTCTTTCCATTCATTCATTCATTCACTCATTCATTCACTCACTCACTCACTCATTCATTCATTCATAAGTTTACACATAAGAGATTTCAGTTTTAACATTCAGAGATGAAAGACAGGATTTTTTTACATCGAGAAGTGTGTTGTGTTAATTAATATGGCTCTTCAGATATTCAGTACATGTTATAACAATATTACAAGAAGTACACAGTCTGTATTTACTCTGCGAGTTACAGATGTGTAATCAGACAATATGTTAAGCTTTTTTACATGAATTAATAATATTACTACTAAATCTCTATAGAGGAAAAAGTTCACCCTATAACATGCCATGAAGGCACACAGGGGTAGGTAGAGGTACAGCTTACCCTTCATTTAAACTTGACATTAGATCGAGGTGGGTGATTTAACACTATGCTACAGCCGCTTTGCCCCTGGGAAGGAGGGCCACTCTGAATGGGTAAAGAAAATCTCGTGTTCACCGGGGTTCAAACCCTGACCGTTCAGCCCATAGCGAGTTACTGCACTAACTATGCCATCCCAGTCGCAATTAATTCTCTATACAAAGTAATTTAAAACTTCCTTATGGCAAGTTTGCATTTATTCACAGTTTTAATTTCATATATTTCCATTGTGTTTATTAAATAAATATATATTATATATATACTTATTATAGTAACATAAAGATTCATGCTCTGATTCATTTGTCGTTACATTTGTTTCAGTGCTTTCCAACTGTAATAGCATTTTGCAAGTTCCAAAACTTCATGTCACACATTGTCTTTCTTCATCAAACATAATTTTTTTACATAATGATGCATATATATATATATATATATATAGCCCTTGTATAGAGTAACTACAAATAATTAAACACATGTAACCCTATTATATGTAACATTTTTAAAATTTCTGAAATTATACATAACTTCTGAAATTACATTCTCCAATATTCTTACATATTATGCACAAATGCACACATTTTATACACTTTCAATGACAGCAATACATAAAATGTGATTTTCATAGCAGAAACTGACTTACAAAACACATTACATATGGAAAGCAGTGAAGATGGCTTACAAACCAAAATGTAACAACAAATAAATTTGGAAAGAAGTTCTGGGCCATGACATCACGTAGTTTGGTAGACAGGTACCAAAATTCTCAGTTCCTCTGCCCTCAAGTTACTTATCTAAAATGTTGGTATGTATTTACCAAATCACTTGGCATTGCATTCCAGAAGACAAGTAATCTAAAACTCACAGCTATGAGAAACTCAAATCTCATATATTGTGCCAGTATTGATGGGTAATGAAATATAACAGAGAAATGTGTATCCTAATTTCATATTACAGTGGTTTTGTTGATAATAACGAAAGAGCAGAATTTGCATGGAAGAACTTCACACATTACAGTGTTAACAATTAAGAAACACACATTTGTAAAAGGACAATACAGTGTCTTACTCAGCACAAAGTATGGACTAAAGGTTTTCATATTCACCCCTTGTGTTAGACTGAGACATACACCATTCGTTGTGGAAACAATGTCATTGGGTAATTCAACCTTCTCTATAATGTAAAAGTCTCACACTTATGTTGACTGTAAAGCTTTTACCTTGTATTACAATTTCGTTCTTCTGTTACATTTTAAACATACATCTGTTTCATATTACACTTTCCTGGGTTATAACACTGTTGACTGGAATGTGGCTGCCTGTGTATCATAGTAATGTACTGCCTCCATCTTCAAGGTTAGAACACTGGTAGCCATCTTTCAGATTACAATGCAGTGTCATAACGGAGAAGTGAACAGTATGAATATACACCACTGTGACAGCCTCAAATCTTACAAATCTGCAGTGTTCACAAAATTTTCAGAGGGTCAGTTCTCTCTGTGATAGTCAATGAAGAAACAGTATGAGCTATGTTTGGGTTGTTGTTTGTGACAAAGTACATTGACACACACTACTAGTGAATGTTTCAAAACTGAGGAGTATATTAGCCCAAGTAATGACACAAAATGATTTGGCCACAAAACACAATGTAAATTGTGAAACAGGACCCAGTGCTTTGGAGGAACATATTGCCCTTGTCAAAGTGAACACCAAGCTGGGAAAATAAAAAGGGAAAGTTGTCCCTAAACACCATAAAGGCCTAGATAGGAAGGTGAGGTACAGATCCACTCATTCTTAACTGCTTCACTAGATGGTCGTGAATGGTCAGCCTCACTACCCAGTCATATGCTCTCCAGGAAACAGCCCCGGTATCTACTGAATAAGGGGCTGGGTAGAGGGTAGATCCCACAGCCGGTCAGTTTTGAGAAGAGAAAAGTCTCGTTCCCATGCTGAGATATTAACCCTATATTGTCTAGCCTGTAGCCTCGTTAGTATGCTGACTAATGTAATGCCACCTCCAATGGGCAAATTGGCAGGATGCATAGGAAGTAGAAGGGAGGAAAAGAAAAGGGGTCACATGTTATAAGAATAGCCAATCAGAAACATCATGGAAACTTGTTGCTGCACGTATCAGTGTACACATATAGATTCACATCCAACAAAAGTGACTGCTGTGATCACTGTTATGGGGAGCTCACATACAAAGTTTTATGTTTCAAATGCTTAATCTTCATCAACCATTTCATAAAATCCCCCATAACAAATCCATGAAGACAGCAGCAAGCAACAGGCAGTCTGTATTAGAACAAAGTTTATAATGGTACTGGCATTCACTTAAGTTACTGAGTTATAGAGAGTATAACAGATTATAATCTTTGGCTTAAATAAATATTACATTTATATTTTATAAGCCTATATACATTTTAACAATGGCAATTACTATAATGTTAATTCTATTACAATAAAAGATAAGGTGGTTATGGTGTAATTATACACATCAGAAACATGTACACATTTAAGAGTGTTCACTGGTCTTACTATCATCTTGCACTAGTATTTATATTTAGTTGATTCACTGTCAACTTCAAGTCTCAGTATCATAAGCTTTGTTTCATTCTTCCTAACTCCTTTCATTTACAACAAACATGTGTTCTGTTTATACACATATGCACACACTCACCCCACCCAGCAATAAGACCCTAACCCAAATTCACTGAGCCCTTCACACATGAATGTTTTAATGTTTTTATCAGAGATAACATACCACAGAATGTGAAGGGTAATAGTTACATGCTACTGCACTGAGGCCACAGAAAGTGGGTCCCATTGATGGTGGGATGATATTGCTCAATGCTATGTTTGTATTACTGTCTAGTCGTCCTGACTTGTGTCAACCATTTTGAAGTGCTCATTGCTAGGAAAAGTCATCACATGGTCATCACTACCAACATTTGTGGCAAGATAATAACTAGTTGAGTAGAGGGGTATGTAGGGTAGTAAAATGGAGGAGAAGAATAACAAATAAAAGGAAATGTGGAGGGATTTGATCCATGGGACTTCTTTCATTGGTCTCATTGTACATATAGTACCTTTTAAATAGAGAAATGAATGCACCGGAATAACTTGTTTGAAATTCAAACCTGTAACTTTCAATGCCACACATATCAAACATTCTTTAAAATCTCTGTCAGGGTTTGGAACTATGCACAACATACCACTAAAAAGCAGACCTTTTGACCATCTGATACAAGACAGCACTTGGTAAAGTCATTGACTGTCAACTGATGTTAAATATACGTGTTCTCTACATTTTTAAAAAGCAATTTAAATAATTCTGAACAGATAATATGTGTATGATCAACTCTAGCAAAACACATTATCATTATAGTAATACATCCTTCTAAACCGTTCACAGAGATTTATTACCTCCAGCCTTCATTTTGATTAAACTGGAGCTCACCTTGTTACAGATGCCTTGATTTCTGAACTTGGAGCAATGCTTCATTGTTTAAGGTGTGTTGTTTATTACAAATAATACGTGTTATTAGTGAATTGATTTCTTCAATAAACACTGCAGGAATAAAAATATATGAATTATTTGAATTAATTGAACTATTTTAGGACTGAGAACACACTGAGATTTTAACCTCAAAATTTGTTACAGCACTAACAACCAAATGAATAACTTTATGAAGTATGGTTTTTCTTAAAGTTAATACTCAGCTAATAAAGAATTTCTTACTTTTAAAGAACATTATTATGAACCAGCATCACAAAAATTAAAACTCCTTTTCATCTTAAAACTTCATAAAAAGTTTAGATCTCAGATCTCAATTGAATATGGTTGGTTTCAGTACAATCATATCATATATTTGCGCCTTTTTTGATATAACAGAATATCGAGAGCTAAACCATTCACTGTAAGCAAATGCACAGTATGGGTACTCAGGAAACAAGGTAACTGCAGTCACTTTTTATGGGGTGCTACAAACTACATGTGATTAGATGTTGCAGCTGGGACATTGGGTCAGCACAGGTACAACATTAACCAATCACAATAACAAGTACAACCAACTTCTCTAAAGGTAATCCAGAAAATAGAGAACACAACGTAGTCCTGTACCTTCAACAGTTCCAGTTGTCACTCAACTTCTCTCGTATTTTCTTGTGTGTAGTAAAGTTTAATGAACCTATCATGTGTGTTTAACTTCACAAATTATGATACAGCTTTCCACTCATTGAGATAATGTTATAGAAAACAATGATCATTATGAGCTGAGATGCCTTGAGGGACATACAAATTGCAGTGCTAGTCGAACGAGTGACAGAATCAGCTTGGATTTTGTCAGTGGTGAATGAGCTTTCTTGTGTATAGTCACTGAACCCTGCAGCATTCCGAGCTGCCACACGCACAGTGTAGTGTGTGTTTTGGCTGAGGCCGGACAAGTTGTATGGCGTTTCACCTGTGCAAAGAATTACATGTTTTTATATTTAAATCAAATGATGAACAGTACCCACAGTGGTAAATTACAGCAAGTATTACTCGACATCTGGACTTAATATGCCATTTGGTATTTTTCTTGTGTCCTGTTCGGCATTTTATACGACTGTTAACATCCAGGAACTGAGCAATACTAGGTCAAATTAGTACCCTGTTTCTTCCATAAGATATAGTATTAATATTCTTAGATTTTGTAGTATTGGCTTATGTTGTACAAGTTACTTATATATACTTGTATATGTTATTTGGAAGCTCATGACAAAAACACAATGGACATGTCATGACTGTCTGTTGCATATGTGGAGCTACCAAACACATCTGATGAAATTTGGTAATTAATAAAATTCTAATACAAATTTTATTTCATTTCATACTGACCCACATTAATCCATAATTTAAAGTGCAAATCAAATAAAACTTTATAAACTTTATAAAAAATTAATACATGTCCCATTACATATATTTCAATAAGACATACAGAATTTATTCAAGTAATTTTAAGTATGTGTAATAGAAAGGAATTAAAATTGTCTGTGTCTACGCCAAACAGGCTTAAAGGGGGAGTAGATATAAGGCTCGATCTTAGCCTTGGCACTACCTGGAGGGGGGCTGGGTGCCAAGAGTTCAAACCTGGGAAGGGCAAGACAATTTGTATGGTGCCTTAAATACTATTCTGACAAGGTGCAAAGCTTACTTGTTTTAAAATATTTCTGGTACTTTTCAACTGTTTGCATACAGCTTATGTTCCTGAATAAGAATAAAAGATGAAAGAAACTACACAAATGGAATGGGTTAACAATAAAAAGTTAATGAAATTTTAATGGCCTCCACAGCCACTATTGACATGGTGATTAAAAAATTCTCACTGGGTATCCAAATCCTGGATACTCACACCATAATAACATACTGCCAACTACATATAAGTGCACCTCGGTTTATGAGGCTCATGTAGTCAGAGTGAATAGCCTGAAAAATATAATTTTATGTTACACAGACAGGGTGGAGTGTCACCAATTAATATTTTCATCAGGAAGTCAGGTGAATGTCCACTGCTATCCTGCATACCTGGAGTCAAATCAAAGTGTTAAAATTAAACTGTACTCTTTTTAGAAACTCACAGACTTACCCTTATTGAATTCTTGGACCTGTGCAGAATCCCATCCTTTGTTTAGTTCCTGCTTTCTGAGGTACTGGACACGATATCCAATGATGTCCAGTTCCTCATTCTGTGGACCTTCGATGTCAATCTGGACAGAATCATGTCTTGCTCCATGGACAGATACTTTTGGTACTGCTGGCTTTGTGCCTTCCATAAGGTTAATCACATGTTCCATCTTACCCAGATGGTTCGATGCTCTGCACACATAATCTCCATATACATTCTTACTGCTGACATTCAGCTGAAAGGCAGCAATGGTAAACATGTCACAATATCTTCTGTGGATGCAGATACAGGATGTTCTCAAATAGCAGGTACTGAAGAGAAATGGTCTTTCATTACTGATAATTATGAAATGTAAATAGAGCATAACTGTTATCATGGCTGTTATTAATGTAATTCAAATAGGTGATTTATTTAAAACAACATATAATTAGAGGTAACAACATGAATGGTAAAATAGTGGGAATCTAAAGTGGCTTTTATGAACCCAGATCAAGTCAACTACAATCAATGAAGAGAAAAAATATACCTGCAGTGTAGAATTCAATTCTCCTTCAAAAATGGTGTCATTTTCTAGTGCTACAAGTATTTTGTTTGACTTAAACCATGCAAATTTAGGTTTCGGTTCTGCAGCCACTGCACATGTTAGGTTGACAGTACCCATAATGAATGCATATGTTTTGTCAGATCCTTCCTTACCACGCCATACTGGTTTATCTGTCAACATAAAACACATATTCATCATTTGAAATTAAAGATTACTTGCAATATTTGTGGTTCTCTCAGCCTCTTTGCTAAAGATTTAAATCTTCTGGAATAATGTGCTACGTCACTGGGTAAACAGTCCCAAAATCATGAACTAATTAACTGACACAGCATAACATCTGGTAAGGCTCGAATCTACGAACCACTTCTTCTTCCTGTCTAATAAATATTACTTTTAACAATTTTATATACCCTGTAACATAACATTACAAAGATACAACAAAATAAATGGTATAATTACAAGTACAAGATATTTTGATACAGGAATGTCAATTATACTTACACAACATCATATCAAGAGCAACACTTTATTTTGGAGGTGAAACTTTGGTTTTTAAAAATAAATAAATCCCATAAATTGGGAAGGCAGTGCCCTGGATCAGGAAGTAAGCTGATGGCCTCTTACCATGAGCTCATGTTCAATCCCAGGCCAGTCCACTTGGAATTAGGGGTGGAGAAAATGGTACTGAGACATTCTTCTCTCTGGCTACTTTGGTTTCCCCCCATCAGCCCCATTCCACCAATGTTTCATACTCATATGAATTTTAGAATTTTAGAATATGCCACCAATGACAAATAATTGTGGAAACTGATAGTGTTTTAAATAAAACACTTAAAAAACCAATAAAGGACAGCAGAAATGCATATTCAAATATCACTGCTGTTTTATTAGATTAGACAACTGAAGAAATGTGATATCAGAGGACAACTGCAAGATGTAAGCGATAGCTGAAGAGAAATAAAACTGGACAAATCCTTGAATATAATAGGAAGAGACCATATTGCTCATTTGGCATTCCACTGCTATTTGAAGATAAGACTCTTGACGATACAACGAAGGGGGAGAGAGAAACAAGGACCACCTTTTCACAGGAACAGCCTTAAACAGCCTAACACTACATAGATTATAAAAATTACAATTGAATAAAAGCACCAAAATAATGTATCATTTTGTATAAAATTAGCAGGTATCATTCCAGTTAGTTTAATATATCATTGTAGACAACTATGATACACAGAATGAGATAACACATGTACAAAGATGTAGTAATTCACTGTACACGTTGCTTTCTTTCCAGAACCTTGCAAGCTCGTGGCATATATCTTGTATGTCGTGATATAAAGGGTCCCTCTAGAACAATGTATAATTTGAGGTCACAGTGAAATTATTACAGTGGAGTGAATCATTAATCAAAAGGGCTTTATTCTGTATGTCAGTATATCAAATATGTCAATTATCCCTCAAATGACTTTAAACACAAAATCAATCAAGTATGTGATCATACAGCAAGTTTTGATAATTGTATTTGTGACGCAGTTGCATAAGGATGTTAGAGAATTGCTACATGTAGCTATGGAATTGCTCATATTTACGATGTCCAACTGTACAAATAAAATGAATAACACACCGTCACTATGCAATCATATAGTGCAGAGTGATGGGGTGTTATGAATTAATATGCAGCTACAGAGTTGCAGTACTAATGGTAAAAGTGCTGTGTTGATGATAATTGTGTGATATTTTATGCTGATTATTACACAAGAGAATGCTTTAGGGTGCACCCATACTCACGTTCGATCGTCAGGAATACCGTCCGAACTACTGTTTTGCTCGTGGATTCTGACAGTTGGTACGCGTGGCAGCTGTAATTCCCTTCATCTTCTAGTGTTACATTCTGAACATACAGGCCATCTGCAAACTCTTTGTATTTGTGTCCTGTAAAATTTGTTAAATTTTTAAAATTCTAATATGAAACTACATTAGTTCCTTTGTATTAATTAGTGGTACAATTCAATGGTAAACCACTTCCTTCACATCTTCATCTTTCATCCCATTCCTCCTACCTTTTATTCCTATATCTGCTGCCCTCCTTCTTCACATATTCATTTTCCATTCCTTTAATTTGTCCACCCCATTGACAGTCCTCACCTCCTTACATTCAGTGTAGGCAATATGAATCAAAACATGCCATTACAGAGTAAAAACAACACAATTAGCCATACTTGTCTTTTGATTCCCATAGGTCCTGACACTGATATTAAGTCCTCTGTGAGTGCTCTGTAGAACTCCACAACTTTTCATTCTAGCCCTGCCTTCTCTGTGAGCAGAATGAGAGGTCACATAGGTGCTTCAGATTTTACAAGTCATACTGTCCTCACTACAGAACATTCTTCAGTGGGTGGAAAAATTTATTTAGCCAGGTTCATGGTACTGCCTGTATATGTATTAAGGGTAATCATTTGTGATACCCACATAACTACAGACATCCGGTTTAATGAGCAAGAGTTTTGATTTGTACCATCATCTGCTACATCTGACTAGTCTCTGAATACTGCTGGTTTCCAGAGCCTTCAGATACAGTCTGTCCTACCAATCCATGCCAGCTCACGTAAGGAACTGTGTACAATCCACCCACAGGATGCAGTGTACATGCAGACAATTACATTTCCAAAACTCTATATTAAAGCAATCTGCAGCCGGTATTATTGTTACACGTAGAAAAAGCCGGTTCCCCTTTCTAATGGTGATGCAGTTTCTTAGTGTGAGACAGGTACCTGTTAAATATTATTTAGATGAGCTTCTTTAATGAAATAAATGAAACAGAAGGTCTACCTTCAGCTGCCTTGCCATTAACAGTCCATGTTACAGTGGGCAGTGGGTCACCTTCCACTTCGCAGCGCACTGTCAAGTTTTGGTATTCACTAGCCGTCTGATTGGTGGCGGTGTCCGCGAACTTGATTGGCTCTGATAGCAAAAAACAGCCACTACTTAGTAAAAACCATTGTTCTTCCTAAGTAATTTATAAGAGTTACTTATTTTCGTTGTTACACCGTGCATGTTGTTGAGTTACTCAATTATTATACCAACTACTGCACATATATAAAATTTATAAAATTTACACATTAAAACATTAAAAACGCTCCAACATGTTTCGGT
>Ga0123353_10006203_pt1 | contig 15881 bp, 10 predicted proteins | sample TergutLab28metaG_3_FD_92763 | JGI IMG/M metagenome (GOLD analysis project Ga0123353, IMG submission 92763) | Labiotermes labralis P3 segment gut microbial communities from Petit-Saut dam, French Guiana - Lab288 P3 | ecosystem: Host-associated > Arthropoda: Insects > Digestive system > Gut ... | reverse complement strand
TGGAATGCTCCAAAAGTAACCAAAAGAGCACCAAAGGGGGAACACTTTCGATTGTGTTCCCCCTTTGGAAACCCCCTCGCAACGACCCACTTTTAGAAAAAGTGGGCAAAAGAGGACCGACATTAGTTTTTTTGCTCCTTGAAATATCCCTGATTTTTTACTTTAATACTTTGTCATTGGTGTTAATATTTCATTTTGCCGCGAATAAAATATAGGGATGAAAAGCCATGTTTTATTTAAGCACGTGATAAGCAACGTTGTGATTGCCCTTGTGATAGTGTCGGTAATTGCCGTCGCGCTGTCGGGCGGGGTGGTGGCGGTGTCGGGAAAACCGCGGGCGATTTATAAGGGCGGCAGCAAAACCAACGTTTCGCTGATGGTCAATGTGTACTGGGGGACGGAGTATTTAGACTCCATGCTCAACATTTTTGAGCAGCAGGGCGTCAAAACCACGTTTTTTGTGGGCGGCTCGTGGGCGGTGGCAAACCAGGAAATGCTGAAAAAGATTTACCAAAAGGGGCACGAGATAGGCAACCACGGGTATTATCACAAGGACCACAAAAACATATCGCGGGAAAGGAACAGGGAGGAAATCGCCGTAACCCACGCGCTTGTCAAGGACATTTTGGGCATAGACATGACGCTGTTTGCCCCGCCGTCGGGCTCGTTTTCGGACGTTACGCTCGAGGTTGCGGCTCAGCTTGGGTACCAGACGGTGATGTGGACAAACGACACCATCGACTGGCGGGACAAGGACAAGACGCTGATTTTCAATAGGGCAATCAAGAATATTTCGGGCGGGACGTTAGTGCTTATGCACCCCACTTACGCCACGATTGACGCGCTTGGGGATATTATCGCGAAGATCAAGAGTTTGGGGCTGAATATTACACCCGTCAGTCAGGCTCTGTCGGATAATAACATTTTTTGGTGAGACAATAACAAATACAAAGCAATACAACAAACACAAAAAGGAAAAACTTATGGCAATAAAATTAGAATACCAAAACGGGTTGCGGGCTGTAATAGAGGAAAGCGGCGCGCATTCCGTGTCGGCGGGGATATGGATAAACGCCGGCTCGCGCAAAGAAAACGCGGCGAACAACGGCATTTCGCACTTTATCGAGCACATGATTTTCAAGGGCACGGACAAGCTGTGCGCGCAGGAAATCGCCGAAAGCTTTGAGAGCAGGGGAGCCGCCGTCAACGCCTTTACGTCAAAGGACTGCACCTGCTATTACTTTAAGTCGCTAAAGGACAAGGCGGAGGAGTGTTTTTCGCTTCTTTCGCATATCTTTTTGGACTCCGTTTTCCCAAAGGTGGAGCTTGACCGCGAGCGCAACGTGATTGTCGAGGAATTGAACATGACGGAGGACTCGCCCGAGGACGTGTGCTTCGATATGCTTGCCGACGCAATCTACGACGGGACATTGGCGCGCCCGATTATCGGCACGGAAGAAAACATTTTGCGCTTTGAAAAAACGGATATCGACGCGTACAAGGACAGTAATTACTGCCCCGAAAATATCGTCGTGTCTTTTGCGGGCGGGATTACCGCGAAAACCGCCGACCGCCTTATTCGCGAATACTTTTTGCCCCGCCTGCCCGCCGCCAAAAGGTGCGATGGCGAGGAAAAAAACGGCTATAAACTGGTCAAAAGCGTCAGAATCGACGACAAATTCGAACAAAGTAACCTTATGCTCGGCTTCCGCTCCATCGAGTTTAACCACAAAAATTCGGCGACGCAGTCTGTTTTGAATATGCTTTTTGGCGGGGGGATGAGCAGCCGCCTGTTCCAAAAGGTGCGCGAGGAAATGGGCTTAGCATACTCCGTGTACACCGCGCCGTCCGTCTATGTGGGCGCGGGCGCGTTTTTGGTCTGCGTAAATTACTCCGCCGCCAACACGGGCAAGGTCCTCACGTGCGTGCGCGGCGAAATCGACAAATTAGTGAGCGGCGGCGCGACGGCGGGCGAGATTGAGAAGGCGAAAATGCAGCTAAAGACGGCGATGGTGTTCAATCAGGAGAATTCGCAGTCGCAAATGCTGTCCTTGGGTAAATTGATGCTTTTGGGCGACGAGCTGTACGATATGGACAAAAAATTAAGAGAGGTGGACGAGGTTTCCGTTGCGAGTGTGAACAAATTTGCGCAAAATTTGTTTGCGGGCGTTCCCGCGCTGGCGTATTTGGGCAAAAAGCCGGACGTCGAGCCGGAGTGGAATTGAGGTACCTGATACCTGACTATAAAAACGCGAAGGAAAAACAAAAACATGGACAAATTAGACACGATTTTCAAAATGCAGAAGGAGCTTAACGATTACATCATCGAAAAGCGCAGCCTTAACTTTACCAAAGAGGAGTGGATTCAAAAGCGCAGCCTCGCGCTTATCGACGAGGTCGCCGAGCTTTTGAACGAAATTAATTATAAGTGGTGGAAAAACCCAAAGCCCGTCGACGAAAAAGCCGTCAAGGAGGAGCTTGTGGACATACTGCATTTTTACATAGGCATGTGCATCGACGGGGGACTGTCCGCAGATGAGCTGTTCCAAATTTATTTGGACAAAAACAAGGAAAACTATGACAGGCAGCGGGGGTTGTCGCAGAAGAAAGGGTATGAATAAAAATGCTCAATGTCGCAATGCGTAATAAAGGTCAAATTTATTAGTGAGCGAAAATTCTCCGGCTATATGGCGGACGGGCTACGGTTGCGTTAAAGCCATGAATATCGTATCTATACAGTCTTGTAGGGGCGGGCCTACGAAGCAAGACCACGAATGCTTCTTGGCATGGTCTTATTGCCTGTCCGTCAAAAAGTTTTTATACTTCATTTGCGTAAGGCGGGGTAAAATGTTTTGAATTTTGTTCCTATGTATGCTATAATAACCAAACGAAGAAAATATCGGTGTAGTTTGCCCATTGCACTAACCCCCCAACTTTCATTGTACTTATGCATTGAGCATTGAACACCCCGCATTAAAAGAGAGGGCTTATGCCGGAATATAAACCTGAAAACATCAGAAACATCGCTGTTATCGGACATGGCGGCGAGGGCAAAACCACGCTGTGCGAGGCTATGCTTTTTAACGCGAAGCTGATTGACCGCATGGGCAAAATCGACGACGGCAATACCGTCATGGACTATGACGCCGAGGAAGCCGCGCGCAAAATCTCCATCGGGCTCGCTATCGCCAACCTTGACCACAAGGGCGTAAAGTTCAACCTCTTCGACGTGCCCGGATTTTTCGACTTCGAGGGCGAGTTTGCGGCCGCAATGTGCGTCGCCGACTGCGCGGTCGTGGTGACGGGCGCCTCGCCGACCATTGCGGTGGGCGCGGAAAAGGCGCTTGATTACTGCGTGGCAAACAAGATACCTACCCTTGTTTTCATCAATCAGATGGACAAGGAAAATTGTTCTTACGAGGGCGCGCTGGCGGCTTTAAAGGCGAGATATGGAGGTAAAATCGTGCCCGTGCAACTGCCTATTTTGGACACGGCTAAAAAGCTTCAGGGATACGTCAGTCTGACGTCGGGCAAGGCGTATAACTATACCGCAAGCGGGCGGGCGGAAATTGAAATCCCCGCGGAGTATAAGGCGGAGTACGGAAAACTGCACGACGAGCTGACCGAGACGGCGGCGGGCAACGACGAGGAGCTCATGAATAAGTTCTTTGAGGGCGAGCCGCTCACGAAAGACGAGATTGTTTCGGGCGTAAAAATAGGCGTTGCGGCGGGCGACGTGATTCCCGTTTTGTGCGGAAGCGCGACTCAGAACAAGGGCGTACTGACGCTGATGGACCAGATTTCGCGCCTTATGCCCTCGCCGCTTGGGAAGGTGACGGAGGCGGAGGACGCGTCGGGTGGCAAGGTTTTAATAAAGACAGACGACAATGCGTCCGTATCCGTGCGCGTGTTCAAAACCATCGCCGACGCGTTTGTGGGACGGTTTAACCTGTTTAAGGTTATGTCCGGGTGTATCAAAGGAGCGACGGCGCTCATAAATACCACACAGGACAAGAGCGAAAAAATCAGCGGCGTGTTTGTTATGCGCGGCAAAAAGCAGGAGCCGGCGGACGTTTTGCATGCGGGCGACATCGGTGCGTTTTCCAAGCTTTTGGGGACGTTTACGGGCGACACGCTTTGCGATTCCGCTCTAAAAATTAAATTCCCGCCCATTCCTTTCCCGCGCCCGAATCTGTCTATGGCTGTGACAAGCAAGACGACGGGCGAGGAGGACAAGGTTTTCACCGGCCTTGCGAAGCTGCGCGAGGAGGACACGACGTTTAATATTATCAAAAACCGCGAAACCTGCGAGACGGTATTGGAGGGCGTGGGCGAAATCCAGCTTGATGTTTTGGTGCGCAAATTAAAGAGTAAGTTCGGGGTGGAGGCGAAACTTATGACGCCTAAAATCCCTTATCGCGAGACTATCAGAAGGACCGTACAGGCCGAAGGCAAGCATAAAAAGCAGAGCGGCGGACACGGGCAATACGGGCATGTCTGTATTCGTTTCGAGCCGCTCCCTACCGCCGATTTTGAATTCGGCGACGAGGTCGTGGGCGGAGTTGTGCCGCGCAACTTTATTCCCGCAGTGGAAAAAGGGCTTATCGAGTGTCTGCCAAACGGCGTTTTGGCGGGCTGTCCGGTGGTAAATTTGAAAGCGGTGCTGTATTTCGGAAGCTATCACGACGTGGACAGCTCGGAAATGGCGTTTAAAATCGCAGCGAGTTTGGCGTTTAAAAAAGGATGCCAGGACGCGGGTCCGGTACTTTTGGAACCTATTATGTCCTTGGAAATTCGTGTGCCCGATAACTATTTGGGGGACATTATGGGCGACTTGAACAGGCGGCGCGGACGCATTTTAGGAGTGGAAGGTTCCGGCGGGATTCAAGTTATATCTGCGGAGGCTCCTTTGGCGGAGGTTTTTAAGTATTCGACGGATTTAAGGTCGATGACGCAGGGGCGCGGTAAGTTTTTTTACGAGTTGGCGCGGTACGAGGAAGCCCCCGGCAATATCGCGGCGGCGGTGGCGGCGGCGTATGCGAAAGAGAGGGCGGAAGGGAATTAGACAGCGCACAGTGTTCAGTGCACAGCGCACAGGGAAGTTTGTTTTTTTAGAAAAATAATTTTATTATGCAGGGGCGACTATCGGTTGTCCCTGCGTTTTTTGTCGTCCATTGAGTTTTAGTTCGTCAATTTTCTATAAATCTGACCCTCACTGGCCGCTGGCTACTGTTCACTGGCTACTATTTTTTGTTTTTCCTTACAAAACGTTTGAAAAATTACGCCGTGTGTGGTATAATAATTCAATATGCGGAAAACGGCGTGTCTGTATATACGGGACGTTGAATGAGAACCCATGCACGGGATTTCTAATACCAAAACACGGAGCGGATAAATGGCAGATAAAAATAAACGCGGTAAGGACAAAAAACAGGGCGAAAAAAAATCAAGCCACGCCGAAATCACGGGCATCATATTGATAATTGTGGCGTTTTTCTTCGTAATTTGCCTTTTCACAAATCTTTTCAGCGAGATAGGCGGCATGCTTATAAAGGAGCTTATGACGGGGCTTTTGGGGTTTTTTGCCTACGCCGCGTTTTTGGCGTTAGGTGCCGTCGGCTTTATGCTGTTGTTTAAAAAAAGATTAGCCTTGGGCAAAAAGCGAACGGCGTATATTATCGCCGGGTGCTTTTTGTTTTTGTGTCTTTTGCAGCTAATCACAAGCAGCGCGCACCTTGATTTATCCATGGGCGATTATATTTCGAATGTTTACGACCACGCGGAGGCAAAGACTGCGGGCGGGATATTCTTCGGGATTTTCGCCTTTGCCGTAAAACTCGCCCTCTCCAAGGTGGGAGCTTACATATTTTATTCGGGACTGCTTGCGCTGTTTTTGGGGCTTTTAGTCTTGGATGTGGTGCGCTCGCGGAAAAAACTGCCGCCGAATAAGCGCGATTACAAAAAGAATAAAGGCGGAAACAAAGGCGGCGGATCCGATTTTCAAAGGAGAGGGGTGGATGCCGCGCCGCTAAGTCCGGTCGTCAACAACGGGCTGTATATCGGTCGTATTATGCCCAAAGAGCGTAAGGAAACCGCCGAGTCGGGAACTTTTACCGATATTATTGCCGGCGAAAAAAAGCAAGTCCCACCGCAAAGACCGGAGGCAGTCAAGAAGCTGAGCGACTATTTTGCCACGATGAAAGGGGATGAGGCAGGGGAGGAAAAGCAACGGATAGACGCTAAACAAGTGCTTTTCGGTGACGTGGAGCAGCTTGGCAAGGCGAGCGCGGACAGGTTTTTGGGCAAAACGAATATCAGTCACGAAACTACGCGTGGTGCGTTATCCCAGCAAACGCCGCCGCAAATGCCCTCGCAGGTGATCGCCGCGCCCGACATACGCGAGAATGCGGCCTATAAAAAATCGGACGAAAAGCGGATGCCCGAGGTGGTTTTTGCGCCGCCGCCCGATACCCTGCCCGTTTTTTACGCCGGCGAAATAATCGACGCCGCCGCGCAAAGCGACGCGAAAAAAGAGGAGAGCCGCCCTAAGTCCCTGCCGATAGAGGGGAATTTTGTGGACGACGATTATGATTTTACCACTGAAAAGAGGAAAGCCGATAAGTTTGTAAGCGGAAAGGGCGGATTTTCGCCCGATTTGCCGGAGCCTAATGCGATAAAGTTTTACAGCCCGTCCGAGATAATCAACTGCGACGAAACGGCGGAAAAAGCAAAGGCGGACAAGGCGGCGGAAGGTAAGGGTGCGGATTTGTACTCGAAAAAGTCGTACGAGCCGCAAAATGCGCAAAGCCAAGAAGCGGAGAAAACAGGGCGGGACTGCATGGAGCTACCGCGAGGCGTGTATTTTAAAGAAGAATACGAGCCTTTCCAGCCATTTACTGAAACCGCAAAGGAAAAGCGTGAGCCTGCGGCAGAGCAACAGAAGCCGTGGCGCGAGTTAAAGCCGCGTAGCGAAATCGAGGCAAGAGCGGAGGAACAGAGACGGCAGGCGGAAGCAAAGCAAAAGGGATGGCGGCGGGATAGAGAGGCAAGACAGGACGAAAAGGCCCGTGAGTCGGAAGAAGATGAGCCGCAGTATTTTAAGAACAAGCCCTTTGTGTCGCTCGTTGCCGATCCGATTTTTGATACCGCCGAAATAGAGTTTGACGAGGAGCAAGGGGGGCAGGTATCAGGTATCGGGTATAAGACCGAGCAGGGAGGTGTTCGTGGTCTTGCTTCGTATCAGGTATCGGGTATCGGAGATGGGTTTGACGAAGATGACAATGAAGAAGAGCACGAAAAAGACGAATATGACGATGAAACCGACAGTTACCAAAAAGACGAAAACGAAAAAGATGATGAAAAATATCTCATAAAAGGTGTGAAAAAAACTCAACTCGCCGACAAATATGACGAAAAAGTGGAGCTGGATTTTGAAGAAATATGGGACGAGGAAGAACGCCAGACCCAATCACCCCTTCCTAAAACTGACATTGCCTCCACTCTCCTGCCACCGTCCAAAAAGCCCTTAGAAACATGGCAGGTCGGCGGTGGCGGAGAGGAGGACGAGGAGGATTATACAGGTCACTATATCAAACACAAGCCGACGCCCTCGTTCACCGACCGTGCCGCCGCTTTAGACAAAAAGATCGATCCCAAAAACCAAATTAATATCGAAAATTATATGTCGCAGGCAGCTGCAAACACCCCTCCCAAGCCGCGTAAAAAACGTGCAAGGTATATTCCGCCCCCCGCCGAGCTTTTGACCGTCCGCTCCACCGCCATCGAAGACTATGACGAGGACTTTCAGAAAAACGCCGCCCTCTTGGAGGAAACGCTTAAAAACCTTAAGCTTCCCGCTAAAGTCATAGGGATTACCCGCGGACCCGCCGTAACCCGTTACGAATTGGAAGTCCCGCCCGGTTACACTGTCAAAAAGATGGAAGGGCTGTCGGCAGACATCGCTTATTCACTCGCAAGCGCGGGCGGCATCCGCATCGAAGCGCCCATCCCCGGCAAACGTGCCGTGGGCGTAGAGGTGCCCAACCGCGTCATAGGCACGGTCGCCCTCCGCGACATGATAGAGGCGCAGGAATTTACTAAGGCGGCGGGGCATCTGACTCTTTGTATCGGCAAGGACATCGCCGGAAAGCCCATTGTCTGCAATTTGGAAAATATGCCGCATCTCTTGGTCGCGGGCTCTACCAACAGCGGCAAAAGCGCGTGCTTGCACTGCTTGATTGTCAGCATGATTTATAAGGCGTCGCCCGCCGAAGTCCGCCTGATTTTAATCGACCCCAAAAGGGTGGAATTTCCCGCCTATAAGGGCCTTCGCCATCTTATGATAAATAACATAATTAACGAGCGCGAACACGCCATCAACGTCTTTAAATGGGTACGTGAGGAGATGGAGGAGCGGTACAAGCTGCTTGCTAAAAGCGGCACGCGCAACTTACGCGAATACAACGCCTTACCTAATGTTAAAAGCGGCGAGATCGAAAGAATGCCCAACCTTGTGATAATCGTGGACGAGCTGTCCGACCTTATGATAGGCGGCTATAAAAAGGAAATGGAGGAACACATATTAAGCATCGCGCAAAAGGCGAGGGCGTCGGGCGTTCACCTGATTTTGGCGACGCAAAGGCCATCCGTGGACGTCATCACGGGCACAATCAAGGTCAACCTCCCGAGTCGCATCGCCTTGGCGGTGTCGAGCGCGGTGGACTCCAAAACTATTCTGGACCAAAGCGGTGCGGAAATGCTACTTGGGCGGGGGGATTTACTGTACGCCCCCATTGACGCTGCCGACCCGAAGCGTATTCAGGGTGCGTACGTCACCAAGGAGGAAGTCGAGGCGATAGTGGAGTTTGTCAACGAGAACAACCCCGAGGACTTTTATGACGACGCTGAGGAACGGATAATGCGCGATAAAGATGAGGCGGCGGCGGACGACGACGGGGAGGACGAGGCGGACGAAAGCGGGTATGACGCGCTTTTAGAGGATGTCGCGCGCAAGGTAATTGAGACAAATCAGGCGTCGACGTCGATGATGCAGCGGCGGTTTAAGCTTGGGTACGCGCGGGCGTCGCGCATTATCGACCAAATGGAAAGATTGGGTTTTATCGGTTCAATGGACATCAACCGTCCCACCAAGCCGCGGGAAGTGTATCTTACGCGAGAGATGTTTAAGGAGTTTTTTGGGAGAGAGTATTAACAATGCACAATGTTCAATGCGCAATTACATTGGCATATTTTAATTTGAATCTGACTGACATTGTGCGTTGTTTCATTGTGCATTAAAGACAAAGGACAAAACATTGATAAAACACCTAAACAAAACTATTGCCGTAATAAGCCTTGGCTGCGACAAAAACCGCGTGGATACGGAGAGAATGCTGTTCGCGTTAAGTAGCGGCGGGTTTATGTTGACGACCGAGGACGAGGCGCAAATCATAATAATCAACACCTGCGCGTTTATCGAAAGCGCGAGAAAAGAGGCGATAGAGACTATTTTGACGGCGGCGGAACATAAGAAAAGGAGGCTGGAAAAGCTAATTGTCACGGGGTGCCTGCCGCAAAAGTACCTTGACGAAATAAAGGGGGAACTGCCCGAAGTTGACGCGTTTTTGGGTGTTGCGGAGTATGATAATATTTTATCGGTCATAGAACGGCTGTATGAAGGCGAAAGGGTATTCGACAATGCCGCGACGGACGAAACGGAGCCCAAAGGACGTGTACTGACCACCGCCGCTTATGCGTACCTAAAAATTGCCGAAGGGTGCGACAATCATTGCACTTACTGTACAATCCCCTCTATTCGCGGGCGGTACAGGTCGCGCAGTATTGAGTCTCTGACCGTGGAGGCGCAAAATTTGGCGCAAAGGGGGATTAAGGAGCTTGTTTTGGTGGCGCAGGACGTGACGCGCTACGGGGCGGACTTATACGGTAAACCCTCGCTTGCGCCGCTGTTACAGGGTTTGTCTGCAACGGATATACGGCACATACGGCTGTTGTACTGCTATCCCGAATTGGTGTCCGACGAGCTGATAAGGGAAATCGCGGCAAACGACAAGGTGGTGAAGTATATCGACATTCCGCTTCAACATATCAGCGACAGGGTTTTGCGGCTTATGGGGCGGCGGGGGAATAGCGACGACATCAAGAGGCTGATTAATAGGTTACGGAGGGAAATAGAGGGCATTATTATCAGGACGACGTTTATGGTCGGCTTCCCCGGCGAAACGGAGGAGGATTTTGAAAAACTGCTTGCTTTTGTGAGGGAATACAAGCTTAATCATGCGGGGTTTTTTGTTTATAGTTTGGAAAAGGACACACCCAGCGCAAAATTGCCGGACAGGGTGGACAAAAAGACGGCGAATTATCGGTTAAAGGCATTGGCGGCGGCACAACGGGAGGTTGCGGTGGAGTATAATCGCTCTTATGTGGGGAAAGTTTTTAACGTTTTGTATGAAGGGATAGATTATAACAAGCGGCTGTTTTATGGCATAACTTACATGAGTGCCCCCGACGTAGACCCATTGGTATACTTTAAGGCGGACGATGTTGATGTGGGGAATGTGTACAGGGTGGAGATTACGGAGTGGAAGGGATATGATTTGATAGGAAAGGTTGGGTTTGAATAAAATGGGTTTAGCGCAATTCCCCTCCCTCGGAGGGGTGCCCACGAAGACCTCTCTGACAGGGGCGGGGTGGTTTTGATGAGTGATAGGAAAGAAAGTATATAAATGCTTTGCTCGGATAGAACCACCCCGCCCCCAAGCGAGGAAACCACCCCGCCCCCTATCAGGGAAGCGTTCGTGGGGCACCCCTCCGAGGGAGGGGAATTATATGCGGTCAAATTTAATATTAAAATATGACCTTCATTGAGCATTGAACATTGTGCATTATAGAAAAGTTTTTATAAAAAAGGAGATTTTAACATGAACCTGCCCACTAAACTCACGTTTTTGAGGATACTTTTAATCCCCGTGTTTGTCGCGCTGTTTTTTATCCCATTTACGTGGGGCCGCTTTGCCGCGCTTGGGGTGTTCGCACTGGCGGCGTTTACCGATTTTTTGGACGGGTATTTGGCGCGGAAAAACAACCAGGTCACGACATTGGGCAAGTTTTTGGACCCCATCGCCGACAAAATGCTTGTGGCGTGCGCGCTTATCGCCGTGGCGGTGGAAACGGATTTTCCCTCGTGGATTTACTCTATGTCAACGTTTTTTCAGATACTTATTGCCGTTTTTACCATGATAATATTATGCCGCGAGCTTATGGTCAGTTGTTTTAGGATAGTGGCGAGCGGCAAGGGGTTGGTCTTGGCGGCGGACAAGCTTGGTAAGGTCAAGACGGTGTTTCAGATGGCGGCGCTGTTGTTTTTGATTCCGTGCGTGTCGATTTCTGAAATGGAATTGAAATTCCGTTGGTTATTAAGTTCAAACTTTCATGGCTATATAGCGAATAATTTTTACGCGATAGGCATTGCGCTTTTATTTGTTGCCACAATTCTCACGATTATTTCGGGGGCGAATTATATTATCAAAAACAAGGGTGTCTTTAAGGAAAACGGTAAAAGCGCAAAGTGCGAATGTGCCGAATGCGGAAGCGGGGACGAAACGAAACCGTAGGGGCGGCCATCGGTCGTCCGCGTTGGGGTTTATTGAGATCCTTCGCTTCGCTCAGGACAGGGGCGAACACTGTTCGCCCGCAAACGGACTGGGGTAATGCGGCGCATGACATAGAACGTGGTTTATTGCGGTTAATATTTATTCGGACGGCCGGTGGCCGCCCCTACGATGCCGTCATGACCATCAAACCACCCCGCCCCCTGTCAGGGAAGCGTTCGTGGGGCACCCCTCCGAGGGAGGGGAATTATCGGAGGGCAAAGCATGAACGACGAAATTTTGTTGCTGTCACGGCAAATAGGGGAATTATTGCGTGAGTCGGGGCTGAAACTCAAAACCGCCGAATCCTTTACGGGCGGAGCGGTCGCGGCGGCGATAGTGATAGTGGCGGGGGCAAGCGAATATTTCGACGAGGGGCTTGTGTGCTATTCTGCGGAATCAAAAACGAAACGATTGGGCGTAAAAAAGGCGAATTTGGATGCTTTCGGAGCGGTTTCTTTGCCAGTACTGCGCGATATGTTGCAGGGGCTGTTGGAGAGTGGGGCGGACATTGCCGTCGCCACCACGGGCAACGCGGGGCCTTTGGTACAGGGCGGCGCGGTAGGGGAGTGTTATGTGGGTGCGGCTAATAGGGAAAGAGTTGTTATAAAAAAACTGTTAATTGATGCGGAGAAAGGAAGAGGGGAAATTATTCAGGAAGGAGTAAAAGAAACACTGAAAGCCATTATTGACTTAATTTGACCGACATTGCGCATTAAGCATCTATCATCGTGAATCGAAAAAAAACAATAAACAAACACATAGGGAGATATAAAAAACCATGGACAAAAAAGAAAAGGTCAATTTCTCGCAAATGACCGAAAAGGACAAGGCGAAGGCGCTTGAGGACGCTATAATCCAGATTGAAAAGACCTTCGGCAAGGGCTCCATCATGAAGATGGACCAAAACAATATCGGCGTGGTGGACGTCATACCTACCGGCTGCCTATCGCTTGACCTCGCGCTGGGGATAGGCGGGGTGCCGCGCGGGCGCATAGTGGAAATATATGGTCCCGAGGCGGGCGGCAAGACCACCATGTCGTTGCACATCATCGCCGAGGCGCAAAAATTGGGCGGCACCGTTGCCTTTGTGGACGCAGAGCACGCCCTCGACCCCCTTTACGCCACCAATTTGGGCGTCGACCTTAAAAATATGTACATTTCGCAGCCCGACAACGGCGAGCAGGCGCTTGAGATTACCGAGTCCTTGGTAAGGTCGGGGGCGATAGACGTTATCGTCATCGACTCCGTCGCCGCGCTGACCCCCAAGGCGGAAATCGAGGGGGACATGGGCGAATCGCACATGGGACTTCAGGCGCGGCTTATGTCGCAGGCACTCCGTAAATTAGCGGGTGTATGCAGCAAGACCAAAACCTGCATAATTTTTATCAACCAGCTGCGCGAAAAAATGGCGGGCTACGGAAATCCGGAGGTCACGCCGGGCGGCAAGGCTTTGAAGTTTTACGCGAGTGTGCGGCTTGACGTGCGCAAGGGCGAGCCGGTCAAGGTGGGCGGCGAGCAAATCGGCAGCCGCACCAAGGTCAAGGTGGTCAAAAATAAGCTGGCGCCCCCCTTCAAGGTGGTGGAATTCGACATGATTTTCGGCAAGGGCATCAGCCGCGAGGCGATTATTTTGGACATGGCGGTCGAGCTTGGGGTTATCCAAAAAAGCGGGTCGTGGTTTAGCTATAACGAGGAGAGATTGGGGCAGGGACGGGACGCGATTAAGCAGTTGTTGGAACAAAGAGCGGAATTTGCCGCAGAAATCGAGGGCAAAGTGCGCGCTTTGGCGGTGGGGAAAAGCGTCGGCATGGCTATGGGAGAGGAAGAGTAGGGGGCAGTTATCAGGTATCAGTTATTAGGTATCAGGTATCAGGTAAGGGTCAATTTTAATGTTTAAGTTCGCCGTCATTCATCGGATATAAAAAATCAGTAGCTAATCTTTCCTAAACACCCCACAATTACCTGATACCTAATACCTGATACCTCAAAAAAAAGCGTCTACCCCCCACATGTTTGCTTGACTTGTCTGTCTTTTTGTGGTAAAGTTATATACGGTGAAAGTTTGTTCTTCTTCCGAGATGGGATCCATGGTAATTAGCCTTAATTCCGCTCGGTTGTTATTGTTTTATTCGGCAAAAATATTGAACAATAGCATAATATTACCCATGAGTACAAAAAAGTTTAAATTATCGAAAAGGTTGACGCCGTTCAATCCTTTTATGCCGAATTGTCAAAATAAGAAAATACGAACACTCACAAATATTACTAAGGAAGTAAATATTTGACGTTTATGATAAATTTTTTTTGTTAGTGCCGTGAGCCTTACGGGAAAGGCTTTTTCCGCGCGCAATTAGCCTAAAATTACGCCAAAAACGCATATAAACGCTTTCCGAAGTAACAAACGATTTGCCGCCAAAAGTGTGGCAAGTCCATAATAAAAAGGAGGAACCCATGACAAATAATTTAATGCCGTCGCTCCTCGCCGCCCCCGAAACTCTTTGGTACGTCCTGCTACCGGTTTTTGGGCTGGTGTTTGGCGCGGCAATAGGCGTCGCAATCTATATCGTTATTACAAAGCGAAAGATGGCGGGCGCGAAAGAGGACGCGAAAAAAATCTTAGAAAAGGCGATTGCCGACGCCAAAAACCTGCGCAAAGAGGCGCAATTAGAAGCAAAGGAAGCATTTTTAAAGCAACGCGGCGAGTTTGAGCAGGAGATGAAAGACCGCCAAAACGAGGTTAGGCGGGGCGAGCAGCGTATCGCCCAGCGCGAGGAGAACTTAGACAAAAAAGAGGACGGAATAGGCAAAAAAGAAGAAGTCTTAGACAAGAAAATCGAGGCGCTTGAAAAAACTCGAGAGGATTTAAAAACCAAGGAGGCGCAGATTGCGGAGGTTCGCGCCCGCGCCGAGGCGAAAGTTTTTGAAATCGAGGAACAACTGCAAAAAACGGCGATGATGACGAGGGAGGAAGCCAAGGCTAAGCTGATCGAGGCGATGGAGGACGAGGCAAAGCGTGACGCCGCCAAAATGGTGCGCGATATCGAGGCTGCCGCCCGCGAGGAAGCCGACGGCAAGGCGCGGGAAATCGTGTCCCTGGCGGTGCAAAAATGCGCCGTTGACCACTCGTCCGAAATCACCGTGTCCGCCGTGCCGCTACCTAACGAGGAGATGAAAGGCAGGATAATCGGGCGAGAGGGGCGCAACATTCGGGCGCTGGAGATTGCGACGGGGATAGACCTAATTATAGACGACACGCCCGAAGCGGTGGTACTGTCCGGGTTTGACCCCGTGCGGAGGGAAGTCGCTCGTATCGCGCTTGAAAAGCTTATTTCCGATGGGAGAATTCACCCCGCGAGGATCGAGGATATTGTCGAAAGAACGCGCAAGGAGCTTGATTTTAAGATAAAAGAGATGGGGGAGAACGCCTGTTTCGAGGCTGGGGTGATGGGTGTACATGCCGATTTGGTTAAGCTGTTGGGGCGGATGAAATACCGCACAAGCTATGGCCAAAACGTGCTGAAGCACTCGCTTGAGGTGTCGTATTTGGCGGGAGCGTTGGCGGTGGAGATTGGCGCGGACGTGGCGCTATGCAAGCGTGCGGGTCTCTTACACGACATAGGCAAGGCGGTAGACCACGAGGTCGAAGGCACACACATCTCTATCGGCGCGGATTTAGCCAAAAAGTATCGCGAGAACAAGGACGTTATCCACTGCATTGCGGCGCACCACAACGACATCCCGCCCGAGACGATGGAGGCGGTCATCGTACAGTGCGCGGACGCGATCAGCGGAGCGAGGCCGGGGGCAAGGCGCGAGTCGCTTGAAAATTACGTCAAACGGCTGGAGAAGTTGGAAACCATCGCCAACAGCTTTGCGGGGGTGGAAAAATCTTTCGCTATACAGGCGGGGCGCGAGGTCCGCATTATGGTCAAGCCGGAAGTTGTGGACGACGCCGCCACCTTGTTTATGGCAAAGGAAATAGCACGGCAAATCGAGCGCGAGATGGATTACCCGGGGCAAATCAAGGTTAACGTCATACGCGAGATGCGCAGCGTGGAATACGCGAAGTAATGCTAAAATGCGGCTAATACTAGTTGCTTGACACAATTAAATATTCATGTTATACTATATTCATCAAACCAAAGGGGTATAAACATGAACAAGAAACACAGGGTAAAATTGACGGAAGTGGAGCGCAAGCAGGCTCAAGCA
>Ga0123353_10006202_pt1 | contig 15885 bp, 10 predicted proteins | sample TergutLab28metaG_3_FD_92763 | JGI IMG/M metagenome (GOLD analysis project Ga0123353, IMG submission 92763) | Labiotermes labralis P3 segment gut microbial communities from Petit-Saut dam, French Guiana - Lab288 P3 | ecosystem: Host-associated > Arthropoda: Insects > Digestive system > Gut ... | reverse complement strand
TTTCTTGATAGTCTTTCCTGCCTTGCATCTGTGTTCGTTACTTTGTTACGCTTTAAATTTACATATTATAATGCAGGTACCCAAATTATTCGTTAACTTTGCTTAGTTGTGCAACAGACACCTTTCGCTATGTCGAAGCTAACAGCAAGCCTCTGGCTTGTATATTTCTTTTATGCTAATATTATTCTGATTTTATTTTTGATAACCAGACCGTTAGGATTTAGAGGCAAACGATTGAAGAAGATTAAAGATTTGATAAAAAATAATGTACCTTTGCATTTGGATTAAATTAAAAAATTATGAAACAGGATACAGATATTAAATTGTTTGAAGAAAAGAAAATAAGAACTCATTTTGACGAGCAAACAGAAGAGTGGTATTTCTCTGTGATTGACGTAGTTGAGGTTTTAACCGACAGTGCTAATCCACGAGATTACTGGTTTAAAATGAAACAACGGGTTACACTCGAGGACGGAATTGAACTGTCGACAATTTGTCGACAGTTGAAAATGACAGCGCCGGATGGAAAAATGCGTTCGACTTTGATATAGCAAAATATGGATAAATATGGATACATTTACATAATGACAAACAAGAATAAAACAGTCTTGTATATCGGAGTAACCAATGATTTGGTCAGAAGAGTTTATGAACACAAGAATCATTTGATAGCAAACTCATTCAGCGACAGATACAATCTTGAATATTGTATTTACTATGAGGAATTTGCCTATTTTGATTTGGCAATAAAAAGAGAAAAGGAGTTAAAAAAGTGAGATAGACAGAAGAAAGAAGATTTGATAAATAAAAAAAATCCTGAATGGAAAGAATTGGTTAACGAAAAAGGGTTTATCAGAGACAAACGGGAGATTCCTCACTTCGTTACCAATGACGCAAATTTATAATGTGCTTATTATAAGGCGTATTAAAAATATGACGACGGCGCAATTTGCAGAAGATTCCTCCCTTCGGTCGGAATGACCCCTCACTATGAGAATACAGGGGGAGAGGTGAGAGCGGCGGCGAAGCCGCCGCTCTCACCTCTCTCTGCAAACCGAAACGCCAGTCATTCCGAACACAACGTAGTGGAGTGAGGAATCCCGTCATTATTGCCTATTTGATTATTATAATTGACCTCTCGGGATGACGGACTTTTTCAGTGTGTGAGGGGGAATGGGAAGCAGCGGCTTTGCCGCTGCTTCCCATTCCCCCCAGCCTCAACAAGATGCAATGTCATTCCGAATGGAGCGAAGCGGAATGAGGAATCTCTTAGATTTACAAATTATCGTAATCCGCATTACGGTAATCTACATTACGATAAATGAATTGTAGCTGTTTTTTTACTTTAATTGTATAGAGTTCTCAAAATATATTCCCCCTTTTCAATTCTTTTTTTGTATTTTTGCCCTAATAAAATTATAACTACAAATTCACATATCATGAAAAAACTTTTCTGGATACTAAGTATCTTTTTCTTACTCGTATCACAAACCGCTTGTGACACAAAAGTCACTCAAGACCCAACCCCAATAGCAACAAACGACGATTGGAAACGACTGACCGTGCGCCAAAAAATCGGACAAACCATGATGATCACCAGTGATTACAATATGCATAAACGAATCAGCGACGGCTCGTTGGAAGCGTTTTTTGAAAAATACCCGGTGGGAGGATTTTTTATCGCAGAGTGGCTTGGTAATATGCAAAAACCGGCTGATTTACGTTTTGTAGAATTTGTTATGCAAATAATGCGCGAATACAATGAAGCTTCTCCCCTTCCCCTCTTTTTTAGCGAAGATTTTGAAAAGGGAACAGGTAATCAAATGTTTTACGATACCGATTGCGATTTTTGCAGCAAAATGCCGACAATCATGGCGCTCGGTGCAGCCAATAATCCGGATTTAGCATACGCTTTCGGGAAAATTGTTTCGCAGGAATCGCGGGCTATGGGATTTAACTGGCTTTTGCATCCTGTTGCCGACCTGAACATGAATCCTTTGCATCCATTGGTTGTTGAGCGCTCTATTTCGGATAAAGCCGAGATTGCTATTCCTATTTTAAGAGCGCAGACATTGGCGATGAAAGAGCATGGGATCATTTCGACCATTAAACATTTTCCGGGCGACGGCGCTACCATTCGCGACCAGCATTTGATTACGGCGGCAAATAACCTTTCTTTGGAAGAGTGGAAAAGGACTTTCGGCAAAGTATTCGAAGCAGTAATTAAAGACGAAACGCCGTCTATTATGGTTGGACACCTGCAATTCCCTGCCTATCAAAACGACCCAATCGACGGCGTCTTGCCTCCAGCTACGCTTTCAAAGGACATTATGACAAAACTTTTGAAAAACGAGATGGGTTATAAGGGCGTTGTTATTTCGGACGCTATGAATATGGGTGGTCCTATGGGATATTATGAGAATGTGCTCGAAGCTTCGGTGCAGTGCTTTCTTGCCGGTTGCGATATGATTTTGTGGCCCGCGATAGAATATATGGATACGGTAGAGGCTCGCATCAATCGCGGCGAAATTCCGATGAGCCGACTCGACGATGCGGTAGAGCGTATTTGGGGGTTGCGTGAAAAATATGATTTGCTTACTAAAAAATCCGAGATCGCAACGCCGCTTCCGGCTGATCATGCAAGCTATACGGCGAAAAACCTTACGGCTCTTGCCGAGTCGGCGGTAACGCTTATTCAGGATAAAAACAACGATATTCCTTTGTGTACCGAAAAAATCAAGAAAATTATGCTTGTCAATGTCAGTTATCATCAAACTCGCCGCGACCGTGAAAAAGATTTTGATGTACTAAAAGAAGAGTTGATTGCCAGAGGTTTTGAAGTCGATATAGAGCATGATTTTCACTTATGGTCATGGGAGTGGCGTTTAAACAGCGAACTCGCTCAGTACGACAAGTTTATCGTATGTTTTGAAAACAGCTTTTTAGACCCGACAGGTTCGCCGTTGTTAAAAGGCAGGGAAGCTTATTATTTATGGATGGTAAAAATGTTGCCGAAAAATAAAGTTATTTCGGTTTCGTTCAGTAATCCGTATTATAATACGTTTTATTTGAGCTCAACTCCTTTGCTGATCAATGCCTATAGTCGCAGCCATTACATGCAGCGTGCAGTGGCGAAAGTGTTAATGGGAGAAGTTAAAGCGACGGCAACTTCGCCGGTTGACTTGTATAATCCGATTATGCGGTAGTACGGAGATTATTAAAAACTTTTTTGAACGCGGATTTTCGCAAATAATAAATTAATATCAATTTTGATATATACCTACATTATTTGGAATATATAAAATCAGCGTTTATCCGCGTTATCAGTGTCATCCGCGTTCAAAAATATGGTAAAATAAAGCAAAACAAATGAGAACAATTCCCCCCTCCGAATTGATAATCAATGCTGACGGCTCTATCTTTCATTTGCATCTGAAACCGGAGCAATTGGCTGATACGGTCATTCTGGTCGGCGATCCAGAAAGAGTCGGCATGGTAGCCCGGTACTTTGATGAAGGTTCAATAGAATGCGATGTGCAGAGTCGTGAATTTCACACAATTACGGGCAAATACAAAGGAAAAAGAATCTCGTGCGTTTCACATGGTATCGGGACGGATAATATAGATATTGTGTTGACGGAATTGGATGCGTTGAAAAATATTGATTTTGAAACCCGTACCGTTCGGGACGAATTTACAGAACTGACGCTTGTCCGGATCGGAACTTCGGGAGGATTGCAGCATTTCTGTCCGGTTGGAACCTACGTGGTTGCCAACCGTTCGATTGGTTTTGACGGATTGTTGAATTACTATTCGGTACCGAACGAGCTTTTGGACATGGACTTTGAACGGGCTTTTTGCGCACATACGGATTGGATGCCTCGATTGGCTGCTCCTTATGTTGTAAGTGCAAACGAAGAGTTGGTCAACCGGATTGGTTACGATATGATAAAAGGCGTTACAATCTCGGCTCCCGGATTTTATGGTCCGCAAGGACGTTATGTCCGTATTCCGCCGGCAGATCCGGAATTGAATGAAAAAATTATTTCATTCGACTATCAGGGCGAAAAAATTACCAATTTTGAAATGGAAAGTTCCGCTTTGGCAGGGCTTTCCCTCCTATTGGGCCACAAAGCGATGACTGTCTGTTGCGTTATAGCCGGCAGGATAGACAAGAATATGAATACGGAATACAAAGGCTCTATGGAAAATCTGATTGAAACGGTATTGGACAGAGTATGAGACTTGTAAAAAATGGAAAAAACAATAGAAAAAGTACAACAATTCATTCATAATCAAACCCTCTTTACTCCCAATCAAAAATTAATTGTTGGAGTGAGCGGAGGCGCCGATTCGGTCTTTTTAATTCATGCCTTACATGAATTGGGCTACGCTTGCATTATTGCCCATTGCAATTTCCATTTGAGAGGCGAAGAATCGAACAGAGACGCTCTTTTTGTAAAATCTTTAGCGGAAAAATTAAACTTCCCGTTCCGAAGTATTGATTTTCAGACAGAAAAATACGCTTTGGAACAGAAAATATCCATAGAAATGGCGGCAAGGGAGTTGCGTTATGCATGGTTTACCGAATTAAAGGAAAAAGAGAAGGCTGATTGTATCGCTGTTGCCCACCATTCGGACGATGTTGTTGAGACTTTTCTTATCAATATGACCAGAGGTACCGGAATTCACGGATTGACGGGGATTAAACCGAAGAAGGGAGATATTGTTCGTCCATTATTAGCCCTTTCAAGAAAAGAGATAGAGGAATATTTGCAGGAAAAAAATATCTCTTTTGTGGAAGATTCTACTAACAAAGAGACAATCTATGTCCGTAACAGATTCAGGAATCATATTATTCCACTGTTGCAGACCATAAACCCCTCTTTTCGGGAATCCATACTGCAAACTGCCGGACATTTGCAAGAAGCGGAATGCTTTATAGAAGATCGGCTAAGCAAAATAAGGGCGGATCTTTTTACTAAAAAGGAAAATACCCTGTATATTTCAATTGAAAAGTTGAAAAAAGAGGATTCCTCCCCGTTTATTTTATACGAATTATTGCATCCTTACGGCTTTTCGGCTTCGGTGATAGATGATATTTATAACGGATTGGACGGAATACCGGGGAAACAATATGTTTCCGAAAAATACAGGATTCTGAAAGACCGGGAATATTTGGTTCTTTCCGCCAAAAACCAAGAAACGCCGGCAACATACAGTATAAAGGATACGGATACAACGATTGAAAATCCGTTGCAAATAACAATAACCCGCAAGGAAAACAGACCGGATTTCTCCATAACCAAAGATAAACGCTTCTGTTACTTAGACATAGACAAATTGACTTTTCCCTTGGAAATACGAAAGTGGCAAAAAGGAGATACGTTTGTTCCTTTCGGCATGAAAAATAAAAAAAAGGTAAGCGATTTTTTTATTAACCGGCGCTTTTCAATTCTTCAAAAAGAACAGGCGTGGCTATTGATTTCGGGAGGAAAAATCGCATGGATTATAGGAGAAAGAAGCGACGACCGGTTCAAAATCGATTCAAAAACAAAAAAAATCATGATTTTAGAGATAAAATAGTGGAAAAAAATTGCAGATATTAAATTTACCACTATCTTTGCATCAAATTATTACCCCTTACCACTTGCATTACATCTGGATGCAGTGAGGAAAAAAGTAAAATAATCTTTATTCATTTTAAACCAATTAATAAGTAGCATAAATAATGCTGTGGTTGTGCCTTAGAACGGAAATTTCATTAGTCTATCAATTTAATAACTTATATGTATAATATTCTTCAGTTACAAGAAAAGACACTCGTCGATTTAAAAGTGTTAGCCAAGCAAATGGGAATAAAAAGAGTGGACGCTTCCAGAAAGGAAGAGTTAATCTATAAAATTCTTGACCAGCAGGCTATCAGCGAAATCGTTCCGGAAAAAAAAGATGCGGTCTTACCTGTTGAGACGGAAACGAAAGAAAAGGTATCATCTAAAAATGATTCTGATGTTGAAACAGAAAAGGTTCAACAGGAAGAACAAGTCGAAACCGAAAAATCAAAAATCTTTCCGAAGCAACCTCAACAGGAACAATCGCCCACATCTTCGTTTGAATCAAATTCCAAGCCCAAGCCCAAACCAATCCCGAGAAGAGAGATTCAAAACCGGATAAACCCCGGAAAAACAGGAAGAGGCGGATTGGAAACTATGTCGGCAGGCAATCCGGCAGCCGCTATCGCAAGGATGATTCTGGATAAGAAAAACAAAGCAAAAGCGATTTTACCGGAAATCGAATTTATGGACAATTCCGACGAAATAGTTTCGCTGCTCGATTCAAACACCTATTATCCTGATGCTCCGAATGAGAATCCTTATAAGGAAGAAAACGCTCAGGAAGAGGCTGATTTCCAGCAAGACGAAAGAGTGCGTTTCGATCAGCAACCGACAAGCAAGCAAAATTTTACGAAACAACAACCTGTCAAGCCAAAGATTTACGAGTTTGAAGGCATCATTACGGGAAATGGCGTATTGGAAATTATGTCCGACGGATACGGATTTCTTCGCTCCTCAGACTACAATTACCTGAGTTCGCCGGATGATATTTATGTTTCGCAGTCGCAAATCAAATTATTCGGATTAAAAACCGGCGACGTGATTGAAGGCGCTATCCGCCCTCCGAAAGAGGGAGAAAAATATTTTCCTCTTGTACGTGTGGAGAAAATAAACTCCCGTTCGCCCGAATATGTCCGCGACCGTGTGCCTTTTGATCACCTAACGCCGCTCTTCCCTGATGAAAAGTTCAATCTGACCGGAGGAAAAACATCCAATATTTCTGTCCGTACGGTCGACCTTTTCTGTCCGATAGGAAAAGGACAACGCGGTTTGATCGTAGCGCAGCCAAAAACCGGTAAAACGGTGTTGTTGAAAGATATAGCTAATGCCATTGCCGAAAATCACCCGGAGGTATATATGATTATCTTGCTGATTGACGAGCGTCCGGAAGAAGTTACCGACATGGCGCGGAGTGTAAAAGCAGAGGTTATCTCTTCTACTTTCGACGAACCTGCCGACCGGCATGTGAAGATTGCAAGCATTGTACTGGAAAAAGCAAAACGCTTGGTCGAGTGCGGGCATGACGTTGTTATCCTGCTCGATTCGATCACTCGTTTGGCAAGAGCTTACAATACGGTCTCCCCTGCTTCCGGTAAAGTTCTTTCCGGAGGGGTTGACGCTAACGCGCTTCACAAACCAAAACGCTTTTTCGGAGCTGCCCGTAACATCGAAAACGGAGGCAGCCTCACGATTATCGCCACTGCCCTTACCGAAACCGGATCAAAAATGGACGATGTTATTTTTGAAGAGTTTAAGGGAACCGGTAACATGGAGTTACAGCTCGACAGGAAATTGTCTAACAAACGCATCTACCCTGCCGTAGACATCATGGCTTCCAGCACGCGCCGCGATGACTTGCTGCAAAGTCAGGAAGTGATCCGCCGGATGTGGATTCTTCGCAGGTATCTCTCGGATATGACTTCTATCGAAGCAATGGAGTTTTTGAAAGAAAGATTGGAGAAAACTGTGAGTAATGAGGAGTTTTTGGCGTCGATGAATGATTAGTCTGAACCAGGATTTTAACAAGATTTGCAAGATTCCCAAGATTATAAAAAGCATAATATTTAATCTTGGGAATCTTGCAAATCTTGTTAAAATCCTGGTTCAGACTTTACGGTTCAGACACTATCTTTTCTGTTTGTAATATCTTTTCTGTTTGCACTTTCACAATGACGACCTGAGTATTTTTCGGAGAATTGAACGACCAATTCGTGGTATTCAATCCCGATTTTCCATACAATTTTTGACCTAACAGATTGAATACGGTCACTTCCTTAATTGGGTTCTCTTTTGTGCTTGTCACATTGATCTCACCATTTATTTGGCGAATTGTAATCTTATCCGTAACTACTGTATGGCTGATATTGGTAGGCAAACCGGGTTCTTCTTCATCTTCAATTGCAAGCAACTGAAACCGGTCTGTGAGGTCTGTAGCCAACTCATATACAAAATCATAAGGGGTTTTAAAATCGTGTATGGAGTCTTTTTGCATGTCGTACAAATACACTTCCATGCCATTTAGTTGAGTATTCGAACCGGATAATTGTATGCTGTACACCTCTCGTTTGCCTGTGGCTATTCCATTTTTTATACTGCTACCTATCGAAATACCTAAATCTAAAGGAGTAGTCAGGTCTCCGGCGGTATGGATAGACAGGGCTTTTCCGTCTACTAAAGCATAAAGCGATACATAATCGTTTACGGTGGACGGAATAAGCGTCCAAACATCTTTTCGATCGCTAAAGCTCCTGCCCGCTCCTGCACTGTAACGGATAGCTAAGCCGGACTGGCGTATACCCGAACGCAAAACTTCGAGATTCACTATATTGTCTGTGATACCGGCGGGTGATCCCGAACGGAGTGTCGCCCCCGGTACGGTAGTTGACATATCGGGAGAAAACCAAATAGGATAGCTTGTGGAAGCCGGAAGCGGGCTTATTAGGTTCATAATAAATGACTGCATCGGTGGAATCTGAAGACCTTTTACACCTGTACCGCCGTCAGGAGGAATACCTCCGGTATTCACTACAACAGTGTCGTTTACAATCAAGTATGATTCATACGTATAAGGAGTAGTAGGACTTCCCGATTTCCAGATATAGAAACTCGGTGCGAAATAACTGCTGTTTGCGCTTTGAAATGCTACGATATCCAGATGAGACACGTACGGATTGCCCACTATCAACTGATTATATCCATTAGGGTTGCTGAACTCCTGTGTGAAAGTTCCGTTTCCATAGGTTTGGTAACTTGCATTTCCTTCGTAAATAAATTTATATAAGCTGTCGCGAGGTATTATTCCTGAATAACGGGTTATTCGATTGTCTTGATTGTAGTAGGCGTATCGGATACTATCTTTAGGGAAATGAACGGTAAAACTGCCGAGTGGCTGAATGCCGTTGTCTACCCAGACAGCTTGTCCGGAACACAGGTCTAATAACTCGTCTACATTGTTGAATGGCGCTGACCAGGTAGCTGCTCCGTTAAACTGGTTGTTTTGTGGATTTGTCATTTGATAGTACATCATAAAATATTGTGGATTTCTGCGGAACATTGTTTGATCTGCAAAATAGTCGCCCGAATATTGTTGCTGCAATACCGGCGCTACCATATACCAGCGGTTTGCCTCAAGCGTTAAGTCCACTTTAGCTGCGTTATAATTCAAATAACTTGTCTTAGCTACTTCACCCCCGAATTCGAAATAAATTGTATCGCAAACAGCTTGCATATAATTTTCTGCTGCCGGTTGCAATACAGGATAAGTGCTGACCCCTGCCGGAATAGTTACACTCGTACATTCCCAAGGTACTGGTCCCGATATGGGGTCGAATGTCGTTCCACTCGCATTTTCCCAGTTTCCGGGATTGTTCCAGTTGCTGTCTCCCGCTGCTCCGTTCCAATACATCACGGGAGGTACAAAATGCATCTGCACATGAATAGAATCCGGAAATACACTGCCTATTCCTCCATCAGGTATGTAATCAATGGAAAGCCATAGGTTAACAAGATAAGCAGTATCCATACTTACTGTTAAGTCTGCATCTTGTACCAACATTTCACCATCACCATTATACCAAGTATAACTTGTTCCACTTGGCATAAATTCCAGATGAATAGTCTCCTCATTATCGCAAGTAAAACGGTTTTGATCCAGCATCAGTACAAAAACCTGAGCAGAGTCGATAGTTTCATCGATATCATAAGCTCTGGAAAATGGGGAGGAAATCTCATATTTAAACACATCAAGACCTTCCCAAGGCGCTGTGCCTGATAACGAAGGGTTTTGTGTGTATCTGATAATTGTGTCTCCGAGTACCTGTAATGTTCCGAATTGTGGTGGAGTGAGAATAGAGATAATAACAGGACCGGTATATACGTCGTTATTCAGTATCGGAATATCAAAAGAATCCGCAGGTTGGGTAATTATTGTGTCATTATAGGCTTTAATGATTAAAGTACCAATCCGCACATATCCGTTTCCGGTATTCGAGCTTCCATTCGAATTTTGCGGATATGATGCCGGATAACGTGAAGCTGCCAATATCGTCACAGTACTATCATTTACTACATCTCTGATAAATGAAGAACCGCCGCTGCCATTGCCGGAGCCCATATTTCCATTTGTAGCAGCGCCGCCACCACCGCCTGCATAACCGCCGCCGCCACCGGCGCCATTACTGTTGTTACTGGCTGAGCGTCCATTTCCGCCATTTCCGGTACTTCCGATGTTTCCTGCATATACCAGATTTCCGGTATTAGTACCGTCATGATTATTTCCTGCGTAACCGGGACCGCCGCCACTTGCGTATGTTCCTCCATTTCCGCCTGTGATGGTAGCTCCCAAGGCGCCTATATCATTATTGGATATCATATTTCCATTGCCTCCATAATATACGTACCCACTGCCTGGAATATAAGCTGAAGTCGTTGTGAATCTACCGCCTGTTCCTCCTTGCAGAGGAAGCTGGTTAGCATAACCACCACCACCTCCGCCACCGGCAACCATTAGAATATCATTGATAGTTATGGCATTAGTGCTACTTTTCAGGTATATTACAGTACCGCTTCCTCCTCCTCCGCCGGCTGTACCGCTGAGACCGGCGGCAAAGCCACACCCTCCCCACGCATTATTGAAAGGAAAAGACTGCGATTGAACAGTTCCGGCATCATTATAAAAAGCAGGAAATCCGCCACGTATTGCTATATTCACCGGGCTTGGAGCAACGGTAAGAGTAGGTATGCTTTTTCCTCTGCCGCCAACAACAATACATAATGTATCAGTAAGAGTTAGAAATACAACGCCCTTTATGGCGCCTTGTGGTCCGGCGGGACCATCAATCGTTCCTTGAGGCTGTCTGCAATGACCGCCTTCTCCTCCCCATGCTTCTATACTATACCAACCCGCTGTCGGAGGAATGAATGTATCTACTTTCAGAACACCATCATTTTGGTCTAAATGGTAATAGCTCCACACCTGTGCTTTTATTGCAGTAGCAATTAGTATGAATAGTACTAATGTAGTTGTTATGCGTTTCATCGAAATACCTTTCTTATTTTGTTAATTTAATAAATATAAACTCATTTTATTCCTTTTTTTCTTTTTTAAAATGATTCGGCAAACATATATGCCTGAAAAGAGAACAAGCGGTATGAGATTGCCGACAGGAAATTCGGTTCCTATTCCGTCGCTATCTTCAAATCCGGGAGGAAGATCGTGAACAAATATCAGACGTTCATCTTCTTCTAAATCAGGCATATAATCTATCAAGTCGTAATCAACCCGGTAATTAAATTTTTTTTCCGAAGAAAATGGTTGGTATCCTTCTTCTGATGGAAACACAGAGTATGTTTGATAACTGTAAGAATATGGGGAGTATTCCGGACTTTCGCCGTTATCGGATAGACTTTTTGAAGGTAAAAAAAACAGATTTACAATCAAAAAAACAGTTACAGAAAAACATTTTTTCATTTAAGTTGAGATTTTATTATACAATCCCTATTTGTTAGTAAACCAATTAACCAACACGATTATAAACATTATAACTCAATAGAAGGTTCAAAAACAGTATCTTTCTTATCTTAAAATATCCAACCTAAATTAACTAAATATATAAAACAATAAACGTCAATAATCTTATTTTTAGAATATTGACGTTTATTTTAGTTGTCCTGCCAGGACTCGAACCCGGACAAGCAGTGCCAGAAACTGATGTGCTACCATTACACCACAGGACAATCAATGCTTATTGATTTGCAGAGACAAAAGTATAAAAATATTTTCTAACTTGTACTTTTCACCTTTTTGTTTTTTTCGTAATACAAACAGAAAGGATTAAGTCCACACTCTGTACACTTGGGATTCCGCGCTGTACAGACATACCGTCCATGCAGCAATATCCAATGATGGGCTTTTCCTAACAATTCAGCCGGAATGTTTTTGGTTAGCTCTTTTTCCGTTTCAAGCGGCGTTTTTGAATTGTTAGTAAGTCCGATGCGATTTGAAACGCGGAAAACATGGGTATCTACCGGCATTGCCGATTTATTGAAAACTACGGTGGCTATCACATTGGCTGTCTTCCGCCCTACTCCGGGCAATTTCTGCAATTCATCTATATCATCGGGTATTACCCCTCCGAAGTCTTGTAAAAGCATACGCGACATATTGTACAAATGCTTTGCCTTGTTGTTCGGGTATGAAACGCTGCTAATGTATTTCAGGATTTCCTCCGGAGAGCTTTCCGACATGGACACTGCATCCGGGAAACGGCTGAAAAGAGCCGGAGTCACCATATTCACCCGCTTATCGGTACATTGAGCAGAGAGAATCACTGCGACCAGCAATTCAAAAGGATTCTGGTAGTGCAACTCACTCTCGGCGACCGGCATATTTTTCTGGAACCAGTTGATAACCTGTTTGTATCTCTCTTTTTTGGTCATTGTATAGTATATATGCTCGAAATGTAGAGACGCGGCATGCCACGTCTCTACCGCGCGCGCTCACACTTTAACGATTTAACATATAATCAGAAAGGAAGGTCATCTGCCCCATTTCCGTTTTCAGCAGGTATGTCTTGTGCTGTGAATGGTGGCGGTACGGACGCTCCTCCTGCAAACGGAGGGATATCCGACATTGCAGCTTGTGCTTGTTGTTCGATAACTCTCCATGCCCGGATATCGTTGTACCAGCGACCTTGATATTCGCGACAGTCCACATCAAAACTAACCGTTAATTGCTGTCCTTCCTGTATGTTGAACTGGTCTACTTTTTCGCCCCAAAGATTAAAGCACATCCTTTTCGGATATTGGGAATCGGAATTGTATTCCAACACATACTCCTGTTTTTTCCATTCTCCGTTTCGCCCCTGTCCGGTCTGTGCCGGAAGTACGGCGATAATTCTACCGTTTAATTCCATATTCGAATATTATTTTTTCAGGGGGTAAAGATAAGAAAAAGATATTCGATATTCAACTTTCAACACGCCGAAAACGTCCCCTCACCCTATCCACCCCAAGATACACCACCGGCACCACCACCAACGTCAAAAACATCGAACTCGTCAACCCCCCAATAATCACCCAAGCCATTCCATTTTTCAACTCCGCGCCGCTACCAATAGCCAAAGCAATAGGCAACATACCACAAATAGTAGAAATACACGTCATCAAAATCGGTCGCAAGCGTTCCTTTCCCGCCTCTATCAGGGCGTAGAAAATATCTATATTTTGCTCTACACGAATAGTTTTGGCAAAATCAATTAACAAAATCGCATTTTTCGACACTTCGGCAATCAACACAATCAAGCCGATAATACTGAAAATGGTCATCGTGCTCAACGTTAATCCCAATGCCAAAAACGCACCAATCATCGCAAGCGGAACAGAAACCAACACCACGAGCGGGTCTATAAGCGAATTGTAGAGAATGACCATAATAAGATAAATCAACACGATAGCCGCCAAAAACGCAATGCCCAAACTACTGAAAGCATTGGATTGCTGTTCCATTGAACCGCTTTCCTGTACGGTAATACCTTCGGGAAGTTGCCCTTGAATCGCATTCATAATTTCGCTGCCTACCGTTCCCGCGGGTCTGCCAACGACATTCGACCGCACGGTAATGGAAGCAATACGGTTTGTACGTTCCAACGTAGAAGGTCCCATTCCGTAAACAATATCGGCAAATTGGTTTAGCTCGATAAGTTCACCGCGTTTGTTCAAAAAGGTCAGTTGGGCGACATCTTCGGTGCTGGTTCTGTCAAAATCATCGAGGGCGACGCGAATATCGTATTCAAAATTGCCTTCGGAATATTGCAAATCGTTGTTTCCGGTGAGCGACATACGCAACGCCATACCTACATCGGCAGCCGAAAGTCCCAAGAGCGACATTCTATCGCGATTCAACGTCACTTGTACTTCCTGATTCGGGTCGTCAATCGAAAGCCGGACATCGGAGGTTCCGGGTGTTGCGTGCACCACTTCCAATATTCGCGCCGCACTTTCTTCCACCTTGGCATAATCGGTTCCCTGTACAATCAACTGAATGGGCTCGCCCCCTCCCACTCCGCCAATACCTACCCGCGCCCGTATGCCGGGAATTTTTTGCATAATTTCATTTTGTACTTGTTGGGAAAAATCGAACACACTGATGTTGCGCTCATTTTTATCCACCATTCTTACAGAAATGGAAGTCGTGTTGTTTCTCGAGCCGCCGGATACAAAGCTCCGTCCGTCTGAACCAACATTGGTATAAACATGCCGGATTTCGGGTTTGCTCAAAAGAATTTTTTCTACCTCCATTGTCAGCTGGTTATTCTCATGAATCGTTGTTTGCGGATTCATGTCGATATTGACAACAAAATCGCCATTATCTATTTCGGGCGCAAAAGCAAAGCCGATTAACCCCAAAGGAAACAGTGCAAAAGAGCCAATGAAAAGTACGACGGCAGTTGCCAAAACAATAAATTTATGCCTCAAACTGAATGTGAGAACGCTTACATAAAAGTTTTTCAGGCTTTCAAACGCCCTTTCAAACATGCGCGAAAAACGAGCCGGGAGAGTCGGACGATTGTTGTCGGAGAGCTTTCCGAAACGCGACATCAACAACGGCGTGAGTGTGAACGAACCTAACAGGCTGACCAATACGGCAGCAATGATAGGAACGGCAAATTCCCGTAACACGTTCCCAATCAACCCTTGACTGATTGCCAACGGCATAAAAACCACCACAACCACAAAACTCATGGCAACAACGGTGGTCAGAATTTGTTTGCAACCGTCAATCGCAGCCTGCATTTTGGTTTTTCCACGTTCCAAATGGTGGTATATATTTTCGACAATCACAATACTGTCGTCCACCAAAATACATACCACGAGCGAAAGGGCAAGCAGTGACATCATATTCAGCGAATATCCCATAACATACATGGCTACGAAAGCGGGAATAATCGAGAGCGGAACTGAAACCATAATAATCAGCGCACTGCGCAGGTTGTGCAGAAAAATAAAGCAAATGAAAGAAACAATGATAACTGCCAGAAAGAGGTCGAAAACAACGGCGTTGGCAGCCGCGCGGACGAAAACCGAATCGTCGTTCGCAATTTCAAACTGCACATTCTCGCGGGCAAATTCCCTTTCGATAGCCGCCAATTCGCTTGTGACCAAATCGGCAACTCTCACAGTGTTGGCATCGCTTTGCCGTTGGATGGTTAAACCAATGGCATCCTGTCCGTTGATGCGGTTGATAAAACTTGGTCGGGCAATGCCGTCGTTCACTTCGGCAATGTCTTTTACCCTTATTTCGCCGACATCCGGAATGCTCAAAATCACCGTATTACGGAGCTGATCCAAGTCGGTATATTTTGCTGCCAGACGAACGGTAAATACGGCATCGGTGTTTTCTATATTTCCGGCAGGAATTTCTATATTGGCGTTTTGAATCGCCTGAAATACCTGAAATATGGAGAGATTGTAGGCTTTCAGCCGCTCTGCGTCAACGTTGACTTCAATCTCGCGCTCGCTGCCGCCGATTACATTGACTATGGCTACACCGGGCAGTCTTGCCAAACGAGGTTGAATACGGTCTTCCACCAAACTGTGAAATTCCGTAGCCGGCATCGACGAAAAGGCGGCAATCCGCATAATAGGCTGATCATCAAGCGAAATTTTGTCGATAACCGGGTCTAAAATATCCCTTGGCAGCGTTGACCTTATGGCGTTTATCCGGCGTTGAGCCTCTTGCACAGAGCGGTCAATGTCTGTATTTTCGTTGAAT
>Ga0123353_10006201_pt1 | contig 15885 bp, 10 predicted proteins | sample TergutLab28metaG_3_FD_92763 | JGI IMG/M metagenome (GOLD analysis project Ga0123353, IMG submission 92763) | Labiotermes labralis P3 segment gut microbial communities from Petit-Saut dam, French Guiana - Lab288 P3 | ecosystem: Host-associated > Arthropoda: Insects > Digestive system > Gut ... | reverse complement strand
TGCCTGATGTACTATCGTTTCGATATTGATGGGGATACTTTCGTGCGATGTATTTTCCTTCCAGATGTAATCGCCGCCGGCATCGGTTATCATTGCCGCCATCCACGTTTTGCCGCCGGGGATGTGCCAGATTCCCTGCCAGGGTAAATCGCACATTATTTTCGGCTTTTGTTCACGATCTTTTACCAAACGGCAAAACGATTGATACTCGTCTCTGATGGTATCGAATTTTTCTGCCGCCTGCGCTTCGCAATCGTAGAACGCCGCCATGAATTTGATCCATTCGGCTTTGCCGAGCGAAGATCTTTCAAGATATTCGGCGTTGAACGCTACTTTTTGTCCCAGACCGGAAAGGCGAGCCTTACTGCCGGTTAGTTCATCGCCTACGCTATATGCAAATATGACGTCGGGTTTCAGGCTGATGATCTTCTCGTAGTTTAATCCCTGATCGTAGCCGATGTCCACAACCAAACCTTTGTCAATGGCTTTACGGATGCTTGTATCCGACACAAAATCCGCACCCGACAGCGCCAGAATGCTCGATGTTTTCCCCAAAGCAGAAAGCATCGCGACATGTGTGGTTGAAAGGCAGACGACCCTTTCCACCGGCGTATATATAATAATGTGTTGCGAATATTCGGCGGGCGGCTCTGCGCCTTTGGGGCATAAGGCGTAACGATACATTACGTTTTTCGCGCCCTGCCAGGGATTGGATACAGTAAGCAAAGTAATATCGCCATGTTTTTCGATGGAAAAGCCCTGCGCGTATTCTACATTTACTGAATGGGATGAACCGTTAGAAGGAGCAGTGGAAGGCTGCCCCCTGCCTGCACAAGAGGCAATACTCATGACTATTACAATCAGTACGATAGATATAAGGCGCATCTCTATTTTTCGGGTTAAATTATGTTTGCAAATGTATGGATAAATTTTGCTACATTGCGGCAATTTTAAAAATCATTATCATGAACAAAACAGTATTTATTCCGGTCATATTTTTGACATTGCTTATCGCCTGCACGCCTGCTCCGCGACTTACAGATCTGGTTAATCCTCTTTCAGGGACCGCCACGCTGTGGGACAGTATTGATCTCGGCTACAAGCCAACTCACCGTGCGTGGGGTGCGGAAGTATTCCCTGGCGCATCGCTGCCCAACGCTATGGTACAGGCAACCCCCGTAACCCTGTTTGGAAGCGGAGCGGGATACCAGTACGAAGACACTGTTATCTTCGCCTTCTTCCATACCAGCATGGGGCATTGGAATCTGGGACATGTACCCATCCTGCCTTTTACCGGCGAAATAACAGCCGATAATTACCATTCGGGTTATAAACACGAAAACGAATCGGCAAAACCCGGTTATTATCAGGTGTTCCTTGATCGTTACGGAATCAATGCTGAAATGACTTCTACGCTGCGATGCGCTTATCACAAGTTTACGTTCCGAAAAGGAGATGATAAAAAACTTTTGCTTAACCTGTCGCGGACAAATAGCCGACGCGCCGGAACGAGGTTTGACTTCAAACAGGAAAACGAAAATACATTTTCGGGCTCGCAGAGTGGGGGAGAATCGGTTTACTTTTATGCTACGGCGAATCACAAAATCAAAAGCATTGATTCGTTAAGGAATAACAGGGAGAGAATCACTGTTGTCAATTTTCAGGAGGGGAAAGGCGCGGTGGAATTGAAGATAGGCTTTTCGTTTGTGAGCGTTGAAAAAGCGAAGAAGAACCTGGAAGCGGAATTAAAAGGGAAAACCTTCGCCCAGACAGTGAAAGAAGCCGACAGCGTATGGGAGACCTTACTGTCGAAAATAAAAGTTTCCGGCGGCACGGAGAAACAAAGAAAAACATTCTATACATGCCTGTACCGCTCGTTCCTGTGGCCCGCGCTGAGAAGCGACGCCGACGGCGATTTTATTGACCCGCGCCGAAATACAGTCAACAAAGGTTTTCGTTATTACACTAATCCCGCATTGTGGGACGATTATCGCAACAAAATGATCCTGTTGGGAATGTTATCGCCCGATGTGGCTAACGACATCATCAGCTCCCTCATCGAAAGGGCGAAATATTCACGATTCATGCCCACTTACTTCCATGGAGATCATGCTTCGCCGTTTATTACGGGGTCGTATCTTCGCGGGTTGAGGGGGTTTGATGTGGACAGCGCGTATTATTTCATGCTTCGCAATGCAACAATAGAAAGTCCGAGAGCAAGACTGTTCCTGAATGAATACATCGAAAGAGGATGGATCGCCGAAAATGACGTCAAAAACCCAAGAACAGAAACCGAAGTGGACGAAGCAAAAGCATCCGTAACCAAAACCCTCGAATATGCCTACGACGATTATGCCGTTGCGCTCTTAGCCAAAGAACTCGGCGATACATATAATTATAGTATGCTGATGAAACGAACGGGAAATTATAAAAATCTGTTCGATCCTTCAACCGGATTCATGCGCGGACGGTTGGCGAACGGCGATTGGGTGAAACCGTTCCGCCCCGATTATCCGTATTATGTTTTTATGTATCGCGAAGCAAACGCATGGCAGTCAACCTTCTTTGCGCCGCACGATCCCGAAGGATTAGCGGCGTTGTATCCAAGCAAAAAAGCATTTGAGGAGAAACTTGATTCCCTTTTCATCGTCCCGTGGGGAGGCTACGAGGCGTATAACCTCACTACGTTTATCGGACAGTACTGCCCAGGCAATCAGCCGTCGCAGGGAATACCGTATATGTATTACTTCGTTGGAAAGCAGGAAAAGTGTCAGGCGGTTCTGGACACCATCATGAACCATTTCTACAACATGGGAAAGGAAGGTCTCGCCTACGCGGGAATGGACGATTCGGGCGGTCTGTCGGCATGGTATGCGCTGAATGCTATCGGGCTGTACACCTTTTCGCCTGCCGACCCTGAATATATCGTTACCGTTCCCGTTTTCGACAGGGTGGTCTTTACGCTCGACGATGCGCAGTTTACCATCCGCAAAGTCAATTCGGGAAGAAAGATAACCGGCGTCACGTATGACGGCAAGAAAATAGACAGTTTCTTTATTTCGCACGATGATCTGAAGAAAGGTAAGGAATTGGTCGTCATCACGGAGTGAGCATCAACAAAATAAACATCATACCATGAAAAAATATTTCGTATATGCGGTATTCGCATCATTATTTACATTTTGGGGAATTGAAACCCGCGCACAGTGGGAGAAATATGAAGGTAATCCGGTGCTGGGCGGAGGCGGTCTGGGAACGATTTTCGATGTTTCGGCGCTGAAAGCGGGAAAGAATTACGTGATGTATTCATCGTGGCGACCAAAAAGGAGCGTTGCCGTTTCGACAAGTAGCGACGGCGTGCATTGGACATCTCCCGAAATCGTGCTGAGCCCGAATGATGCAACCGGCTGGGAAGACGACATCAACCGTCCTGCCGTGCTGTTCAAAGATGGCGTATATCATCTGTGGTACACCGGTCAGTTTAAGGGTAAAACGTCGAGTATCGGCTACGCGACCAGTAAAGACGGGAAGAATTTTGTGCGACAGAGCGACCGTCCGGTTCTTTCGCCTGTGGAGGCGTGGGAGAAAGTCGCCGTGATGTGTCCGCACGTGATTTGGGACGAGAAGGAAAAGATCTACAAAATGTGGTATTCGGGCGGAGAACAGTACGAGCCAGACGCCATCGGATATGCCACGAGCAAAGACGGCTTGAACTGGGACAGACGCCCACTGCCTGTCTTCTCAGCCGACCCCTCGATGGAGTTCGAACGATACAAGGTTACCGCTTGTCAGGTCATCAAACGTAAAAATGATTACCTGATGTTCTATATCGGATTCCTCGATATTAACGTCGCTCAGATCGGGATGGCGCGCTCGCGAAACGGTATCGACAACTGGGAACGCTTCAGCGGAAATCCAATCATTTCGCCCTCGCCGGGAGAGTGGGATGCAAGCGCTTGTTACAAACCTTTCGCTATTGAGGAAAAAAACCGATGGATGCTCTGGTACAACGGTCGAAACGAAAGCTTGGAACAGATCGGATTGGCGATTCATAAGGGAAAAAGGTTTTTGGGGAATTTTTAATTTTTGATGGGAAATAAAAAATATTTTTTCAAAACAAAAACATCATTATCTTTGTCGCGTTAATTTTTTGCATCATGAAACGATTTACATCTAATAACAACAACGATCCCGAAAACGGGATAATTCCATTTAATGTGCGAATCATTTCAAGAAGCGAATCCTCAATCAATATCATGCTGCACGACAATCGGCAAATTTCTGTTGGACAACTGATGCTGATAGTCGCACAGCCTATGCTGGCTGCCGGACCGCCAATAATGGCTGTCGGACAGCCGGCAAAGGCTGTCGCACTGCCGACCCATGACTGTCGCACAGCCGACGCCGGCTGTCGCACAGCCGACCACCGGCTGTCGCACAGCCAACACCGGCTGTCACACAGCCACCATCGGCTGTCGCACAGCCACCACCGGCTGTCACACAGCCACCACTGGCTGTCGCACAGCCGACCACTGGCTGTCGCACAACCAGCACTGGCTGTAACACAGCCGACGCTGGCTGTAACACAGCCGACCCCCGCTGTCGCACAGCCAACACCGGCTGTCGCACAGCCGACCCCCGCTGTCGCACAGCCGATGCCCGCTGTCGCACAGCATACCCCTGCTGTCGAAAATCCGACCTCTGCCGTCGGACTGTCGACTACCGCTTGCGGACGTCCGATAGGCGCTGTCGGACTTCCCGCCTCTGCTTTCGACAAGCCCCAACGGGTTGTTTGTCCGATAAGCAAATTATTACCATCTTTTTTTATTTTTTTATTTTTAATACATATAATTATATGAGTAATGTAGATTATCTACCAAAAGGAGACCTTAAACTGCTCCAGTGGGTAACAAACCTTTTGGTTGTTCTGCTCAACGAAGAACTGCTCGAAAGGTGGAGAATCCTTCCCCCGACCGAGACGCTGAAAGATGCGCTTGAGCAGTATAATACGAGCATTGACAATAGTCGTCCTCCTTTCAACACCTCGCTGAACATCAAGAGAAAGAACGAGGCGAAGAAGACGTTGGTCAAAGAAGTTCGTGGATACGTGCAGGGCTTTATCGCGCGTAATCCCTATGTAACAGGATCTGACAAGATTTTGTTGCAACTGCCCGTTCCCGACACCATCCCGACAAACGTGCCGCAGCCGACAACTCAGGTTACTGGCACTCTGGCTTTTCGCGGAATAGGACTGATCGAAATGCGCGACATACGCCCAACTTCCGAAAAACCCGATCCAAGAGCCGGATACGGAGTACGTATTTATTGGGGTATTATCGGCGAAGCATCCGAATTCGACGCGTTCAGACTGATAGCCCCTCCGGCCACCGGAGCCCAGCTACCTCACTCCGTTTTTACGCGCCGAAACAGATATCTTTTCGACTTCGCTCAAGAAAGAGGAAGAGAAGTCTTCTTCTGTATGAGATACGAAAACTCTAAGGGTGAGGCAGGTCCCTGGGGAAAACTCATCTCAGCATTCGTCCCTTAAGACCGGCTGAAATTTGCAAAAATAAAAATGTCTCAAAAGTCGGCTGAAATCTAATCAGCGCCATTAGATAACATAAAATACGACTTTTGAGACATTTTTTTATCAAACGATCATGAAACGAATATTTTTATTTTTGATGATGACGGGGTGCATCTATCATCACCTCTTTTCGCAGGACGGAAGCGGTAAATTTGTGAAAATATCGCTCTTAAACGACTACGTCGAAAAATTCAACCTCTACGACGACGAACTTTTCGCAACCTACATCCCCAACAGCGATGCAGCCGGCTTCCTCGCGGCGCAAATCCCCCGTTTTGAATGTCCCGACAGGGAGATAGAAGAGATATATTATTTCCGTTGGTGGACCTTCCGAAAGCACATCCGACAAACGCCCGACGGTTTCATCATCACCGAATTTCTTCCCGACGTACCATGGGCGGGAAAATACAATGCGATCTCATGCCCCGGCATTCATCAGTTTAGTGAAGGTCGATGGCTTCGCAACGGCGATTATCTCCGCGATTACGCCCGTTACTGGTTCCGTCGCGGCGGAAGCGTCAGAAGTTACAGTTTCCCTGTCGCCCACGCTTTGTACAGCCACTTCCTCGTAAGCGGCGACGATACCATAGTCCGAGAATTATTCCCCGATTTGATCGCAAACTTCCGCGAGTGGGAAAACGAACGCTACGACGCCACGCGCGAATTATTCTGGCAGATTGACGATCGCGACGGTATGGAAGTTTCCGTTTGCGGAAGCGGTTTTCGTCCCACCATCAACTCCTACATGGCTGCCGAAGCGCAAGCGATCGCCAATATCGCCGGTCGCTGCCGAAGCCCGCTCGAAAGTAATTTCAGCGAAAAGTCGAAAAAAATACAATCCGTCATGTTACAGACCTTATGGGACGCCGATGCCGCATTCTTCAAGGTATTGCCGCGCACCGACGATGCCGTTCTCTGCGACGCCCGCGAGTTGCACGGCTACACTCCTTGGTATTTCAACCTTGCCGGCGAAGCGGAATACACCCGTGCATGGAAATTTCTGATGAATCCGTCGTATTTCTACGCCCCGTACGGTCCAACAACCGTCGAGCGGAATCACTCTGGATTCGTCATTTCCTACAGCGGGCATGAATGTCAGTGGAACGGACCCTCCTGGCCCTTTGCGACTTCCGTCGTCCTCACCGCTCTGGCGAACCTCTTGAACACACAGAACCAGAATGATATTACGAAGAACGATTATTTCGATCTTTTGAAGATATATACCAAAAGTCATCGCTTAACGAAAGACGATGGCATGACCGTACCCTGGATCGACGAAAACATCAACCCGTTTACCGGCGACTGGATTTCGCGAACACGCCTGAAAACATGGAGAAACGGCTCCTGGGCCGCCGATAAGGGTGGTGTTGAACGGGGGAAGGACTACAATCACTCCGTCTACTGCGACCTGATCATCAGCGGACTGGCTGGAATCCGCGCCAACGAGGACGACATCCTCACAGTAAACCCCCTTTTGCCCGACGGCATTTGGGATTATTTTTGTCTTGAAGACGTCGTCTATCATGGGAAAAGAGTAACCGTCGCGTACGACAAAACGGGCTCGAAATACAACATGGGGAAGGGTTTGATGCTTTTCGTCGATGGCGAACTGAAAGCGACCGCGCCGAGTTTATCGCCGCTAAGATGTCAGTTGTAGCCTCATATTGTCGAGAAGTAAAAAGATATTACATTTGCATGAAAAAAATTTTCGATGATGAAGTTCCGATGCCGAAATATGCGATGGTTAACAGCGACAGTCTTTTCTGCTGTTACCTTTCTGTTTTTCCTGATGTTTTGTCGTTATCAGATCATTTATCACGAGCAGCAGCAACTGTTTCAATATCACTTCGCATACTTTATCCGCACGATTGAATTTCCGGGAGGATTGGCGTTATATATCAATTGTTTTCTTCTTCAGTTCTTTTATTACCCATGGATAGGCGCATTGATATTCACCCTGATCGTTCTCAGCGTTTACGCCGCCGTCCGCAATATTTTCATAACCTTTGGCATTTCCGACCGCAACGGCTTTCTGTCGCTGTTTCCCGCAGTCGCTTTCTGCATCATCCTCTACGACTATCAATCCGATCCCTCGTATCTCTTGACGTTTACGGGTTCTTTACTTTTCTTCACATTCGGTATCCGCATCACTCGGCGCATGTTTCGTTTTTTCGCAGGATGTATCGGGCTTATCCTTTTATACTTTTTTTCGCCTGCATCCATGCTTCTGGCGGCGAGTCTCATGATCATCCACGAACTGTTCATCATCGGGGGAAGGTCAAAATACATCATATCCGCAGTATACCTCTCGATAACCGGCATATTCCCGTATTTGGCATGGAGCGCGGTATATACGGCGCCTCTTTCGGAAGCGTATTTTTCAGGTTTTCCCTTTCGGGAAACCGGATTGGCGGGATTACTCTTATGTTTTGCATGGCTGTTTGTCCCCGCCGCATTATTGATGACCGGAATCTTCCCTTCAATGAAGGCGAAGAAGACGAAGAATCGTTGGGTGCATATACTGACGTTATCGGTTTTGTTTGCTTTTGCAGGAAGCGGCTTATATCATGTTTCCGACAAGCGGGTCATCCTCCTGTTGCGTATGAATGAAGCATTATCGCGTGAAGAATGGGGCGAAGTGTTGCACCTAAGTCAAAAATATCCAACCAGCAATCGTTTGGTGAGTTATTTCACCAATATTGCGCTTCACAAAACCGGTCAAATGCTCGAAAGTTTTTTTAATTATCGTCAAACCGGCTATTCCGGCCTATTCATCGACTGGCGACGCGATTATCTGACGGCAATGGTAGGAAGCGAAATTTTCTACCAGATAGGATACATCAACGAAGCCGCCCACTGGGCTTTTGAAGCGCTAACGGCAAGCAACAGCGGCGAAAACCCTCGCTTGCTCAAGCGGTTGATACAAACAGCCATCATAAACGAAGACTATGCTGTTGCAGCAAAATATTTACACATATTAAGATCTACTCTCTTCTATCGAAAATGGGCAAACAAACATCTTTCACCGCTTTCCGACGTGGAGCAAATTGCAGACCTGCCCTGGGTAAGCGAAAAAAGAAGCCGGTGGATTAAAAATGATTTTCTTTCAGGTCGCGAAGCGCCGGCAAACCTTCCTTTATTCTTTAAAGAGCATCCCGAAAGCAAAATGGCTTTCGAATACCTGATGATGTTCTATTTATTGACCAAAAACATGAATGAATTTATGAACCACATAGGACGAGTCTTTAACTACGATTACACCTCCATGCCGACCATATTTGAAGAAGCCATTCTGGTTCATTTAAACATGACCGACGCCGACCGCGAAACCTATATGAAATATCCCATCAAAAAAGAAAGTTATGAACGGTTTTACGATTATTCAGAAATGTATCAAAACTATTCGTCGAATCCTCAATTACAAAAAAGAGAGTTGCTGAAAAAATTCGGAAATACTTATTGGTATTACTATCATTTTTATCAACCTCCTGAAAAGTTACCTGAATAATTCAACCAACCATGAAAGCAATATCAAAAATCATATTTATCTTTTTCCTGAACATGATGTATGCAGGATGCAGCCAACAAAACGGCGTCATTCATTCAACGGACGGTTATCCGCATATCTTTCCCGATTACATTGGCGTAACCATTCCTCCCAATATCGCCCCGTTGAATTTTATGGTTACAGAGGAAGGTGTTGAAGCCGTACAGATGAAGTGTGTACCCAAGAACGGACCTCCCCTCACAGTACATTCAAAGAAAAAAATCAGTTTCCCCATGAGGAAATGGAAAAAGATGCTCCAAGCCAATATAAATGATACATTAACCTTTGAAATAGTCATAAAGCGTACAGATCAGCGGATCAAATTTCGTCCCTTTCATGTATTCATCGCGCCGGATTCAATAGATACTCATGTTGTATACAGGCTGATAGAACCCGGTTATGTCATCTGGAATCAAATGGGAATATACCAGCGCGATCTTGAATCCTTTAAAGAATTTCCGTTGATAACAAATCGTTTAACGGATGGAAATTGTATGAACTGTCATTCCTTTTGCCGAAACGATCCCAACACCATGCTTTTTCACATGCGGGAAAAACTGCCGGGAACCATCATCTGGCAAAATGGCATACTTCGCAGAATAGACACAGGAGCGGAACATATCATTTCGCGCGGAGTATATCCTTCGTGGCATCCATCGGGCAAGTGGGTCGCATTTTCAACGAATCTGACGCGACAGAATTTTCATGCGGTCAAGGATAAAAAAGTAGAAGTATGGGACGCTAAATCTGATGTTGTGGCGCTTGATGTAGAAGAAAACAGGATACTCACAGCCCCTTTGCTAATGTCGAAATCCCATTTCGAAACTTTTCCTGCGTGGTCGCCCGACGGTAAAGATTTGTATTTCTGTTCAGCAGACTCGCTGCTCATGCCCGACAACTTTGACCAGTTAAAATACAGCTTATTACGCATTGATTTCGACCCCGTTTCACAAACTTTCGGTGAAAAAGCAGACACGATCGTTTCGGCATTGAAAACCGGTAAAAGTGTTTCATTTCCAAGAGTCTCTCCCGATGGGAAATTTATTTTACTGACCATGTCGGGCTATGGCAATTTCTCTATATGGCATAAAGACGCTGACTTATATATGTATCATATCGAAACGGGTGAGAAATACAATCTCTCGGAAGTAAACAGCGATGATACGGAAAGTTATCATTCATGGTCGTCAAATGGGCGATGGTTTGTTTTCAGCAGCAGGAGGATTGATGGTTTGTACACCAGACTCTACTTTTCATGGGTTAACCAGCATGGGAATGCGAATAAACCCTTTCTATTACCTCAAAAAGACCCAGAACACAACGGTCGTCTCATGAAATCGTATAATGTTCCTGAACTCATCCGTAGCAAGGTTAATCTGTCGCCACACCGAATTGCAAAAACAGCCCGTCAACCGGAAGAAAAGTTAAAATGAGCGACATACATCTGAAAATATGTTGATTTGATAGATGTGGGGCAAGCAATATCGTCAAATGCTCAATTTTCCAATTGTTTCCAGTCAATAACGGGTTCTATTCCGGTAGCCGGTCGCGAGAATGTACTGCCAATAACGGTGTAGTCGCTCAGGAAGCCGCAATTTTGCAGGAAAAACTTTCCATCCGTCATTCCGCCTTTGTAGTCCATACGGGCGCTCTTTCGGGCGGTTTCGTCGGCGGTGAAACGTGCGGCGGTAAGTTCGATCCAGCGTCCGTCAACGGTACGCGCCCATTGGTTGGTGTAATAAACTTTACGGCTGATGTAACCCGTTTCGGTATTGAAACTTTCGAGAAAGGAATGTGCGCGTTTGTACCATGTGTTGGTTTTAGGACGGAGGAAACTGGCAATCAAACGCCATTTGCCAAGTTCCGGCGCAAAAAACCATGCGGTATACTCAGTAGCCCCTTCCCCATTTGGACGTATACGGGTCAGGAATTTATAGGTGTTGCCCGTAATCCACATATATTTCAAATAACTTTGTCCGCCCGAGCCTTCATTGCCAAACTCGCCGGTATGAACGTCTTCCCCTTTCTTCAACATTAAAATACGTTGATCTTCTGGAATATCACGGGGATTATCAGTTTGAAAAGGACTCCATACCGAAAACAAAATCCGCCGTTCGACAGACGAATTTACCTGTATGCCGAAATATCCTTCGCCGAAACCATTCGCCATGTAATAACTTCCCACAGGATCTTCGCCGACAGGAACCGTGATTTCATTATAAAACCATTCAATATCTTCACCATCTGGGAATGGAAAATTCAGGTGCACCGACGGACCTCGGCGTCCCCAGTAAAAGGAAAAATCGCCCACATAATTGACAGTTCCTGCTGTTGGTTCGCCGTCCACGAGCAATGCTTCGGCTTGGGCAAATTCTTCGCCAGAACGCTTCACGCCCTGAAAATCAACACGTATATAACCGGTATCCGCCAGCGCTACAACGCCAATAAACGCTATTTGATTCTCGCCTTTGGGCAACTTTATCGTAAATTCCGATTTACCGCATGTCGCTTTTATTTCGCTTTCCGACGAAACGCTGTATTTAAGAAACAGCGACATCTTCCCCGAATTGGAGACTCGAAAAAAAGCGCTAAAAACCGTTGACGGACTTGTCCATCTTTCAATGCTGCTCCCGTTCCTGCTGATCCTTTCGGTCGAACTGCCGTCTCTTGACGTGATGTAGGAATTTCCTCCCAACGGAATGGTTATCGCTTGTTCCGACGGTTGTTGAAGTTGTTGCGAAACACAGAAGCAGGTCGGCAACAACAAAAGAAAACTAACTAAAAGTCTCATATCTTTCTATTTGCATTATTTTTTGAAGCCTCAAAAATAAGAAAAATACCAACAACAAAAAGCGGATACATTTTTTCAGATCACCGCATCAAAATTTTTCCGTCAGGGATTCATCAACAAAACAAGGGTTTGTTGCAGACATGGACTTCGATAGGAACGCATGGTTATGAAAAAAAACTTGGATGATGACAAAAGTCATTTTTATTACAAATATAAAATGAAAATATTTGTATGTTTTTTCTATATAAAGTTGTAACAAAAACGATCATAAAAAATGAGCCTTAATTTTTTTTTGTTTTATCAAAACTTTTTATTATTTTTGTAGTTTAAAAATTAAAACCCCAAAAGTTTATGCCTATGTGATTATTTTAAAACATTTATTCTTGTAAGACCCTATATCTAAATCATTTAAAATGAAAAGTAAATTAATATTTAATAAAAAAAACAGATGAAATATTCAATAATGAACATCATGATTGTGGTGTTTACGCTTGTTTTTTTCGGATGCGATGTGAATGATACGTCCGATCCCGAAAAAGAGCCGGCGAAAAACATCATTGGACTGGTTAGTGAAGGCGCTGACAACATCGTTGCAGAAGTACACAATCTTACCGGAGCTGATGCTGACGGTTGGACGGATGGTTACATTGTCGCCCGTATTTCCGGTACGGTAGACGTCACTAACCCGATTACGTTTAGTTTGGTGCAAGATCCGGCTTTGCTGGACGCTTACAACAAAACGAATTATGGCACCGATACGTACAGGTTTGCGAAATTACTTTCGACGGACAGGTACATAATTGAAAATCCTTTTTCTTTTACGAATCCGGAAAAAAACAGGGAAATGCAGGTTAAGGTACGTATCAAGGCAGTTGGTCTATCGCCTGATTTTAGTTATTTTATTCCAATTAGAATTGGAAGTTCTTCAGCGTATGAGTATGATCTCAAGAAAAATACGCTATTGTACCAGTTGTATTTTGAAAACAGGTGGGCGTCGACAAAGGCCATTCCAAAGTATCGGCACAATGGAAAAAGATTAGTAATGGCAGAGTTTGTCGACATTGGAAACGAGGTAAGTTCATCGCTCGATAAGGAAGTATTTCCCATATCGGGAAATGAGGTTAGGATTCTTGCCGGTACTAAAACCATCAGTGCAAATGATAATCGCGAGAGCGTATATGAAAAATGGGCGATACTTCTTTCGATTGCTGCCGACGGAAAAGTGTCCATCACTCCTTATGGCAATAGCGCTGAGGCGATGAATCTGGAACAAGTGGATGATGATCCCCTTAATCCGAATCTATACAAATTAGTGGTTTATGAAGAAAGCGTTATTACCTATAAAACGTTCCTGCTGAACTATAAGTATTATGATCCGGATGCAAAAGTGTGGTATTGGATAAAAGAACAGTTACAGGTTGAACAGGTACAATAAAAAAACAGACATGAAAAAATCAAAAAATATGAATGTAATGAATTATTTCAGGAGTTTCCTGATTCTTGCATTGATCGGCTTTGTGGCAGGATGTACTGAAGAGGAAAATTCCTTAAACACAGAGAAAAGATTCGTAGATCAATCGTGGATTGAGTTGTATGCAGGTCAGGGAGCGGGAAGCAAAAGCCAGGTGCAAATCAATACTGTTCCTGATGGTAAAAATTATACATGGACCAGTATGGAGCCTAAAGTGGCTACGGTTAATCAAACGGGATTGATCTCTGCAGTGAAAGAAGGAGTTGCTGTGATCACGGCTGCTTCTGAAAACGATCTTACCAATATCATTGTCATTGTCAATAAATGGATTCCGCTTGTCGGGTTCGAGATTGAAGATATTGATTTTGATGAGGTTGATGATGAAGGGGAAGTTGTGACTCCTCTACTTTCCAAATCGTTGAATGACATGTTTCAATTAGTTGCTATCAACCTTGTTCCGGAGAATGCTACCGAAATGGTTCAATTTATCTCGGATGCTACGGATGTGGTAGTAGTGCTCGAAAACGGATGGTTATCGTGCGTTGGAGGCGGAAAAGCCCAGATTACAGCAAGGACGGCTTCCGGTTTCACTTTAAAGTTACAGGTAGAAGTAAATGTATCTGATTTTGGAACAATAGATATGCCGGAAAATATTACTTTCGTAAAAAGAGTACCGGATTCACAAATTTCATTTCCGGGATATAATCAGGCAAGCAGCATGGGAACAATAGGATACAGTTCGCAACAGGCGCAGGATAATGGAGGCGGCGAGGGCGGACCGATTAATGGAAGGGTAGCAGCCATGCTCATGGAAAACAATGACTTTTGGCATGCTCGCTGGCAATCGCCTTCTGGTGTTGATAATGCCACCTACCCGCATTGGTTCATCGTTGATTTAGGGGAAAATACAGTAATTTCAGGTGTTATGTTAGCGAAGCGCGTTGGCAATAACGGCACAGCTGAAGGGTACTATATGTATACTTGTCCGGATGTCGCTGTAGATCAAGATGATCCAGAAGATGGTTATCCATGGGTATTGCAAGGTGATTTTACTTTTGACCGCAACAATGATAGCCCACAGACAAAGTGGCTCACGCAGCCTTTACCCACAGCGCGTTATGTAAAAATTTATTTAGATCCGAAACACAGAGGCGGCTCAGGGCAATACGCCATGTTCAGGCGTTTTGGATTGTATACGCTTGCTGAATAAAGTTAATTAAGTAATGAATAAAATTATTCCAATGAATCAAAAAAAGACATATAATAAATGGCACTTACGTGCCGGAGCTATTTTTGTGGTTTTGTTGTTCATCGTACAGTTTGGTTGTAAAACAGAGTTCGACAAATACTACGAGAGACCGAAAAATATAGAAGGAGCTATATATTCACAATTGGCTGCCGATCCGGCGTTTGCAGAGTTTGTAAAAGCTATTGACAAACTTCCGGTATTCAAAGCAGCGGTCAACTCATCGGGGCTGTACACCTGTTTCGCCCCTGTAAATGAGGCCGTTACCGAATATCTGCGCAGCATCGGAAAAAATTCATTCGACGATTTTAATATGAACAATCTCGATGATTTCCTTGCCGTTCAAGGTTTTGTGGACGCTCATTTTGTCCTGGATATGTACTTTGAGTACAATTTCAACAAGTTAATCGGGGATGATATGAGCATATACGATATGGCCTTTGACAAATACAGATATTTTTCACGTCTTAGCGATCCTAACTATATTTACTTCGACAAATTGACCGAAATAAATCGAAAGGTCAGGAACGATAATAAGCAAACCAATGTGTTTATGAAAAAATACCTGACGAAATACAACATGAATGCTGATTATGAACAATTGTACGGACGCGCTCCGGGAGATTTCAACATTGAGGGTTCACGGGTTTTAGTCGACAAACGTGATATTCCTGCCGTTAATGGAGTGATACACGCTATTGATCGCGCTCTGGCGCCCAAAAAGAGTTTCATCAATATTCTGCCGACACTCAACCCGTATTTGTTTCAAATGCAGGAATATAATTCTTATCTGAGTTACGATGCAGCAGCAACAGAGTCCGAAAGTTTCGGTTCTCAATTAGATTCGCTGTTCAATCGTACTGCGAATTTTGGGATGGATTATATTAACGAGTTGTCCACTTTTTCATGGTTAAATCCGCCAAAGGATAAGTTGGAAGCTTACATTAATACCGAAATTCTACCCTTTGTCAATGGAAAAACATCACTTGATTCTCTGCACGTGTTCACCAGAGTGCTTTTTTTCCAATACTACCTGTATCGTTCAACGATTTGGTCATCGACCCTGTCGCGGGGAGTGATCAACGCGATCGGCGACACCATTGTTAATCCCAAGTACAGCAGTCTGCAATCAGCAAGTAACGCCGTTATTTTCATGTTGGAAGATCTGATGGTGCCTCCGGCGTTTAATTCAGTTGCCCGTCCCCTGATGCTTGATTCAAAGTTCAGTTGGTTTTACGATATC
>Ga0123353_10006200_pt1 | contig 15886 bp, 10 predicted proteins | sample TergutLab28metaG_3_FD_92763 | JGI IMG/M metagenome (GOLD analysis project Ga0123353, IMG submission 92763) | Labiotermes labralis P3 segment gut microbial communities from Petit-Saut dam, French Guiana - Lab288 P3 | ecosystem: Host-associated > Arthropoda: Insects > Digestive system > Gut ... | reverse complement strand
TCGAAAACATCTACTACATCAGGTTCACCGCCATAAGTCAGCACATCACTACCCGGCTTTATTATACCGGCTTTTTCGCCTGCAATATCCTTTATGGTCGGTCCAAGCTCCTTGACATGGTCATAACCGATTGCCGTTATAACCGCAAGCTCGGGAGTTTCAATAACATTCGTAGAATCCAGCCTGCCGCCCATCCCGACTTCCAAAACAACAATGTCGCATTCTCTTTTATGGAAGTACAGCATTGCTAAGGCGGTAACAAGTTCAAACTCTGTAGGGCTGTCGATCATTGCATCGGCGTGCGGACGAATCTCATCTGTCAGCTCTACAAGCTCATCATCAGAAATATATTCGCCGTTTATCTGCATACGTTCATTGAAACAAATAACAAAAGGTGAAATAAAAAGCCCAGTCCTATACCCTGCGTCTCGTAAAACAGATGCAATACAAGCACAAGTAGACCCTTTCCCGTTAGTGCCTGCAACATGAACAAACTTCAGCTTTTTTTCAGGGTTGCCAAGAGCTTGCAGCAACTCCTGTGTACGTTCCAAACCCGGCTTACTCCCCTGCCATTTTACACTATGTATATACTCAAGTGCTCTTGATATACTCAAAACCAAAACCCCTTCCTCTCTACCGTTGTATTTCAAGTTACAGGTCACACATAACGTTTTTGGACTTGTGTGCATTGCCTTTCAGAAATTTTTGACGCCACACAAGCGAGTCTCGCCAATTCTCCGATAACCTTGTCTTTTTCTCAACAAGCGAGACGGGTGCGTTAGTGTTGGTGGCGAAAATTTCTGAAAGGTAATGTGCATAAGTCCCTGCAAATAACATTCCCTAACCTGCAATTGCATTAGAGAACTATACCACAGATTTTTTGCGAGATATAGACATTTATATGAAAAACGTGTACAATCATTCTCTATGTAAATGTGAGTAAAGGAGTTTAGGCATGATATCCGAGAAAATGATTAAGCTTACGCAGAGTAACAGCGTTATACGGGCAATGTTTGAGGAAGGGAACAGGCTTGCCGCACTTCATGGACGTGAAAATGTCTATGATTTCAGTCTCGGTAACCCCAGTATTCCCTCGCCGCCTGCCGTAAATACAGCCATAATAGATATAGTACAGAATGAAGACCCCTTATCGCTGCACGGATATATGAGTAACATCGGCTATCCGGATGTCCGTGATGAAGTCGCCGTTTCATTAAATAAAAGGTTTGAAACGAATTTTGACAAAAACAATATCATTATGTCCGCCGGCGCTGCGGGGGGCTTAAATGTTATACTCAAAACACTCATTAATCCGGGTGATGAGGTTATTGTGATATCACCTTTTTTTGTTGAGTACGGCAACTATGTCAGTAACTACGACGGTAAGCTTGTCGTTGTCCCGGCATGCCGTATTGATTTTCAGCCAAACCCGGAAACATTACTTGCGGCAGTGACAAAAAAAACAAAGGCGGTTATTCTCAACTCGCCAAATAACCCGACCGGAGTTGTTTATTCAGAAGACACCATAAAAGAGCTCGCTGAAGTTTTGGAGAAAAAATCTGCGGAATATGGTTCACCGATTTATATTATCTCTGATGAGCCCTACCGGGAGTTGGTTTATGACGGAATCAATGTCCCATTCTTAACAAAGTTCTACAAAAATACGATTATATGCTACTCATGGTCTAAGTCACTCTCACTTCCGGGGCAGCGCATCGGCTATATTGCGATTCCAAGCGAGTTAGATGATTTTGATTTGATATTTGACGCTGCCGGCATTGCTACGCGTATACTCGGCTATGTAAATGCACCCGCACTCATTCAAAGAGCTGTAGCTAAATGCCTCAATGAGCAAACAGATATTAATGCTTATGATGCCAACAGAAAGCTTCTTTATCATGGGCTAAAAGATCTCGGTATTGAAGCGGTATATCCGCAAGGCGCATTTTACCTGTGGATAAAGACCCCCGGCAGTGACAAGGAATTCATTACTTCGGCAAAGAAATATAATCTCCTGTTGGTACCCGGTTCAGCATTCACCTGTCCCGGTTATGCCAGAATCGCATATTGCGTATTATATGAAACAATAGAGCGTTCTCTCCCGGCATTTAAGAAGTTGGCTGAAGAGTTTGGGGTATCCCCTAAATCCTGATTCTTAAGCCTAAATCCTATAGCCTATTAATAATCTAACACCCACAGGATACCGGGTCCAATCCGTGCGAAGTCCGTGCGACAGACGGGGAGAGCCCGGCATGACAGAACATAACGAGGTATATAGTTTGAAAAAAGTTCCAAACTAACGAAGAATGTGCCAATCGCTCCTCGACTTCGTCGAGAACCGAAATTGATGCACGAAATGACCATGCCTTTTCATGATCGTTTTGTGCTTGTAAAAAAGAAAGGCATGGTCATTATAATGGAAAGCAAAAAAACAATCCTTTCGGGAATACAACCCAGCGGTATGCCGACTTTGGGGTCATATCTCGGAGCACTTAAGAATTGGGCTGCTCTCTCTGACGAATATAATTGTTATTATATGATCGTGGATATGCATGCAATTACAGCTCGGCAGGTTCCTGCCGAGCTTCGCAGAACACAATATGAGCAGGTTGCCATATTGATTGCATGCGGCATAGATCCAAAAGAGAGCACATTATTCATACAGAGCCACGTTCCTGCGCACGCACAACTCTCATGGGTGCTCAATTGCTTTACAATGTTCGGCGAATTGTCACGTATGACACAGTTTAAAGACAAGTCTGCCAAAAATGATGAAAATATAAATGCCGGACTCTTCACATACCCGACACTGCAAGCGGCTGACATTCTCTTGTATCAGGCAGATCTTGTCCCTGTCGGCGCGGATCAGAAGCAGCATGTTGAACTGACAAGAAATATTGCGGTTCGTTTTAACGGAATATACGGTGATGTTTTTAAGCTGCCGGAGCCTTATATCCCCGAGGTCGGGGGCAAAGTCATGGATTTGCAGACACCGGTACGGAAAATGTCAAAATCCGAAATCGCTGACGGCGGCTGCATTCTTCTTCTTGATGAGCCTGAAAATATTCTCCGCTCATTTAAACGTGCCGTTACAGACAGTGAGACATGCATACGTTATGACCCTGAAAATAAACCGGGCATATCAAATCTGATACAAATATACTCTGTTTGCACAGGTAAGGAATTCAAGGAGATAGAAGGTGAATTTTCCGGTAAGGGTTATGGTGATTTCAAGGCTGTTGTCGGTGAAGCGGTCGTCGAGTTGCTCCGTCCGATACGCGAAGAAACACTTAAGCTTCTTGCCGATAAGGTTTATCTGGAAAACGTTTTTAAGGAAGGTGCCGAAAAAGCATCGTATACGGCAAATAAAACACTTCGCAAGGTATATAAAAAAATAGGATTTATAGAGAAACCGCGATAAAAGGGATTGTAACAAAATAAAAAGCACACAAGGCTTGTCATTGCGGCATCCGAGCCGCAATCTCGTCATGTATGCATTATAAGGGGGATTGCGGATCGAGCCCGCAATGAAGGTGTGTAGAATATACCTTTATATACTTTAAAGACTCATTTCTTCCGTGGAAAACTCTACGGTTGCAATAACCTTTGAATACTCCGGCTTACGTTTTGTAGGTTCATACCGGAATGCACCGCACTGACCATCATTGAACATGATGCCTCTTCTTCTGCAAACAACCTCGTTTTGTCCAGCAAGTGCAATACCATGACGGCAATATGAGCAACTGGGTACTATGTTTTTCCTAAAAAGCAAAATGTCACTCCCTTTCACGGATGATTGTATCATGCTATTAAGTGTCATACAACTTTTTTTATGATTTCTGTTATCGATACAAGCAATATGTAGGAGTTACGCAATAAATCGAGGCAATAATCTTAGCGCTTTCTTCTCTCTGCTTTGATAAAATAACCCCGCACTTTTATATAAAATTCTTGCATTTATGAATAATTTAAGATACAATCCCACTAATAAAACTAACAATGAGGGAGTGTAAAATGAAGAATCTAAAAATGAGAACTAAGCTGATAGTCGGTTTTGGAACTGTAATTCTGCTGAGTGTTGTCTTGACCGTTTTGGCTATTGTTTCGTTGAGCCAGACACAAGACAATTATCAGAACAAGCTCGATTATTCCCAAACCCGCGTACAAACAATTTTGGAAATTTACGCAGAGGTTTTTGATCTGCGCAGAATCGCAAGCACGGTTCACGCATACAGCGGAGATGCTGATACTGTACGTACAAACGCGGCAGCGGGCGAGATTGTATTTGAGTCCATATACAGCAATATTGGCCGCTATATAACATTGGTACGAGACGACAAAGCTCTTACGACCATACAAATTAACGAGCTTGTCGGAAAAGCCGAAAATATGAGATCCACCACACAGCAGTACAAAAGAGATATCTTTGATCCTACTGTCACTTTTGCACTTGAAGGAGATTCCGCAGCCATTTCGGCAAATTACGCTGCGAATGGCGCGATATTAGCACGGTTTACAGATGAGATTTATCTGATAAAGGATGGGGAGTATGAATTATCATACGTTCTCATTGACCAGACCTCCGCGCAGGCTGATACCTTTGAATTGATTTTTATAGTCGTCGCGGTCATCATTGTTATTATCTCCGCAGTCTTGGCAATGTACATAGCATCCGATATAAGCAAGCCGCTCGGTATGGTCGATAAGTGGATTGCTGTTACCGCTCAGGGTATCATAACCTGGTCGGATGAGGAACGCAGACTTCTCGACAGGTATGCTCTAAGGCTTGATGAAATCGGATCGATGATGAAGTCATATATAAAGCTTGTTGATTATATCGGTACAATAAGTAAGTCACTTTCCAGAATAGCCGAGGGTGACCTGACCATTGAAGTACATCCGAAATGTGACGAAGACCAACTTTCACACAGCCTTATGGGAATGCTCCGCGATCTCAACAATATGTTTGCTGAAATTAACTCCGCCTCTGCACAGGTGTCTGCAGGCTCCAAGCAAATAGCAGACGGCGCGACGGCTCTTGCGCAGGGCTCAACAGAGCAAGCCGCATCCGTCGAACAGCTATCGGCATCAGTTTCGGAAATCGCATCTAAAACAAAAGCAAACGCCGATCTGGCAGGACGTGCCGCCACTTTGGCAGGTTCTATGATGCATAATGCGGAAAAAGGCAGCGGTCAGATGAATGAAATGACCAGTGCCGTCAAAGATATCAACGCAGCCAGCCAAAGCATCAGTAAGGTTATCAAGGTCATTGATGATATTGCATTCCAGACAAATATACTCGCTCTCAATGCCGCTGTTGAAGCCGCACGAGCAGGGCAGCACGGTAAGGGTTTTGCCGTTGTTGCCGAAGAGGTCCGTAATCTCGCTGCCAAGAGCGCGGAAGCGGCAAAGGATACCGGAGGTCTTATCCAAAACTCAATGGAGAAAGCAGAGCTGGGTGCACGCATTGCAGGAGATACTGCGGAAAGCCTTAACGAAATCGTTGCGGGAATTAAAGAAAGCACCGAGATTGTCAGCGAAATCGCAAGGTCCTCCGATGAACAGACAGTGGGCATAGGTCAAATTGACAGCGGTATAAATCAAGTCGCACAAGTCGTTCAGCAAAACAGCGCAACAGCTCAGGAAAGCGCAGCCGCCAGCGAAGAAATGAGCGGACAATCAGCCATGCTCGAGCAGCTTATCTCAAAGTTTAAGCTTAGTAATCAGAGTAATATGTTCCGTAGCCTGCCTCCGGCAGCATCACAGGCAGAAATCCCGGTTTCAGTGCCGGCAGCCGACTCTGTTTACAGCACATCACTTAATGAGGATTTTGGTAAGTATTAAGTATTTCACACATTACTTAACATCGTTTGAAGAAGAGGTTGCATTTTTGATGAAGTCATACAGGACATAAGGAAATGCAGCCTCAGTTTCCTTAAACATCAATTGTTATGCTTATAAGGCATACTCAGGACAGCTAAATAAGTGCTTACGCATTTTTTTTGGCGCATAAGCAAGGCATGTGTGCTTTCTATGCACCACTTTTTGTGGACTTTGTGGACATAAAATGACAGAAAATCATTGACAAATCAAGCAAAGAGGAATTGATTATGAAAAGCGCAGCATATTGTTACTTTTGTATGATGCAGTTATCCAGACAACCGCAATACTGCCGTAATTGCGGAAGCGAGCAGACCGGATATTCCGCTTTGCCTCACCAATTGCCTGCGGGAACAATTTTGTCCGATAGATTTATTGTAGGAGTGGTGTTGGGTCAAGGCGGCTTCGGAATCACCTACATAGGCAGGGATGTGGTGCTGGATATGCGCGTTGCTATCAAGGAATTCTACCCATCCGGCTTTGTAAACCGCAACAATACACACTCCGGCGAAATTTATGCAAATACCGGCAGCCCGCAGGAGATATTCGAAAAAGGCAAATACAGTTTTCTTGAAGAAGCGCGCACTATAGCGAAGTTTTCGGGTGAAGCGGGCATTGTCGGCGTTCGCCACTTTTTCAATGAGAATAACACTGCCTACATAGTCATGGACTTCCTCGAAGGTATGACCCTTAAGGAGTTTATTGAGAAAAACGGCGTGCTTCCTGTAGATGATCTTTTAAATCTAATGATGCCAATGATGTCGGCACTCACGAAAATCCATAACCAAGGTTTTATTCATCGTGATATCAGCCCTGACAATATCATGCTGACAAATGACGGAGGTTTAAAGCTTCTGGACTTTGGTGCCGCCCGAACCATGTCCGAGTATGATGAAAAGAGTTTGTCTGTTCTACTCAAACCGGGATACGCGCCTGAAGAGCAGTACCGGAGCCGCGGCGCGCAAGGCTCCTGGACAGATGTTTATGCGTTATGCGCAACCATTTACAAGTGTATAACCGGCATTACACCCGATGATGCCACACAGCGGATTTTTTCCAACGAGTTCAAAGCTCCGTCCGATTTAGGGATTCCTATCACAGCAGCGCAAGAGGCGGCGCTTTTAAAAGGGATGGCTGTGCTTCAAAAAAACCGTTACCGGTCAATTGATGAACTGATAGCCGGGCTTTTTAGCAATTTTGAACAAAACCAAGTATATGAAGTCCCGGTTGATGATGATAGCCGAACTGTTTATGCGGGAGCACCGTATGTTGAAAACGTAAACGTTGCACCCGCGCCATACACCGACCCTGAGCCTAACGTTAGTCCCGCACCGGAACCGTACTCTGATCCAAGCTATAATCCGGTACAAAAACCCGATGCTGAACCTGTGCTCTATCCTATGCATAAACCACGACCAAAACCAAAAACTAAACATGAAAAAAAACGAAAATCAAAACGAAAGCTACTGCTGATCATTGGAGCGGTGATTGTATTTATTATTTTCGCCATGTGGTTGTTAGCCGGCAGACCCGGCAGCGGCGTGACTATTGGCGGTACATATTATCCTCGTGACAGTAGAGTCGTGTCTATCTTTAGAGCACCGGAACTACATGAGTTACAGAGGCTTGACAGACTGCCCAATCTTAGAAACTTAAACCTTAGCTATAGTGATGGACTATGCAATGAAGCATTAACGGTTGTCGGCAGCTTGAAAAACTTGACAAGTCTTTCATTGGGATGTTTTTCACATCCTCCGTCACAACCGCAAATACTTGATTTGCGATCAATCGCTCATTTAAATCTTCAGACTTTAACATTACAGAATCTGATTATTGTTAACCTTGAACCTGTAGGAGAGATTCACACATTAATGGATTTGAGGATTATCAGTACTCCGGTTGCAGATCTGTCTCCTCTTGTAGGGCTTCCTGCGCTGCTGTATTTAACCATAAACAGATCGGTCGAAGATATCTCAACACTTGCCGGCATCTCAAGTCTTAGAAATGTAAATTTAGATGAAAACTTGATATCCGATCTTTCTGCACTACAAAGTGCTATTGACATTACCCGTATCAGTGTAAACTACAACCGGCTTGAGAATCTGAACGGATTAGAATCACTGGTAAACCTGACGAATGTTTCTGCATCTAACAATCAGATTTCTGACATCTCTGCTCTCAGCGAGTTGGAGAAGCTTACAGTAGTGGATATAAATGATAACAGTGTTAGTGATATTTCTGCTCTATATACGGTATCAACTCTAAGGGAATTTTATGCAGCAAACAACAATCTTGATGATTTAACACCTTTGACCGGAAGCCGCGCGCTAACAACACTCAATATAAACGGTAATAATGTGCAAAATCTCGATTTCTTGTATGAACATATTTATCTCACGGTAATACGCGCAGCCCACAACGGTCTTACATGCATTGAGGGACTCACAAATGTTACACGGCTCACATTAGTGAATCTTACCAATAACCTAATAAGTAACATCGAAGTCCTTGCGAAGAGCTCCCGGACAATGGTAGAACTCCAACTGGCAAACAATAATATCCACGACATTTCTGCATTGTACGGGATGCCGGTTCTTACGATACTTGTATTAGACAACAATATGGTAGAAGACATCTCCCCGCTCAGGAATTCAACTATGTTAAGCATATTTTCTCTTCATAATAATAATATAAAGGACATTGATATTTTCCCGGCTACAAACTCTTTACGCTTCCTTGATATCTCAAATAACCAAATAAGCAGTATTGATTCCATCACGAACAGCTTTGTTGGTAGTGCATTGAGCTCTTTCTTGGATATAAGCGGTAATAATATTTCCGATATCACACCGATCCCGAAGATTGAAGGACGCAGACAATGGTTATTTCTCCACAACAATCCCATAAAGGATTTTTCGAGAGTGGGAGATTTAACCGCCTTGTACCGGCTCGCATTCACATATTCCGATGATGCGGACATGTCATCATTTGAGGATTTAGAATCAATTTGGCTGATTTTCTATGCGGTAGATACTCCGCTTGACAAACGGGTAAATATGGAAAGTGATTTGAGACTGTCTTTCGTTAACAGGGTCGAGTTTGTAAGCGAGGATGAAATCACCGCCCTTAAGCAGGAACAACGCAACAGCATACTTGGTCTTACGAACGAAGATAACGAGTCTGACGAGACCTCAGAGCATGAAGTCCAAGACGATTAAAATAGTAACGACAACGAGCGAGCGCGCTTTGAATTGGGAGGACAATACAGATGAACAAGACAGCCTTGTACACCGAACAACCAAATGTCGCCGCCAAGCTTATGATCCTCCACCCTTGCGGGAGCATTGAGGATTTTATACTCGACAGATCCTGTGTAATCGGTCGCAAGGCAGAAGGTAACTGCGCCGATATCCACCTGAAAAGTAGCATAGCCTCACGGCGACATGGGGAGATAGCTGTACTCGACGGCGATTACTATTTCCGGGATACGAATAGCTTAAACGGTACTTTCATTAACGATGTGCTGTATGGTAAAACCGCAAACACGGCGGTTGTTAAGCTTAAAAGCGGGGATATTTTGCGCATTGATCATTTGAACGCGCCGGATAGACATCCGCAGGCGACGGTTATGATATTCACCCAATCCTACTCGCAAACGGCTGTTTGGGAACGTATAGAGCCGGGTAATGAAGTTGATGAGATAAACATAGGCAGAGCTGTCGGTCGAGACGGTTTATCTTTGAATAACCAAATGGTATCCAGAAACCATGCAACACTTTACCGCTACGGAGACGGCTGGGCGGTTTACGATCGCAACAGTACAAACGGTGTGTATGTCAATAATCGCAAAATTGCAAGCACTGCAGCCTTAAAGCCCATGGATGTGGTAAAAATCGTTGACACATATTTTATTTTCGACGGCTCCTGCTTCCTGTATTTGAAAGAAACATCGCGCAAGGGTGACGGAGCTTCGCTTATTATACAAATAACAGAACGCAGCGTTTGGCAAAGATTTAAGAAAATGACACTGCTTCAAAACATCAACCTCACGATAAACAGCGGAGAAATGGTTCTAATACTGGGTGGTTCCGGAGCGGGAAAAACTACGTTTATGAATGCAGTTATGGGCTATGAAAAGGCCGACGGACAAATTTTTCACGGTGAGACAGATATTTACAGCGAGTATGACCAAATGAAATACGAAATCGGGTTTGTTCCGCAGCAAGATCTCTTGCGCGGAAGCGATACGGTTTTTGATACCTTAAGAAATGCTGCTGATATGAAGATGATAATAAGCACACCGCCCGAGCAAAAGACTAAAAGAATTGAGGAAGTGCTTATGTTATTCGGATTGCAAAGAGAGCGGGAATCTCTTGTATCCAAGCTTAGCGGCGGTCAGCGTAAGCGACTGAGTATAGCTGTTGAGTATATCGCTGATCCAAGCTTGTTCTTTCTGGATGAACCCGACTCCGGTCTTGACGGGATAATGGCGATGAGCCTTAACGAAAGCCTGCGAAAAATAGCTGATGAAGGAAAGATAGTGATGGTAATAACACATTCTCCCGACCGTGTTGCTCATCTATATGACAAGGTGATTGTACTGGCAAAAAGCGCAATCGATAATTGCGGACATCTGGCATTTTTCGGCTCAATCGATGAAGCTAAAGACTTCTTTGAAGCCGTTAACCTCGAGGGTATTGTTAAGCGAATCAATCGTCCAGATGAAGGCGGCGACGGGAAATCGGATTTTTACATAAAAAAATACGAACAATACATAGGATAGGGGGCATTGTCGTGGAACAGTCGCGAATTTCGTGGTCCGGACAAGTAAAAGTGTATATTGGCAAGTGCTTTCGCACTTTTATAAACGAACGCAGCTGGAAGCTGCTCGTGAGCTCCGCAATAATCGTCATCATCATTTCCTGGGTTGCGGGGAGCGACATGTTTGTCACTTTTAATTCTACACGCAGCGGTGCATTTGCTCTGATATGCGCTTGTATATGGATAGGAATCTTTAATTCCATACAGTCCGTTTGCCGGGAACGAGCGATTATTAAGAGGGAGTATAGAACAGGACTGCGCTTATCTGCTTATATTTCAGCACATATGATATACGAAATGGCACTGTGTTTTACGCAAGCAGTTATTGCTGTTATTATTTTGTTTATTCTTCGCTCCCCGCCTGCAGAAGGAATATTCATAGGTTCATTCATTGAGCTTCTGATAACGTTTTTTCTGATTATCTTGTCTGCGGACGCACTCGGATTACTCGTCTCGTGCATAGTAAAAAACGAAACCGCAGCCATGACCGCAATGCCATTTGTGCTTATACTGCAACTGGTGCTCGCCGGGGTGGTCTTTCAACTGGAAGGCTTTGCATCCAGCCTCTCCAATTTTACCATAAGTAAATGGGGCGTTAACGCCATTTGCAGCATCGCAAATGCAAATGCAATGCAGTTTCCTTTTTTTACAAGCGAGTTTGAGCATTCGACAGAGAATCTTTCATGGACGTGGTTTATTTTGATAGCATACACAGCTTTATACGGTGTACTGGCTACTTTCAGCCTCAGACTTATAGAAAAAGATAAACGGTAGTTTTTTATTAAGGCTTTTGATTAATTTTTTTCCATTGTTCTATTTGAGCCATACGTTCCGCCACTCTCGCTTCCTGACCTTGCTGTGTCGGTTTGTAATACTTGCGGTCTATCAGTGAATCGGGCAAACATTGCATAGTGCTCAGTTTGTCCTCTTCATCGTGAGCATAGACGTAGTTCTTTCCGTAACCCATGTCTTCCATAAGCTTTGTCGGAGCGTTGCGGATTTGCATAGGAACGGGTTCGGCCAACATGTTTTGTGCATCAGAAGCGGCTTCGCCGTAGGCAATATAAAGGGCGTTTGACTTTGGTGCCAGTGCCATGTAAGTTACTGCATGTGTAAGGTGGACACTGCATTCGGGCATGCCTATGAAGTGGCAAGCCTGGTATGCCGCCACCGCTATTTGCATTGCCCGGCTGTCCGCCATTCCTATGTCTTCACTTGCGAAACGCAGGACACGTCTTGCAACATATAAAGGTGTTTCCCCCGCTTCAAGCATTCTTGCGAGCCAGTAGATTGATGCGTCTACATCGCTGTTTCGCATAGATTTATGGAGCGCGGATATTATGTTGTAATGTTCTTCACCGTTTTTATCGTACAACAGAGATTTTTTACTTATGCATTGTTCAAGCATTTCCATTGTAACGGTAATGCTTATTTCGTCGACTTCGCCGTTGAGTATTACCATTTCCAATGTGCTTAGCGCGACACGGGCATCTCCGTTGGCAAAGCTTGCTATTATGTTCAGCATGTCATCGGTTATATGGATTTTTTTATCTTCAAAGGCTCTGGGGTCTTTTATTGCGTTACCCAGCAGCTTATGCAAATCTTCCTGTCCGAGAGTATTAAGCACAAAAACACGGCACCTTGATAAGAGTGCGGAGTTTACTTCAAATGACGGGTTCTCAGTTGTGGCGCCTATAAGTACAATGCTTCCTTTCTCGACAAAAGGCAGAAACGCGTCCTGTTGTGCTTTGTTGAACCGGTGTATTTCATCTACGAAAAGAATAGTTTTATCGCCCATGACGCTCATTCTATCGGCATGGTTCATAACGTCTTTTATTTCTTTTATTCCGCTTGTCACCGCGCTGAAGTTAATAAACTCCGCTTTTGTCCTTCCGGCGATTATACGTGCAAGCGTTGTTTTTCCGACTCCGGGAGGTCCCCAGAATATCATTGAGGAAACCATGTCTTTGTCTATCATTTGGCGCAGCACTTTTCCTTCACCCAAAAGATGATTCTGCCCGACGAACTCAGGTAAATCACGCGGTCTCAAACGGCTTGCCAACGGCCCAATAGGCTGATTGCTGTCATATAATGATGTCTGTCTTTCATTTACTTTCATCTGTCCACCGGTCTTATCTAAATAAAATACTCCTCACCGCTTTTCCCAACCCCTCAATCCTAAACAACTATCTCTACTGCTTTATGGCAGTTCTCTATCTCTACGTTTTTGTGCTTTCCGCCGTCTTCTCCGTCTACTGCCCAGGCTACTTCTTCTTCGAAGGTGAATTTTACTTTTGAAGCATGCAGCATTTTGAAGTTGTCTCCGTCGTAGGTTTTTACCGTCAGACTTGACATTATTTCCAGAAAGTCAGCGGGTACAACAGGTTGTTTGACCAGGATCACTTCGAACAATCCGTCCGCAAGGTCTATTTTGTCGGGGTTAAGCTTAATGAAGCCTCCGACGGAGGTTGAGTTTGTTACTCCTCCGAATATAAACTCACCTTCAATTTTCTTACCATCATATTCGATTATTGTTTTTTTTGGTTTAATTGCAGTTACATCCGCGATTCCGCTAAGTACATATGCAAAGTGACCCAGTGAGCGTTTTGCGCTTTGCGGGGTCAGGTACGAAACTCCTGTAAATGCACCGAATGCAGCTATATACGTAAAGTGTCTGTCGTGGAATTTACCGACATCAAGAGCTCTGGGTGTGCCTGACAAGATTGTATGCGCGGCTTTTGACGGGTCTCTTGACAGAGCAAGTGTGATTGCTACATCGTTTGCTGTTCCTTTTGGAATGTAGCCGATTGGAATAGATGCTTTTGAACGAAGTAAGCCGGAGATGACGCCGCTTAATGTACCGTCACCACCGACACAAACAATCAAATCGTGTTTGGTTGCATGCTCATAAGCCAGCTCTTCCGGCTTTTTGTCATTGGAAAAATATACCGTCACATTGTAATCTGCGGCACATAGCTGTGATACGATTGTGCCGAGGGCTGTTTTTGAAAGCCCCCGGCCGGAATGCGGGTTAATTATTAACATCATGTTGCGAGTCATCTATACTCTCCAAATGTTGAGCAGAATGATTTCTACTTAATTATCCTGACCTTAGTGACGCCTTCTACCTTTGCCAATGCATCTTCAAGACCGTCTGCTAATTTATCAACATCAAGAATTGTATAAGACACTTTTTTGTCTTTTGCTCCTGCGTTGAGCATATTTTCAATGTTTAGACCAAGCTTTGATATTACCCAGGTTATATTTGAAATCATGTCGGGCACATTATCATGAATTATACAAATACGCGGATCTGCAGCTGCGCGCGGAAGTACTGCCCTCGGTAGATTTACGGAGTTAATTATATTGCCGTTTTCAATATACTCAATGATTTGTGCCGCCGCCATGCTTACGCAGTTATCTTCACTTTCCGGTGTTGACGCGCCAAGATGGGGAATTGCGATAACACCTTTTGCTCCTGCTGTTTTAGCGTTCGGGAAGTCTGTCACATAGCATGATACATGCCCTGATTCCAGTGCTGCCAATATGTCATCGTCGTTGACGAGTTCCGCTCGTGCCGCGTTAATTATACGGACTCCGGGTTTCATTTTTCCTATGGTTTCTTTGTTGATAAAACCCTTTGTCGCTTCCATATACGGTACATTTATAGATATGTAATCGCTGTTTTTGTATATCGCATCAAGGTCATCGACTTTTTTGACGGCTGCTGAAAGGTTCCATGCCGCATCAACCGATATGTACGGGTCGTAGCCGTAGACATCCATGCCGAGTCCGAGTGCCGCTTCGGCAATTTTCGCGCCGATTGCGCCGAGTCCGATAACTCCGAGCTTTTTCTCAAGTACTTCGGGTCCGACATACCCCGCTTTTTGTTTTTCGACAAGTGCCGGGATATTATCGCCTTCTGATACGATTGTTTTTACCCATTCGATACCGCCGACTATGTCACGTGATGATAAGAACAATGCACAGATTGCAAGCTCTTTGACAGCACCCGAATTTGCACCGGGTGTGTTGAATACGACAATACCCTCTTCAGCACAGCGGTCTATCGGAATATTGTTATATCCTGCACCCGCACGGGCGATACAGAGCAGCTCATTACCGAATACCATGTCGTGGATTTTAGCACTTCTGAGCATAAGCGCATGATGGTCTTCAAGCTCCACACCCACGGTGTACTTTTCGGTGTTAAATAACTCAAGTTTTTTAGATTTAATATTGTTTAAAAGATTTACTTTGTACATAAATGCATTTACCTTTCTTAATGTTTTAGTTTTTCGTTTCAAACTCGCGCATGAATGCGGCGAGTTTTTGAGTGCCTTCTATCGGCATTGCGTTGTATATCGATGCCCTCATGCCGCCAACCGCACGGTGACCTTTGAGGGTGTCAAAGCCCGCTGCTTTTGCTTCTTTGATGAACTTGTCATCAAGCTCTGCGCTTGATGTTCTGAAGGTTACGTTCATGTCGGAACGTGCTTCTTTTTCAGCGCAGCCGATAAACATTTTGCTGTCGTCAAGAACATCATAGAGGAATTTTGACCTTTCGGCTTTCAGTTTTGCCATTGCTTCTACGCCGCCCTGTTTTTCGAGCCATTTCAGGACAAGCCCGAGCATATATATCGTGTATGTCGGCGGTGTGTTGTTCATTGAGTCTGACTCTATCATGAGCTTGTAGCTTATGAGCTTTGGTGTGAGCGGGTGTTCGTGTCCTGCCAGTTCTTTGTTTATAATTACAACGGCTGCACCTGCGGGCGCCATGTTTTTTTGTACACCACCATATATAATTCCAAATTTAGAGACATCCAGCGGAAAAGATAAAATGTTCGAGGACATATCGCAGATCAGCGGTACATTACCTGTTTCCGGGATATACTTCCATTCTGTGCCATATATTGTGTTGTTTGAGCAGTAATGGAAATATGATGCATCAGGAGATACTTTTATGTCTTTTTGCTCGGGAATGTATGTGTGATTTTTGTCTTCCGATGAGCATGCGATGATGATTTCACCGTATTTTTTCGCTTCCTTCATTGCCACGGTTGAGAAGTTGCCTGTGAGCGCATAGTCGGCTTTTCCGGTTTTTCCGATGAGGTTTAAGGGGATTGCCGAAAACTGCATTGTCGCTCCGCCCGCCATGAATAATATCTCGTGCGTGTCAGGGATG
>Ga0123353_10006199_pt1 | contig 15887 bp, 13 predicted proteins | sample TergutLab28metaG_3_FD_92763 | JGI IMG/M metagenome (GOLD analysis project Ga0123353, IMG submission 92763) | Labiotermes labralis P3 segment gut microbial communities from Petit-Saut dam, French Guiana - Lab288 P3 | ecosystem: Host-associated > Arthropoda: Insects > Digestive system > Gut ... | reverse complement strand
TGATGCTAAGAACCGTATGCCGATGGCGCGCAACAGTATTTTCTTTGATACAAAACGCTGGGTTAACGACTATACGGAAATTATCGATATCAAAGATTTAAACGGCAATACGACATCAATACGGCGCAGCGAAATAATCAGGCGGTTCATCATATTTGTAATTCAAACGGCGGAACAGCAAAATAAAGCGCGTTACAAAAATATATGCTTCATAAGCCCTGTAAAGCAAAAAGCCATGTCCATCCACATGTATAAAGACATTTTGACAGGATACAATGTGGAAGAAAAGGACTCAATTGACGAGGCAGTTGCCGTTGTTTACAGTTCAGTGGCGCCGGCGGTGAAGGAACTCAGGTATGAAGACGGTTATGAAAGAAGCGTACTGCTGATAGACTGCGGCGGCAGTACCAGTGATATGGTTAAATGCAACTATGTGATAAGCCATAAAAAGAAACGCAGCAACATAGACATGTCGGTGGGTTATGCCAACGGCGACACCAATTTCGGCGGGAACAACCTTACTTACCGCATTCTGCAATATTTGAAAATCAAGCTGGCGCATTACTACAGAAAAAAAACCATGCCCGAAATAGACGACCTATTGAACATCTCGTACCATGACGTCTATGATTTCGTAGATAACTGGGGTATAACGAAAACATACGAGGATTTCGAAGAGGCCTACCGCAAAGCCGGCAATTATATACCGACAAATTTCAGCGATTATATCAATGACGCCGAAACAGTGTATTTTAACGTGAGAGGGAATTTCTATTTTCTTTGGAACCTGGCGGAGCGGATAAAAATCGATCTGTACAGCAGTACCGGGGCATACGAGTTTTCGTTTGACCGCCTGAAGGAAAGCAACAGCCAGTATGTGCTTTCTTTCAGAAGCGAAAGAGGGACGTTTTCGTCCTATACGCAGTGTCCGCCCATCCGGGTACTGCGCGATGAAATCAATCTTTTGCTGAAACCGGAAATATATAATTTGCTGAAAAAGTTTATAGAGCCATATTATCTGGAAGACGAGACGATGAGCGAGATAACTGATATTATGCTCTCGGGCCAAACGACCAAAATCGACCTTTTCCGTGACGTTTTGAAGGAATACATAGCAGGCCATAAAGCGCGCGCGCCATTTGAACAAAGCTACATAAAGAAACTCAAATGCATAAAGGGCGCGGTGGCATACCACGGCGCAAAAGCCCTGGGCCGCATACGCGCCGGCCTTGAATACCAACCGGCAATCGTGCCGTATTATCTCACAGTTGAGACATTTGACGAGCTAAAGGAAAAAACCCTCATAACGCAAGGTCAGTTTTTATCGGATATTTATTCGTATATTGACCGCACCTACGAAACAAGAATTATCGTTTTCAACCTGAAAGACCATGACAAAGCAACGCTGCAGCTCCTGAAGTTTGACGTAAATGTCAGAAACTATAGAGATACGGATTACCACGAGCTTTTAGAGCAATACACGTGGCTGAAGCAGGGCGATGTGGACCGTATCGAAGACGGCGAGGTACGTCTGTTTATTTACAGCAACGACGAGAGTTGGGGATTTAAATGGCTCGGAATCGCAAACAATGACGGGAACCTGCTGTGTGGCGAAGAAAAGTTCGTGCCATTTGAAAGCACAGCATGGGAACTGAATTTCTTCAACGGCAAGAGGTAGGAGCTTTATGCGAAACGGCTTCTTTCCGCTCTTCACGAAAGGGCGGGTACTAAAGAAAGAAAGTGTTGAATATCTGCGTGATTTTCCCTATGATCTGGCGTCTTTAGCGCACGAAGATTATTCCGACGGTATACTATTCGGGTTTTCTATAAGATCTTCCGGTGAAGAAAACTGCATCTATGTTTCCAAGGGCGCGCTTAAATATCATGGGGACATCATAGTAGTACCGGGAAACACATTCGAAATGACGGAATACGGAGAGTTTTTGTTCACAAAACTGGTTATCGGCAAATGCAGTGAGACACAGGACAAAAAGATCCTCCCTATGGAATTAAAAATCGGCAGAAGCGAAGCAAGAGCGGCTAATGAAATAGAACTGGGGCGGTTTTGCCTTAACTCCGGAGCGATTTTGCGTTGCGAATACGATTCGTTCAGCGACCTGCGCACGCCGGAAAACACGCTCGATATCACACACGTTCCCTATGCGGGTTACGAAGCGCCGACACTGCACCCGCGCGTATTGAAAGAGTACGCACAGGCAGTGCTGGCATACTCGCAGGACCCGGCGGACACGGCATTCGCGCTGATGTGCCTCAATGCGGGTGTTGTACACAAAAGCAGCATACAGTGGCACATAGCAAGGAAGACTGACAGGCGCTATGAGGAATACACACTGCCCGTACTTTACGAAAAGCTTGAAGAGTTGCTGCCGCAGAGCGGCATAAAAAAACGAGAAAGACAACGCGGAAGGGGACCCTCGATAGTTTAACCTGGCATAAGTCCTTATTTGGAGGTGGAGTCAATGGGAAAAGAGTATGTCGTCCATGATGCGGAATTAGAATGCACTATGGGAACGGCTCCGAGCAATCTGGTTGTATTAGGGCATCGTAAACAGTTTTTGAGGGGACAAAGAAGGGCTAATATTGGTGATGCGGTACCGTTTGTTAACATACTTCCGTTTGGCACCTGTAATATAACATCTCCGCCTAAACCCTGCACACCGGTGTGCGTTGCGTGGATTGCGGGTAAAAGTGACAGTCTTGTAGATAATCTGCCCGCACTAATCGACAGTGATATTATTGTGTGCACAGCCGGCGGAGGAACGATAACGATCGAGGACAGCGGGCAATAGCCGAGGGAAATGGGGAGTTAAGGTTGCGGCAATATGGCGATGAGGCGTTCATTCACGCAATGGCGCGTATTGAGACGGAAAATCAGGACAAAAAAGTTCCAAATGACATTAAAAACGGTTATATTGTAATAAGGGATGAGAATATTCCGTTCAGCGAACGCGAAATAATCGAGGGCAGGCTTTATATGACCATTCCTTCCGACTATGAGATTATGCCGCCTGAACTCGCCGGGGTTAAGTATCCAGGCGAAAACAGACCGGATATCAGCTTTTCAGATGAAGAAGGCGAGATAAGCATTAATTTTTCGCTTACCGGAGATAACCTGCAAAACGAAGATGTTGAAGAAGCAAAAGATTATCTTCAACAGGTAGTAATTAAGATGAACCCCTCAAGCAGAATTCTTTCGAGCGAGATAATTGAAGAGCAAACGCGGATCGGTTATTTCGGGTTCATAAGCCCGGCAATTGACGGTGATATTTATAATTTAATATTTATATTTTCACTGGAGGGACAACTCATACTCGGAACGTTCAATTGCACGGATATGGACAAAGCAAAATGGCTTGAAATTGCGGAACAGATGGTTCAATCAATCAGGATTGTTTAGGTGTAGTTTTAGTTTTACATGTCATCCACATGAAGAAACTGCAAGATGAGAAGGAGGAGGTTTGGGACTTGTGAAAATGGAAATATCGTCAGACTCATGCTGTATATACTTTGAAGAAGGAAGCGCATATGCCGGAAAGGCTGTAATGTTAAATGGCGAACGTATTTCAAAAGGATTTCTTTTAAATCTGAAGCCGATGAGTTGGGTCGTTATGGAAAGTGATGGTTTCGAACACCTTTATCCAGTTAATGACGATGAGAAGGACGCATTAATAACGCATATTATAGAAGATGGGCTAAAGCAAAACTATAGTTTTAAACTATGGTCTTAAATTGTAACTGTTCAGGGGCCACCGCCAAATGTGGCTCAGCCTGCGTCAATGCACGGGTACTGCGGTAAAAACTTGAAATACAGGTTAAAACTTGTGTGCAAGACTCCGGCTAATCCCCATTTTTCGGCGGCCCCTGAACAGTAACTTTAAATTGTTCGAAAAAGTGAGGGCTGCTGCTATGGCTTTTAACGTGAACGAACATGCGCACTGTTTTGCATCAAGACCCGGCGAAGCTTATTTTTGGCATGGCAGAACTACGGATAGCGAAAGTGGAAAAGTGTATGGCGGGGAGTTCAACGCAGCCAGGATCGCAAAGGAGAAAGGCGGCACAACTCTTGAAATGTGTATGTTAGCCAACAGGGAGGAACTTGAAAAAGCCGGAGTGCGTTTCAAAGACAGATATGATGAAGCTGGCAATCTTTTTACGACAATAAGCTATGGAGACACACCGGCAGAAGCTGGAGATTTTTGGGAAGCCTGCTCAGAATCATTTGCGAAGCAGGCGTCAGCCCCTGTTTATGTCATTACGGGAACCGATCCCAGGCCTGAAGGAGCCCCGAAATCTGTATTCCTGACAAGAGAACTTGGGGTGTTGCTGAGAAAAGGAATAGACCCAATTCCAATTGACGCTATAAACGGAAAACCGATCATAAAAAAAGAAAAACCTAAGGAAGAAACAAAGGACCAGGATAAAAAAAGTACGAAAAATGGCGGATCATCTCAGACAGCAAGCATAATAAAAGCACAGGGAGGGGAATCGGGAATGAAACTAATAGACGTTGGGAAAATTACAATTTCGCCGTTTGAATTTGACAGCATAACTGAAATCAAAATCGAAAAAGGGCTGAACGAGCATTCAACACTGTATGCAAGCGGAATTGTTTGCGACGATAAACTATTCACGCCCGCTACCGACAAAACGGCGGACATAAAAGTTAAGTGCGAAAACGACGGGCAGGCTTATTTCAGCGGGGTGCTGCGAAGCGTCAAAGTTACATGTGTGAATGCTGTATACCGACTGGAAATATTCGCGATATCCAATACGATTTTACTGGATACAGTGAAGCACAAACGGTCCTTTCAGGATAACGGCGAGAAATACCAGGCAATAATCGAAAAAGTCATCGCGGATAACAGCGGCGTCGTTAAATATCACGCCGACGCTTCAACGGTAGAGAATATTATACTTCAATACAACGAAACCGACTGGGAATTCGCTAAAAGGCTGGCTTCACACACGAATGACGTGCTGATACCCATTGTAGACGACAACCCCGCCTTTCATTTAGGCGTCCCAAGCGGAGGCGGCGCAAAACTGGAATCAAAGGACTACTCAATTTCCAGAAACTTTGATGCTATCAGGTGGTTTGACGCGCCAGGTATTGTAGAAAAGGAAAAAAACGGCAGCCCGCTGGAACTGACGGCGGACGACGTCACACTTTATAGCGTTGAAACAGACGATTTTGTTTGCGATATAGGTGAAAAACTGAATCTCAACGGAGTGGATTTGCATGCATGCCGCATATCGCTGACATTTGTGAATTCGGCACTGACAATTGCGTACACCTTATGCGGAGAAAAAGCTGTCTCTGCGCCTAAGTTCTATAATTGTGCCATAACCGGTTTGATACTCGACGGGAAAGTGACGGAAGTTAAAAAAGATACATTAAAGCTGGATTTGAGCAATGACAAGGGACGGGACGCGGATCTGGCTGATGCATACAAGGGCGCGGGGCGGGGCGTTGAGGAAGACACAGGGGAAAAACACTTTTTCAAATATGCCACCGGCTACAGCATGGAAAAACACACGGGCTGGTATGTAATGCCGGAACCGGACGACATTGTGCAGCTGCTATTCCCCGCCGAGGACGAAAAGTATGCGTATGCCACGTCTTCCATAAGGCAGGGAGATACCGATAAAACGGCGGACTATATGGTGAAATACTGGCGGACGTCCTATGGCAAAGAGATTAAGATGGAAGAGAAGGAAATACTGATTACAGGCAAAGACGGTGAAACCTTTGTTCGGATAAATGAGGATTCAGGCATTGAGATAAATACGAAAAAAGATGTAAAGATTAATTGCGAAGGTAAAATGGACATCAATAGTGATAAAGATATGACAATAACATCCGGTGCGAACCTCACCATAACGGCAACAAATAGCTTAAAGACGATATGTTCCAGCAGCTCGACTGTGATGGATGGTGATATCCATATGGACGCGAAGAATATTTATCAGAATGCGTAACATCAAAAAAATGCATATGGGGTGATTGTTCTGAATGACTATAAAGATGATTTAGAAGAAACCGGCGAACCGGAACAAGACATCAAAAAAGGGTTTGCTTATATCGGCGGCCAAAAAATACCATTTGTTGAGCGTATAATCAGTGACAGGATAAAAGTAATGCTGCCCGCAGAGTATAAACAAATGGAAAAGCGTTATATAAAAATCAAGTACCCTGCCTATAAAAACAAAGATATGGTTATCTTAACCAATCTGGATACGACGATAAACTTTATGTTTGATTTTAAAGACGGAACAATTGAGCCTGACGAACTGGAAGAAGTAAGGGATCATTTGCTTGACGTTATAAAAGAGGTACACCCGACGCTTGTCTTTCTGGAAAAAGCAACACTTGGATCCGATGCATTCAAAATCGCGTACTTCGAGATAGTAACACCGGCTCTGGACAAAGATATATATAATTTTATGTATTTCTTCATAGTCAGTGACAATCTCGTAGTCGCCACGTTTAACTGTTTCGACGACGAAAAAGAGAATTGGCAGCCGGTTATCCGCCAAATAGCCGAAAGCCTGCAAGAAGTTTAGCAATACAACGAGTTTTTAGTCCCATGCCCACGTTACTGAACGCAGATTTATATTTTTATGCGCGCAGCTTTCTGATTTGTTAAAATTAGGATGTGTAAAGAATGGGAAAAAAAAGTGAAAAAACTAATAAAATATTAGACGGCGTACAGTTAGGCCTTACTGTTGTAGGCATGATACCTATAGTGGGCAATGTAGCCAGCTTAGTAGACGCCGGAATATCATTTGCAAGAGGGGATGTTGCAGGCGGAGTTTTAGGATTGGTAGGAGCAATACCCTTTGTGGGGAATGCCACTAAACTCTTAAAACTCGGACGCCTTGGCCTCAAGGCGCTAAAAGGGCTAAAAGCGCTGAAAGGGTTGAAGAAGCTTAAAAAGCTTAAAATTATTATTGGCGCGGTTGGCAGCCGTTTCAAAAAAGTAGCAGACAGCGCAAGAAGAGCGGCAAGCAGGATACGTAATCAAGCGCCAAACTCATTAAGAAGAACACTGCGCAGACTAGGCAGAGATCCGGTAGATCTGGTTACAGGCGTCATGGTATCGGATGTTACAGATTTCGAACTTCCGGGACCAATTCCACTTGTCTGGAATCGGATTTGGTACAGCAACAGCGAACTTGTGGGACATTTAGGCTACGGTACCCGTTGCAACTTGGAGATGGGGCTTGATATAGTAGAAGATAAGCAGCTCTGTGTTTATCTCGCTGACGGCCGCGTGGTTATGTTCCCACATCTGCTGCCGGGAGAGGAATATTTTAGTCATCAAGAAGCGTTGCTCCTGCGGCGTGAAACAGAATATTACAGTCTTTTTGATCCAGAAACCAGATATTCATATCTGCTCTATCCCAGCGAAAACGGGTACATGCGTTACAAATTAGGCGCTATAACAAATGTGCAGGGGCATAAAATCGCGATTGAATATGACAAAAATGGATATTTATCAAGAATAACAGACAGCGCAGGCAGGGAAGTGACGGTCACAACAGACGGCGCAGGGCGTATCACGCAGGTTGCGCTGGGAACCCATGTGCTTGTGCAGTATCGGTATAATAGTGAGCAGGATTTAACCGAAGTCATAGACGCTGCTGGTCAAAGCGCACATTTGTTCTATAAGAATCATCTTATGGTTCAAAGAACTGACCGGAATGGGAACTCGTTCTACTGGAATTATGACGGGCCTACAACTGGCGCTCGCGTGACTGAAACATGGGGTGACGGGAACGTTCTCTCCGGGCGGCTGACATATTATGATGATCAGCGCTACAATGTAGTAACCGATAGTTTGGGGAATGCCACCGAATATCATTATGACGACCGGAACCTCTGCGTTAGAACAGTCTACGCGGATCAAAGCGAGACGACGCAGGAGTATAATGAGCTGTACGAATTGGTGCGCGAGGTCGATGAAGAAGGGCGGGAAACGAAGTATACCTATAATCAATGGTCGCAACTAACAGGGATTACGCGCCCGGACGGGAGCAAGAGCGAGTTCGCGTACGACGAAGTGGGCAGGCTCATGTCATCAACCGATCCGGAAGGCGCGACCCGATGCCTGACATACAATGACGACGACACGCTCCGGGCAAGCGTAGATGAAGCCGGCGTGGAGACTGTCTACGAATACAATGAAAACAAACTGCTAAGCGCAGTAACCAACGCGAAAGGCGATAAGATCAGCATTGAATACGACGCAGACGCGAATCTGAGCCACGCCGCATTGCCGGACGGCTCATCCTCCGCATGGGAGTACGACAACCGCGGCAACTGTATAAGCACAGCCAATCCGCTGGGTGCCGTGCAAAAATATCAATATGACGAACTAAACCGCCTGGTGCAGGCGAACATGGCGGATGGAAACGAAATACGGCTTGAATACAATGGCTACGAAGATGTCATTAATGCAAAGGACAAGCAAACTGAGGTGTCGTTCGAATATACAATATTGGGCAGCCTGTGTTCAAGGGTACAAAGCGGAAGAAAAGTCGAATTCGGGTACGACACGGAGGAGCAACTCGTATCCGTCACCAATGAAAAAGGCGAAGCCTATCAGTTTGAGCACGACATAAAAGGGAATATTACAAAAGAAATTGGATTTGATAAGGTCACGCGCACCTATGAGCGCGATTTATCGGGACTGGTGCAGGAAATAAGGCGCCCGGCGGAACGGTGGACGAAGTATAAGCATGATCCACTGGGCAATGTAATACGCGCAGACTATTATGACGGTACATGGGACACGTTTGAATATAACAAAAATGGCGACCTTGTTGCTGCCGAGAATCAACATTCGTCGATAAAACTTGAGCGCGACATGACGGGGCAGATAGTGAAAGAATGCCAGGACGGTAATTGGGTAGCCAGTGAATATGATGAGCTTGGCAATCGCACACAGATCAGCAGCAGCTTGGGTGCAATAATAAACGTATCCCGCAACCAGGTGGGACAGGTGAATCGTGTTGAGGCGACGCAGGATAAGAACTCTGCGTGGACTGCGAGAATGCAGTACAACGAACTTGGGCAGGAAATTGAGCGTTTACTGCCGGGAGATGTTATCAGCAAGTGGCAATACGACGCGACAGGCAGACCGGAGCGACATCAGGTACAAGGCGACGGGCGCGATACGCGCCGTCGTGGGTACAAGTGGGGCATAAACGACCAGCTTAAGTCAATGACAAACGAGCTGACAAAGGGCCGGACAACCTATGGCTACGACGAATTCAGCAGCCTAGTGCTGTCTAGCCATGAAAACAAGCTGGAACATCTCTACCGGTGCGCGGACGATGTGGGCAACATCTTTGAAACGCAAGACAAGAGCGACCGTGTTTACAGCGCAGGCAGTCGGCTGGAACGCTCCAATGTTGATACAAAGGAACTTAGACAAGCCCGCCATGGCGGGTACGGCAAACTGGTCACAAAAGGGACGGAATTTACTTATGATGAGGAAGGAAATCTCATAAGCAAATCCGTGGCAAACGGCGGCGTCTGGCATTATGAGTATTTCGGAAACGGGATGCTTGCAAAGGTAGAGTTGCCCGATAACACAGAAGTTAGCTTTAAATACGACCCGCTAGGCAGGAGGATTGAAAAACAAACGCAGGAGAGGATAAAACGGTTTGTATGGGATGGCAACAATCCGATGCATGAATTGGAAAGTGACGATACTGTCACCTGGGTGTTCGACGACGGGTTTGTCCCAACGGCAAAGATTACAAAGGATAGCAGTTACAGTATAGTCAGTGATTACCTCGGTACGCCGGTAGCAGCTTATGATCCGGATGGCAAGTGCGTTTGGTCGGCGGAGCTAGACATCTATGGCAGAGTAAAAGAAATCACAGGGGATGTGGACTTTGTACCGTTCCGCTATCAGGGGCAGTATCATGATTTGAGCAGTGGTCTTTATTATAACAGGTTCAGGTACTACGACCCTGAAGGCGGTATCTATACGCAAACCGACCCGATTGGGCTGGCGGGGAATAACCCCACGCTGTATGGGTATGTCCACGATCCGAATACTTGGGTCGATCCGTTTGGGTTGTTAAATCGAAATGCCAATAATGCTGTCGGCAGAAATGTGCTATATGCAATTTTCGAAAACGATTCTCCAAGCGCCAAAATACTAAAAATCGGCAAAGCGAATGCGGACGATATAATGGCAACCGGAGAAATTAGAAGAGCGCATACAAGTGAACGACTGGCAAGAAAAGCCGGTTATACTGATGCCACCGGAAAGACGATAAAGGATCTCGGAAATATCAGCACGAAGAAAGCTAAAGGCGCAGAAGCGAAAATGGTAAGAACCTTGCGCAACCAAGGACATGATCTTCCTTTAAATAAAGAAAAGAGTAGGTCTTATCAAGCAAATAGCAGACAGAAAACCCCACCGCCAAGCAATAGAAAAGGCATGTGTTAAATTTAAATGTTAGAAATGTGATAATTATGAAGCTTAGAGTACAATTAAAAGCGGAAGCGATACTGAATTTTCCAAATCTTTTTGACGAGAGGATGGAAGTAGAAAAATTCATCCACGAACTGACAAAAAATATAGTTGAATTAAATGAACTGCCGGAATGGGATTTGCGCTTTATTTTTTTACTGGGGAAGGGGAGTACTGTAGGTGTTTCGAAAAAAGGGTATGTTTATACATCCCAACCTCCTGAAAAACTGTATTACATATACATACCTATCCCTACAAATGAAGAAATAGCTTGGGGTGTAAGAAAAAAGGATTTTGTCGCCAGACCGCCATTAGATGAAGAAAAACTGATGGACAGAGTAGAGGGAAAAGTTTTTTCCGAATTTAACAGTTTAAGTAGCTACATTGTTGAGAACTCAAAAAAAGGGATTGAGCAGTTATTAAAGAAAGGAATATCCCTCAAAGGTGTAAAAATCCGATTGAACTCGTAGAGATTTGCTTTATATAAGGTACTGTACTCTGGAAACAAGACATAATTTTAAAAAACCAAGTGACATCGGACTCAATGAAGGCGTTGCTGTTGCTCAAGGTGTTGGATACCCTGGAGGCGGATATCAAGCAGTTATAACTAATTTACCTAGAGTTTGGGTGACATTAACAAAAGGAGTGCCATGGTTATGAGTTTAGATTTATTGATTCATTATTTATATAGCTTGTCTTCTGAGTTAGTGAAGACAGGAAAAAAAGATACTGCAATGTTTTTTTCTGAACGATGCAATATACTTGAGAATTCAGGCATAGATTCTAGCGATGCAAAAGATGCATTAAAAGAACTGACAACTTGCCGCGCAATAGCGCAGTACGGGAACTTCTCATTTAAAGAAGAAGAGATCTTGGACAAAGCCATAGAAGAGGCTATTGATTTGTGTTCTACTTGAATTACCATATTGAAAATCCGTAGGCTAGTGCAGCGACATGTGACGGAATTATCATTTTTCAATTTTCAATAACTACGCAATATAATTGATCAAGAAACTCCGCGATAAAAATACGATGCTCAAATATGAAAACAAAAAATGAAAGGGGAATTCTAATGGCGGAAGTATTATTAGCATTACACTCACAGAGGGAGGGACCCGAGAGTGGCTCCATTAAAGTAAGTACAGAGGCACTCAGCATATACAATGCGCAACTACTAAGAAGATATTTTGACGAATATACTCATGGAGATAGACATGTGATTTCGAGAATAACAAGAATACTTGGGGATTATCTTAAAATTACAATTAGAAACGAATTTGGAATCGAATACGTAGATAGCGCCGCAGAGAAGGTAATCTATTCATATTTTCTCACTATGGCAAGATTCGAGATAGCAGGATTAGTATTAAGAATCTGTACGAGAAGTAGAATTACATTTACGATAACTTATAGACAAAGCGATAGTGAAAACGCCGGCGCCTATTATTTAAGTAGAATAACTGATTGAGAAATTCTTCAGTAATTACACCAATGCCTTCAACAAAGGATTGATACACTTGCTAGAAGATTTAATGGACATAACCACCATTCTAAACGAGTACCTGTTGAAAACAGAGGATCTGTTTGTAGCGAATAAAAATATATGGTTCGCCGAATTTGCCGACAGCTTCCAATTAAGCTGCGCCAAAATAGTAAATCTGCAGAAGGAATCATCCCTTCCAGCCATATCATACCTTGAATACACAATGCCTCGCACCAATTTCATTAACCGGCGCTATACAGCAGAGGTATGGGTATATGGCGATGACTGGTATCTCGATAAAAACCAACATATGGTTGGCGAGTATGACCTTTCATCTTTATTTGTCCATTTCAATGAACTATGGGACAAACTGATTTCAGCGCGGAGACGCTACATCGGAAAGGCAACAGTTCAGGAAGTCAATTCTCACATGATGCAGATGCTTCCTGATTTTTATTCGTACCTTATCAGCATAGCCAGGTTTGCTATAAAGGATTTAGTCGATAAAAAACCATATATTGATATTGCCAGAAATGAAGTATTCAGGGTTAATGTGGGTGAGTATATGGGCAGAACCGAACCCGCATATACTGAGAAGAAAAGCAAGAATGCGGAAAAACTAATTGAATGGTTTAGTGAACAGCTTGCAGAGGAGTATTTTTTTGGAGACTATTCCGGCTTGGATTTCTCCGGACGGTCTTTTCAAAAAACAGATTTTCGTTATGCGCAGTTTCGAAACTCGGTGTTCTACGACACTTCGTTAAAGGGCTCGTCACTTATCGGGGCTAGTTTCCGTAACGCAAATATGGAAAAATGCCGCATGGATGATTGCTTAATATATGAAGCTGATTTTTCCAATGCAATACTAAAAAATGCAAGTTTTAAAAATGCATACGCGAAGACCGGATTGTCGGATGATAGAATTTGGCAATCTGTCGGGTTGCTGCCCGTTACATTTCGTAATGCCGATTTAACCAACGCTGATTTCACCGGGGCTGACCTTGCGGGCGCTGATTTCACCGGCGCCAACCTAACCGGCGCTGATTTCACCGGCGCAGCGCTGGACAGTGCTATATTCAAGGACAGTGTTGGTAGAATTGAGCGGGCATAATGACGAGTGAATTCTTGCACTGCGACAAAGGAGGGCAAACGACTCCGTGAAGGTATTGATACAAAGCAACAGAAAGGAATGGAGGAAAAATGAAAAACTGTAAGAAAATGATGATGATATTTCTGGTATCAGGTCTTTTGTTAGGCCTGTTTGCGGGACTACCCACAGCAGTTTTGACCGCGCCGCTGGACATCACGGACATGTTTTCCGACGCAAACTTTAAAACATCGGTGTATGAACTGATTGGGAAAACAGCGCCGGAACCGATTTTGAATACCGATGTGGCAGAAGTCACAACACTTGATATACACGCAAAAAACATTCAAAGCCTTGACGGGTTGGAGTATTTTTCCAGTCTGAAATTCCTTTTATGCCAATACAACCAACTTACTGCATTGCCGGTACTGCCGCTAAGCCTTGTAGTACTCGAATGCCATAACAATATGCTGACGGCATTACCCGCGCTGCCCTCCGGTTTGAGTAATCTGAGTTGCGCGTATAATCAAATAAGTGTATTACCCGCTTTACCGCCAGGGCTGGACGTACTCCATTGCGACACGAACCAACTTATCTCGCTGCCTGTACTGCCGGCTGGTCTGGCAGTGCTGTATTGCAGAAACAATCAGTTAACAGAGCTTGACATAACCGGTCTTATGGAACTCGAAGCCCTGCACTGCTCAGGTAACAGTATGACAAATCCTGATGACGTCAAAGGGTTCACTGGCATATGGGACGGATTCCGCTGCTCATTCGCACCACAACAGACAGACCGGCTTCCCCTCCCCGGCTTATCTGACTGGGCCGAAGAAGAAGCTGATGAACTCCATGCCAGAGCCCTCATTCCGATACCGCTGCAAAACAATTTCCAAAAACCAATTCAACGGGATGAGTTTATGGCATTGATGATTGGCATAGTGTTTAATAAAAGAGGTTGGGCTATTGGTGATGTGCCGTTCACCGATATCGAGGATAATCCTTATGATATTCCAATTCGTTTAGCTTATACATACAAACTCGCCGACGGCACTTCACCCGCCAGATTTTCCCCCGACAGCCTGCTCACCCGGGAACAGGCCGCCAAGTTCCTGTTTGCCATAGTAAACATGACAAATAATGCGGTATTGGGCGATGGTACGCCCGGTTTTACGGACAGCGCCGAAATATCAGGCTGGGCACGTCCTTATGTCGCATACTGCGAAAACAACAACATCATGCTCGGCGGCAGCTCCGGCATATTCAAGCCTCAGGATAACCTCACACGGGAGGAAGCAATAATTATTGCTGAACGGCTGATTAAACAATACGATATACTAAACAGGCAATAAGCTGAGGAATTGTATTCGGAATGAAACGAAATTACTTTACAATTATATTACTAGTGCTGGCAATGTGCTTCCTGTTATCATCCGGTGCGCAGGCTATTGGTAACAATAATGGCGTAGATATTGTCCTTGTTATGGATTGCAGCGGATCAATGAGGAGAAATGACCCTGATAAGCTGGCTTTGCACGGCGCGGCAATGGTAGCTGAAATGATTCAGACGGATGGATGGCGATATGGGGCCGTGATGTTTGAAGGGCATGTGACCGGAACAATACCGCTGCGCGGGATAGTGGATGAGGAAGCCGTAGAAGCTATCAGGACAGAACTGGCGTCCGCCTACCACCAGAGCGGGCGGAGGACCGATCTGCCCAGAGGATTGCATGAAGCTATACAACTTTTTCGCGAAGGCGGCGATATTGGCAACGAACGCGTGATCATAGCGCTGACGGATGGCGAGGATGACCCCGAATCAGGACGAAAAATGGATGACGTCGACCGTGATCGCGGTTTTGTGATCTGGTTGTCACAGGAAATGAATGTCCCGATATATGTGATCGGGCTGAATGTCAACGGTTCGGTTTCACAGGAAATGAATGAACTTATATCAAACGAAACCGGCGCGGAGGCTTTTGATATCGCGACAGCGGATCAAATCGAACCGACATTAGCCGCTATACTGGACCGATTCCGGAGGCAGCCAACACCGCCGGAACCGACGCCAACGCCCACCCAGCCGCCGACAGCCACACCCACCCCGGCGCCAACAGCCACGCCTACCCCGGCGCCCACCCCTATGCCAACAATAGACCCGCAGCAAAAATCTCTGCTAAGCGGGCTGAATCTGTTTATAGCTGCGGTTTTACTGGGTGTTGTGATATTGGCGCTCGCGATACTTAGAGGTTACTTCAAATCCGGTAAAAAGAGTACGTTCTCATACAGAATGATAAAATCGCTTGGAAGGCTTTTTACACTCGCCCGCGCGAGAAGGCCCTATCTCGACAAGTCTATGAGCGGCTTTGTTATAGAAGTCAAAAACCTGCCATATTGGCTGAAGTATCCCAGAACTGCGGAATTGTATCTGGAACACATCAAGAGTAAGCGCAACCTGCATCAGATACTGACATATAACTGGGAGTACACAAACGAATATATGAACGCATTCCGGGATATCAAATGGTTCCTCACCGGAACCGAGTTTTATACCAACAGGAAAGCCAGCCTTAGCATCACTGTCCCGATCCATCCCAGATTCATAGTTCAAATCGACGATCACAACCAGGACGGTCCATACAAGGGCATCCTGAGCAAGGATCGTGAACTAAAAATAACCTTATACCAAAACGAAGATAGTTTTTACGAGATCATTCTGGGCAAAACAGACATGGGGTCTGATGATAACGCATAAGGCAGCTGCTGAACATTATCCTACAATATGTAGGGGCGGCAACTTGTCGCC
>Ga0123353_10006198_pt1 | contig 15887 bp, 9 predicted proteins | sample TergutLab28metaG_3_FD_92763 | JGI IMG/M metagenome (GOLD analysis project Ga0123353, IMG submission 92763) | Labiotermes labralis P3 segment gut microbial communities from Petit-Saut dam, French Guiana - Lab288 P3 | ecosystem: Host-associated > Arthropoda: Insects > Digestive system > Gut ... | reverse complement strand
TTGGCGAATACAGTTACTCCGTATTCTTTAGCTAAAAATATTGATGTTATCCCCTTGCCGCAACCCATATCGAGGACTTTCATTCCCGACTTCAAATCAAGGTGTTCACACAGTTCTTCAAGCAGAATCAGCGGGTTCGGTCCCATCCAGTTTTCTTCAATCCAGTTATTGTCATATTTTTCGGTTCTTTGATATTTTTTCACAGTTTATTGCTTCCCCTCGTTAAATGTCTTTTGAGCCATTGATAATTAACTCCCATTCTATGCAATATATCTTACCACACATAGCAGTTTTTTGATATAATGATATCAGAGGGTTGTGCTTTTTTGCACTGCAGCAAGAAAAACCGTGTAATTAGCACGATCAGGAAATAGACAATTTAACTATAGGTTGAATCAAATTTCTAAATGCTTCAATAAACTCACTTGCTTGGAGGTAATTGCAATGAAACGCAGAGCATCTTTAATTAGTTTTGCATTGGTGATCATTCTGGTTGGAGCACCGTGGTTTTCAATAGTCGCTCATGCTAATGGCTGGCATTTTGGAATGACTGCGACTAGTGATATAAGAATCTCCCAGGGATTTGGGTTTACTATGGCAATAAAAGGCGACAAAAGCTTATGGGCATGGGGATCCGGTGTTCTCGGAGACGGTATAAACCGGAACTTTTGGGTTGGAGATCATACTGCTTCGCCAATAAAAATCATGGATCAGGTAGCATCAGTCGCATCAGTCCGTCATCGTACTTTCGCCATCACAACAGATGGGGTTTTATATGCATGGGGTTCAGGCGCTTTGGGTGATGGCAGGGAGTATACATTGGGAAGTCCCGCTCTCACGCCTGTTAGAATAATGGATTCCGTGGTATCTGTAACAGCATACGATACTTCCGAAGTAGTTAACGTCTATTCCACTTTTGCCATCACAACAGATGGAAGCTTATGGGCGTGGGGAACAGGACAACTCGGTGATGGCATAAGACGTGAAATGTTTGACGGGAATCCTGCACTGACTCCCGTTAGAATCATGGACTCCGTCGTTTCTGTCTATACCGGCTATGACCGTACATACGCGATACAATCAAACGGCAGCCTATGGGCGTGGGGAGCTACGGCCAGTGGTTTGCTGGGCTGCGGTACAGTTGGTGACTGGAACGATTTTCGGACAACTCCGATTAAAATCATGGATTCTATAGCATCGGTATATATCGGCCCAAGCAGCACAATGGTACTGGATACAGATGGCAGATTATGGGCATGGGGGACGGGACCGGTCGGCGATGGCAGTCTTCATTCTTGGGAGCGTCCGCTAACTACTCCTGTAATGATTATGGATGATGTTGTCTCTATCTCGGAGTCAAAAGCACTCAGAGCAGATGGCAGCTTATGGGCATGGGGATATAGCTTTCCGGGTGATGGTACTGTACGTAGTTGGGATCGCCCCGCTCTTTCTCCGATCAGAGTCATGGATTCAGTTGCGATCATACTGGAAACCGGTTACAGATACTCAATGGTCATAACGACAGATGGCAGATTATGGGCATGGGGGAGCAATCTCGGTGGTCAACTCGGAGACGGCACAGCATCGGGATTTGATTATGGTACCGGAGAAATCTTCTATTACGAGGATTATGGCTTGGAAGATGATGAGTTTATTTATATTGACAACGACAGGCCTACCCCTGTAATGATTTTGGATGCTGTTGTATATGCTTCTACATTTTATCATTACGGTCCCGGTTCAACCATTGCTATAAGGACAGACGGCAGTATGTGGGTATGGGGTAGTAACGACAATGGTCAGCTTGGTGACGGAACATCCACGCGGCACTATTCTCCTGTAAAAATTTCCGGGGATACTGATTGGATCGGTTCCGCTGCAAGCTCCGACACTGCCAGCGACTCCGACCCGGATGCAATGACCGAAACACCTCCGGATCATACGGCACAACAGGAAACGCCCGAATCCTCCGATGAAACTGAAACCGGAAGAAATCCGGGCTCGACCCCAACGACGGAAAGCAGAACCTCTATGCCGGTTTGGTTGATTATTATCTGTGCAGTTCTGTTTATGATTGCCTGCGTATCAATAGCACTAATTTTCGTTATAAAGCGCAAGACGGGTAGATAACACGCCATGCAAATCAGAAGCATCCCGAACACCGGCTTCCGTCAGTCTGCTGCTTTAAAGTTATAAAGTGGCTTGATCGTCTCCGTGATTTCCGCAGTATCTCCTATATTCGCAATAATTTCCTCCATTGGTTTATATGCCGACGGGGCTTCTTCCAATGTGCTTCTGTTTATTGTTGTGGAGTAGATGCCTTTCATTGACTTTTCGTATTGAGACATTGTGATGTTTTGTTTTGCGGCATTTCGGCTCATTATACGGCCTGCGCCGTGGGGTGCGGAATAGTTCCAGTCTTCATTGCCCTTGCCTATGCAAATCAGACTGCCGTCGCGCATGTTCATCGGTATCAGTACCCGCTCGCCTTTTTTTGCGGAAATCGCGCCCTTGCGCAGCATCATCATTTCCAGGTCGATATAATTGTGAACCGTCGAAAACTGCTCTTTAATCTTAAACTTTACGCGCTTCTCAAGCTCTCTGATAATTGCCTTTCGGTTTAAATCGGCATAACGCTGTACGATACCCATATCATGCAGATAATCATCAAAAAGAGTTCCCTCAAGATACGCAAGCACCCTGTCGGCACCCTTACCCTTTCGTCCCAGACTTTCAGCGGCTATGTTCTGGTAAAGCTCGCATACCTGCTTACCGAGGTTTCTGCTCCCTGAATGGATAACGAGATAAAACTGCCCGGTATCGTTTTTACCCAGCTCGATAAAATGGTTTCCGCCGCCCAGGGTTCCTATTGACAGTACTGCGCGCTTTAAGTCGACATGCTTTACGCACCGTAGTGTGCTCAAGTCTATCTCATCTGTAAAATGATGCGGTGTCTTACGGATATTAAAGCCTGCCGGAATGTAATGATGTATGGCTTTGTCAAGCTGTTCAAGCTCAATGCGCTTATCCTTAAGTAATGCCGTTTCCATACCGCAGCCGATATCCACGCCGACAAGGTTGGGAACGATTTTATCCGTAATCGTCATGGTCGTGCCAATCGTGCAGCCCATGCCCATGTGTACATCAGGCATAACCCGGATTTTGCTGCCCTTAACAAATTCCTGATTAAGCAGATGCTCTATCTGCGTAACAGCACTTTGCTCAGCGTTTTTTGTAAACACCTTGGCGGTGTTATGTTTTCCTTCAAGTTCAATCATTTCTTTGCCTTTTCCTATTCTATATTGCAGGGAAAGGGGTATCCGGTAACTCACGATCCTTCAATACCGTCAATTAATCCCGACAAATCGCCCTGTCCCTTAAATCGCAGGACATTTACCATAAATATGTTGAGTTTGTTTACTATATTCGGCGGCAGAATATTGCCGTCCACTTCTACAGAAAGTGCAGGATAGTTTCGCTCCCGTGCCCACGGCGTGTAGATACCTTCGATCACTCTACCAATCAAGCAAGCAAACGGCCCTATGTTTACAACACCCGAATAGCCGGTTTCCATAGCGGCTGCGGCTCCGCCTGTTGATACTGATATTTCTGACTGAAGCTCCAGGTTTACAAAGTTCTCTCGTGAGTATCTCATAATTTCCCGCATATCGTGAGGTGCTTCGGGAATCAAGCCCGTCGGCACTAAAATCGACAAAACCTTTTTCTCAATCGAGTGCTTCCACCACATTTCGAGCCTAAGCTTTTTAAGAGCTACCCAAGGCTTAGAAAAAATCCGGCTTCCTCTCTTCCGCAGATTCAAACGCTTTGTCAAATCGTACTCACGCACGAAGTCCAAATAATGTATCCATTCGGATATTCCCGCAACCTTAACAACTATTCCACGCTCACTCATCAGCTCTGTCAGCTCCCCGACCGCAAAATCATCACGTCGCACATAGATTTCACCTACAACAATTACCTTTGGACAGTCAACAACCTTCATTTTAAGCGGGATTTTACTAACATCGGAAGCGACGTTCTTTAGTTCCTTAAAAATATCCTTAGGTCTGTGCTCAACAACATCAATTAGTTTCTCCCAAGATTCCTTAAACCCGGCTATCGCTGTTTTACTGTCTACAGCAGTTGTCAGCAATGCGTTTTGAATATCTTTAAGATAATCGGACAACACAACACCCTTCCACATTTCTTTTGAAAATCCTCCGCCAAGTTCACTGTATGAGTTATCCGCAGAGAGAATAAACACCACGACATTTTCAATCCGTAAATCCCTGAACAAATTTTCATAATACACATAATACTGACCTGTCCTGCATGGCCCTGTGGTAATAGGTACAAAGAGCAGGTACAACTCATCCTTGCGGTACTTATCGCTCCATAAAAATTCCAATGCGGAACCAAGAACTAAATGACTTGGTACACATTCCTTACCTGAAGAATGTGCACGTGCAACCATAACTGTCTTGCTCGTAGCAACAGGCAAAACCTCAGTCCCGATCTTCTGGCTTCTAAGTGTAGCACCGATATATTTCGTAGAAATATCGCCCATATTCGACAGAAGCACCTTAACCCGCTTGTTTCCCTGAATCGGAACTTTTTCGTTCGTCTTGACGTTATCCACACGTAAATCAAACGAACCGTCAGGCTTTTTCTCACTGACAAAACGCCAGCCATTATCAAATCGCTCGCTCTCAATATCGGCTTTTTTATCCCTGTATCCGTCAATTACATCAAGGAAAGCCTCAACTCTGGTGTCAATTCCCGCATCAGCGGAATGAGTGTCAAGCTCAAGTACCATAAACGGCTTTTGACCCATTATCCACTTGATGTAATGAAGAATAAACGAATCGGGAGCGCACGAAAAGTTTGTAATGTATGTAAGGAATATATTGTCTTCATTTTTTAGCAGCTTTGCGGACTTAACATCCTCCTGCCCATAATACCAGTACATATTCGGAAAAATCACTTCGTCTTCAAAAGGTAAAATATCAAAAGGCACTATTGAGTAACCTCTGGTCGTAAACTTTTTAGGTATGCCCATGTTCGCTTCGGGAGTAAACGCATTATACGCTCTGCCTAAAAGTGCAATAACAGGTCTGTTTCCTTTTCTTGCTTCCTCCAGAGCTTCTTTACCAAGTCTTTTCGCCGCTTTAAAATACTCATTTTGCTTCTCCAAAGCCTTGTTAAACGCCGCTTCAACCTCTGTATTGCTGATACCTAGCTTCTCGCCCATTGTTTGGAATAGCTCCAAAGCCTTATCTAAACCATATTTAAAACTTACAACAAGCGGCAACCACTTGTTTTTATCTACATCGGGAAAAGCTTTTTCCATGTAATATGGCAGACTTTGAGTCAGCGGGCAGAAATTGGCGTGAACATCGTTCTCATAACTCGGCATGTCCCTGAAATGCGGCAGCAATATATAGTCCGCACCCTTATCAATACAATCCTGCACAGCACCATGTGCAATCTCCGCAGGAAAACAATAAGCAGCCTCCGCACGAGCTACACCCTCATGAGGGACTTCTGTAGATAAAAATGTTCTGATACCAAGCTCATAGAAAAACCATGAATAGAGCGGATAAAGAGTGTGTACAGAAAGCGACCTTGGAATTCCAACAGTGTAATCACGTTTGGAAATATCTTCCGAAGGTTTTTCACTCACTTCAAGAGGCTTTTGGTGTTGCTTCTGACATTGAGGGAATACCGGCGACGAAGCGGTACTCTCAAGAGGCTTTTGGTGTTGGTTCTGGCATTGAGGGAATACCGGCGACGAGGCGGTACTGACCGAGATGTCAGAAGTAACACCAAAAGCCTCCCGACAATCCAAGCCTACATCAACCAACTCCGGCGCACCGAACTCTTCAAAGAGCAGCTTCGACCGCTTTTCAACATAGTCAAAGACCGGCACATCCTTTACAACCTTACGGATATTTGCATATTTATTACATCTGCCGCCGAACATTATCTTTCTATCATCCAGCTTAAGCACCTGGATCGGGCAAAGATTTTCGCAAGCCTCGCACTTAAAAACGCGCTCATAACCGATTTCTCTCTTTAGCACATCATCAATGCAAAAGCTCATCTCATCGAGTAAGCCTTCATTATTCTTACGCTTTGCAAGAAGCGCAACACCAAAGCAACCCATCAGCTCGGGTGAAGGCGGCACTAATATTTCCTTATTCAAAAGCATAGCAAACGCAGGTGGTACAGCAGGGTTTTTTGCAACACCTCCTTGCAAAAAAACCTTGCCGCCGATTGTTCGGTTACCGACAACACGATTGATATAGTTTGCAGCAATCGAGCATACAATACCGGCCGTTATATCCTCACGGCTTGCACCTTGCGCAATTGCTTTTCTGATATCGCTGTTGATAAATGCCGAGCAATGCTCACCGAATTTCAGCGGAGCATCTGCTTTGAGAGCAATCGGTCCGATATCTCTATCACTGTATATTGACAAGTCGCCTGCTGCACTCTCTTCAAGAAAAGAACCGGTACCCGCGGAGCAAGCTTCATTCATTGCATAATCAATAGGTACACCGTTCTTCAGGAGTACATACTTTGCATCCTGACCGCCGACCTCAAAGATAGTTTCTACATCGGGAGCATAATAAGTCGTACCCATTGCATGAGCGATTATTTCATTGTAAACGCCACGGGTTTCAAGAAAAACACCAAGAATTTCGCGGCTCGAACCCGTTGTAGAAACCAGACGAATATCAACAGCTCTCGACCCGGTGTCGCTTTCAACTTTCTCTTGAATTTTTCGCAAACACTCTTTCAGAGCCTTAACAGGGTCGCCGTGCGATCTCCCGTAATGGCTTGCAACAACCTCGTCTGTTTCCATGTCCACAAGGCAAACCTTTGTAGTCGTCGAGCCTCCGTCAACACCGAGAATATATCCGGCTCCTGTACGCACATTACCACCGGGCTTATCAAAAACACGAACCTTTGACTCCCAATCACGCAAGCAACCAAGTGTTTCAAAGCGCACCTCGCCCGGTCTTATAAGCTTATCTGCCGGCGGAAGCGGGCTGCCAAACTCTGTGGCAAGAACCGAAGCACCCAAAGCCTCAAACACAGGAGCTCCGTCGGGAATTATAAACTCGATTTCCGGAGCTCTTTCTTTGATAAATCGGACAATATGCCTGTTATTTGTAATACCGCCTGTCAAAATCACACGCCCTGACGTAACCTTAGCCCGTTTCAGAAAATCAATTACCTTAACAGCCATTACATGAGATAACGAAAAAACGATATCCTGCTTTGTAGCTTCACGCTTATTCAGTTTGTGGGTACAGTCACTTTTCATAAACACGCTGCAACGTGTTGAAATAGGGTAAACCTTTGCGGTTTCGGGAATATCATCAATGTCTTCAAGCTTCATATCCATACGGGCCAGCTGTTGCTTTAGGAACTCACCCGTTCCTGAAGCGCACTTATTCCCCGAAAAATTATTCACGATTTTGCCGTTTTCCAAGGTATAGACAATGAGGTCTTCACCGCCCATACTGACAACCGCATCGGCATCGATTTTAAGGCTTTTAAGAGCAGCCTCGACACAAAGAGGTTCCAAAGTACCCGCCACATTAAACATGGAGCGTCCTTCGTTACCTGTAATAAAAGACTTAACACCGACAGGGATATTACCCTCTTCTAATAGCTTCCCGGCGGCAGCCCCGAAATCCCCCTCATGAATTGCTGAACCACACCAACTGACCAATCCATCTTCTGCCAAAACCATCTTTAGGCTTGTTGAACCAATATTAATACCTAACGTCTGCATTACTTTACTAACCTCTGATTAAAATATACTATTACTTGTATTAGCTCAAAGGGTCTTGTTGTATGCTTTTTGACATTGAGGGAATACCGGCGACGAGGCGGTATCCATTCACCTTTGCGAAGGTGAAAAATACTGACTGAGATGGCAAAAAGTATAGTGCAAGGCCCCAAGCAACCACCACACATTACGGAAACAGGAAGTCCTTTAATTTCTTACTTCTGCTCGGATGGCGAAGCTTACGCAGAGCCTTCGCTTCAATCTGTCGAATGCGCTCCCTTGTTACGCTAAATTCTCTCCCCACCTCTTCAAGAGTACGGGTACGACCGTCTTCAATGCCGAACCGGAGCCTCAGCACCTTTTCTTCACGTGGTGTCAGAGTACCCAGAACATCGGAAAGTTGCTCCTTTAGCAACGTAAATGACGCAGCTTCCGCAGGCTCTGATGCATCCTCGTCCGGGATAAAATCGCCGAGATGGCTGTCCTCCTCCTCACCTATCGGAGTTTCAAGAGAAACCGGTTCTTGTGCTATCTTAAGAATCTCACGGACCTTCTCCACAGGCATACCCATATCCTCCGCAATCTCCTCCGGTGTGGGATCATGCCCCAGCTCCTGCAAAAGCTGACGGGAAATACGCATAACCTTGTTTATGGTTTCCACCATATGAACAGGAATCCTGATCGTACGTGCCTGATCCGCAATTGCGCGGGTTATAGCTTGACGAATCCACCATGTAGCATATGTGGAAAACTTATATCCCTTTGTATAATCGAATTTCTCTACAGCCTTGATAAGACCGAGATTGCCTTCCTGAATCAAATCAAGGAAAAGCATACCGCGTCCGACATAACGTTTGGCTATACTGACAACCAGCCTCAGATTCGCTTCCGCCATCTGCTGCTTGGCATCTTCGTCACCCTCGGTCATTTTCATGGCGAGTTCGATTTCTTCCTCTGTTGTCAGAAGATTAACTTTTCCGATTTCCTTCAGGTACATACGGACGGGGTCGTCGATATTGAAATTATCAACCAGTGTATCCGGGTCGATCACTTCATCTTCCGCAAGAGTTTCAATCTCTTGCAGCTCTTCTATTTCGGGAGCATCATCGATATCCGTGAGAACCAACGCCTGCTCTTCGTTCTCGGTTGTATCGATGCTAAAGTTCTCAAGTGTATCATAGAACTTATCGATTTGCTCTTGCTCAAGATTCATGTCCTCGAGCACATCGAGAAGCTCCTTGGAGCTTAGATTGCCCCGTTTCTTCCCTTCCTCAAGCAAAGCATTTAAGCGTTCTTCATTGTACTGCTCATGTGATTTGTCCGGGAACGTTTCAAGGTTCTCTTCCTTTATTGCGGATTCATCCAGTTCATCATGAATATCAGTCATCATTTTTATGACCATTCCTTTCGTTTTACTCAAGACACATAAAACCATAAATGGTCATAAAAATGTGTGCATGAGCAGTGGTTTCTCGCAAGCGGGAGCCGCTCGCACATTCAGATAAGTTTGAATTTATTCAAACTTCCCACCCCTCGCTGTCCTTATATTTTCTTTCGCTCTTTTTATTTCAAGCAATAGATCATTATCCGGGCTTTGTTGCTTTAATCTTTCCGCTCTGATTTTCTCAATATACTCTCGTATAATTCTCTCTCCGTGCGATAATGACTCCGGTTTTTGCAAAATTACAGTCAGTTGTGAAGCTTCATTTGCTTCAAGCTCCGAAAGAATGAGTGCTTCACTTACTTCTCTTGCGCCCGATAACCGCCGCATAATTATCTCGTAGACTTTGGCAAGAAAAACAGATGTAAACTCCTCTTTCTTAAATCGCATATCATCGGCAACCCTCATTAATACAGGGTCAAAAACAAGCCATCGTATTACTCCTTCTTCAGCTACCGCAGATAAATCATTTTTGTATCTTAACTCTCTGCTGTCAGGCTGGATTTTTACCCGCGGACGTGTTGTTTCTTTCTCAAATTCCTTCCTGTCCTTCCATCTTTTAGTTTTAAGCTTCTTAATTACTTCGTTCTTTACCGCTTCTATTGAAACGCCTGCGGTTTTCGCGACTTTTGCTCCGTAAATCTCCCGTTCCGGTTCACTTTTCATCTCCGAGAGTAAGTTCGTCGCTGCAGTCAGATATGATAAACGCCCTTCATCCGTGCTCATATCGCATGTACCTAAAATGGTGAGCAGACGGTATTCGGTTTGATTCTCACTGCGCTCGAGAAGTATTTTGAAAGCATCAGCACCGTGCTTTCGAATAAACTCATCAGGGTCACCCGATTTACCCAGGTTTACAACTTTTATTTCTTTACCTGTCTTTTCAAGTATTGACAGAGCCCGGAGTGTTGCTTTTTTTCCCATTTCATCAGGATCGAACACGACAACTATTTTTTCGGTATACTGTGCGAGCAGTCGGGATTGCTCCGAGGTGAGTGCGGTTCCGAGAGGTGCGACAGTACAGTCAAAGCCTGCCTGATGGAGCATAACTACATCGATGTTCCCTTCTACGAGAATCAAAATCCCTGCTTTTGTTTTTTTAGCCAGATTCAACCCGAACAGATTCCTGCTTTTTGTAAATACAGGGGTGTCCGGCGAGTTGACGTATTTGTAATCTTTTCCGGCGTCGAGTCGCCTGCCCGAAAAACCAATCACGTTGCCCCTGATATCAACTACGGGAAACATGAGTCTGTTTCTAAAGAAATCGTATGCACCGCCACCTTGCTTCCCCGGTCTGGCAAGTCCTGCATCAAACATCTCCTGCTTGGTATAACCTTTGCCAATCATTGCATCGTACAAAATACTCCAGTTATCAGTTGCGACTCCCAATCCGAACTTAGTAACGCTGCTTTTTGATATGCCTCTCGTCGCAAGGTATTCTCTCGCAATCTCTCCCGGCGGGGTTTTCAACAGATAATGAAAGTGCCTTGCCGTTTCACGATTTAGTTCAAGCAACCGTTTACGGCGGTTTATCCGTTCTTCCTGTCCTTCTTCTTCAGGGACAGTCATGCCCACCCGCCTTGCCAGTACATCTACAGCGTCACGAAACGGCAGGTTTTCAATTTCTCTTATGAAACCAATAGCACTGCCGCCTTTTCCGCAGCCGAAGCAGTGATAAATCTGTTTCTCGGAGTTTACGGTAAACGAAGGAGTTTTTTCACTATGAAAGGGGCAAAGCCCAAACATATTATTGCCGCTCTTCTTAGTAAGCCGGACATACCCGCCAACAACCTCCGTAATATCCGTCCTGCTTATAAGCTCATCAAGAAAACTATCAGGTATAGGCATAAAAATCACCCTATCTCACTTGCCATGCTTCCGGGATAAAAAGCATCTCATATACATACACAGCATACTTATCTGTCATGCCTGACACGTAATCGCTGACGGCACGTTTAAGCCCGTCCTGCTCTGCAATCCGTTTATAATCCTCGGGCAATTCATCAGGTGATTGATAATAAAACCGGAACAATTCACTTACAATGCCGTAAACCTTGCTTTCCTCACTTTTTGCTTTCATATTCAAGTAAACATTTTCGTACATAAAGCTGCGGAAATTATCCAGTATCTCTGTCAGAGACGGGCTAAGTGTGATTTCACCGTATTTCCCGCTTTCTTCTATCATATCGAGCACAAGGGTGTTGACTCTTTCACTATGTTTTGCGCCGAGTACACTTATAACATCCTTTGGTACGTCTACTTCATTTAAAATCCCGGCTCTTAGAGCATCATCCAAATCATGATTTACATAAGCTATTCTGTCTGCGATTCTTACAACATTGCCCTCAGGTGTTTTTGGTTTTATATCTCCTGTGTGGCATAAAATACCGTCTTTTACTTCATAAGTGAGATTTAATCCTTCGCCGCTTCGCTCTATGCTCTCTACAATTCTTAGTCCTTGCTCGTTATGTTTAAACCCGCCCTCGTCTTTGAGTATTTCGTCCAGTGCGCGCTCTCCAGCGTGCCCGAACGGCGTATGTCCAAAATCGTGTGCAAATGCAATTGCTTCGGTCAAATCCTCGTTTAGCTGCAAGCCTCGGGAAACGGTTCTGCTGATACGCGATACTTCAAGAGTATGTGTCAGCCTGGTTCTGTAGTGGTCCCCTTCCGGACGCAAAAAAACCTGTGTTTTGTCCTTTAAGCGCCGAAATGTATTGCAGTACATTATCCTGTCAACATCACGCTGGTAGCATGTTCTGATATCACACTCCGCCTCGCTCTGCTCGCGACCTCTTGAGCGTGATGAAAAAGACGCTCTCGACGACAGCATTTGCCCCTCAAGCGCTTCTCGAACTTCTCTTGGGTTTCTTTTCATGCAGTGTTCTCCGATAATAGATTTTACCTATGAATAGATTTATCTATTCTATCTATATACCTATACAGCGAAAACACAAAAAACCCTTTATAATTTTGAAAAATATTTACATTTTCTTATAAAGAACTGCTCAGAGGGTATCCGAAAATTTTTTATTATTCCAACCAACGCACTAGCACTTTAGTGGAGATTTTTTTGTTCGTCAAAATTTGTGTGCGGATTGAAACAATAAAAAATTTTCGGATACCCTCTGAACAGTTCCACTACAGATTCCTGAATCTTATGGGTTTCGGGCGCATCTTTATACCTGAGACAATTCCCATTGCCGCAAAGCATGTAACTATTGATGACCCTCCATAGCTGAAAAACGGCAAGGTAACACCGATAACAGGCAATATTCCAAGTGCCATGCCCAGGTTCATAAAGGTTTGAATAAAAATCATACCCGCGCACCCGATACATACGAGCATTCCAAGAGGATTATTTGATTTAAGCCCGATATTAACACATCTGATAATTATCGCCACCAATAGCCCAATCAGTACTAAACAACCGATGAAGCCAAGCTCCTCACCCGCAGCCGACAAAACAAAGTCCGTATGTTGTGCCGGTAAACCCCTCGGTGTCTGTGTTATCCTGCCGTTACCGAGTCCTTGTCCCCACATACCACCTGAAGCTATTGCTTCCACACTTAGATCGGGTTGCCACAACTCATTTTGTCTGGTCGGGTCAATACTCTCATCAAAAGGAGCAAGTATTCTGTTTTGTTGTTTATCACTTAAAACGAGATCCCATATTAATGGTGTTGCTGCTGTAATCAACGCCGCTCCGATTGCAAACCAACGTAGCTTCATGCCGCCGGCAAACAGCATTATAACAATAATGCCAAAGTACACAAGAGCTGTTCCCATGTCCTGTGATATTTGCAAAACAAAAACAAAGATAATCCCGAATACAAGAAAAATCTTGGCAATTGACAGGAAAGAGTTAAACGTTCTTTGCTCTTTGTAAGTGACAATCATCCTTGCCATGATAATAATGAACGGTATCTTGGTAATCTCAGCCGGCTGTATCCCTATATCAAAGAAACGAAGCCATGCTCCCCGACCGACGTCGTCTTCGCCGACACCCCAAATCAATAATGTAGATATAAGCGCAAGGCTAAACAAAAAGAGCAGTTTTGATTTATCGGCTATGATGTCAATATCGATGTAAGAGAACAAGATAAAAAACAAAATACCGATAACCATCGCGCTGATTTGAACGTTTGCCTCCCCTCTGTACGGCGTGACATTCCCGGTGATACTGCGGATAAGAATAATCCCATATACAGTGCTCCCAATGCATAATAACAGCAAAAGTATATCGGCATCACGGAGAAACCGGAGTGCTCCTCTAAAAAAACTGACTATTATTGTCATAACTAATGTACCTAAATCAATTGAGAATGCAGAATTGATAATGCAGAACAGAGAATGCAGAAATATTTGTGCGTAGAAATGAATGTACTCTGCTGCGAGAGATTATACCATTTTTTGTTGTTTTTTGCAAACTTGCTCTGTAATATAGTATAAAAGCATGATACTATGTTGCTGGTCAGGGGGTTTATCATGGGACTTATGCTCATTACCTTTCTAAAACACGAGGATATGAATGATAATCATTACAAATAGCGAAAATGAAACAGTTACCAAAGGTGAAAAGCTCGGACGTACACTCCGGCCGGGTGCAGTTGTAGCATTGTATGGTGATTTGGGCGCAGGGAAAACTGCTTTTACCCGTGGTATCGCCAAAGGGCTTGATATAACAATGAATGTGTCCAGTCCCACGTTTACAATTGTTAATGAGTATCCGGGGAAAACTCCTCTGTTCCACTTTGATATGTACCGCCTGGAGAACGAAAATGAACTGTTCGATATCGGATGGGATGATTATCAGGACCGGGGCGGCGTATATGTTGTGGAATGGAGCGAAAAAGTACCAGGGGCCTTTACGGAGGACACGATTATTGTTAAGATTGAAAACCTTGGCGGAAATAAGCGCAGTTTGTTAATTGAAAATTGAAAATGGAAAATTAAAGAACGACAAAGATGTATTCAACTATCGTTGTTCTTTTTAGTACCATCTAAAATACCAATAAGTTTTATTATTCTGATATACGAAAAAGTTAGTATTTTTCAACTTTAATTCAATCAAGAGAGGTATAAGTTTGATTAAATTCAGACCGTGGTCAGTAATCGATGGTCAGTGTTCAGAAGGCGTTAGCCACTTGAATGCAATCCAAAGGAATTTTCATGCGGTTTTGTGCCGTGGAAGGGAATGGTCATAACTATGCTTATATTAGCACTTGAATCATCTGCAAAGCCGGTATCTGTTGCCGTATATCAAGTGACCGAACCGGATAATAGTGATATTAGCCGGTCGGAAAACACTAAAGCTAACAAGTCCGACGCAAGCTTAGCAAAAGCATCAAATCACGGCAAGCTTTTGGGGCAGTATTTTCAATACACCGGTTTTTCACATAGCCGCACGTTGCTTACCATGACGAAATCACTACTAAAGAATCTTGAGATAAAACCATCCGACATCGGATTAATGGCTGTAGCAAAAGGGCCGGGGTCTTTTACGGGAGTGAGAATCGGGGTTTCGGCAGTAAAAGGACTTGCATGGGGGTTGGATATTCCTGTCTGCGGTGTGTCGACCCTTGAAGCGATGGCATATCAAACGCTTGTAAAACCCGGTGTTCTTATCTGCCCGGTCATGGATGCAAGACGAAATCAAGTCTATAATGCGCTCTTTAAGTGGAATAATGGAAAACCGGAAAGGCAAAGTGAAGATCGCGCCATCTCTATTGAGGATCTGAAAGTTGAACTGCGTAATTACTCCGCTATGCCACTTATGCTTACAGGCGACGGCATTGCAATTTGTAATGACTCCAGCCTATTCTCGAGCTTCGGAGATATGCCGGAACCAATCCGTTATCAAACTGCTTACGGCGTCGCACTTGCGGCTTTGAATCACAAGCCGATACCGGCTGTGGATCTTGAACCCTTATACCTACGTCCTTCACAAGCAGAAAGAGAACGGAAGGCAAAGGAAAGCAACTAAATTAAAGAATAGTCTCATTACTGCTTGATCACATATAACTGGTATGGACTTGTGTACATTGCCTCTAAAAAATTTTCGACACCACACAAGCGAATCTCGCAAATTTACCGATACTCTTGAAGTTTTCTCGGCAAGCGAGATGGGTGCATTAGTGTTGGTGGCGGAAATTTTTTGAGGTAATGTGCATAAGTCCCACGAGTAACACTCCCCTGACCTTTAACATAACCTCATGTTACAAAGCTCGCTACATCCTCCCAATCCTCCAGCAACTCTTCAAGCTGTGCCCTGATTACAGCTTCCTGCTCATCAAGCTCCATTAGCTTTTCATAATCCGTTGCATGCACCGTCTTATGCTCATCTACCGATTCAAGCTCTGCTTCGAATTTTTCGATTTCACGTTCAAGTCTTCTCAGCTCTTTTTGTACATCTGACGGTTTTACTTTCAATTTCCCGCAATTTCGCGTTTTACCATTATTCGGGTTCTCCAAAGTCTCTTCATTCCCCCGGGTTAAATCCGTGTCCCTAAAGCTGAGAATTGTATGCCGTACTGACAGTTTCTTTTCTTGATTTTTATCTTGTTTCTTATCCCGCTTCTTTTCCTGCTTCCATGAAACATACTTTTCGTATGTGCCTTTAAAATCTGTAAACTCACCGTCTTC
>Ga0123353_10006197_pt1 | contig 15888 bp, 15 predicted proteins | sample TergutLab28metaG_3_FD_92763 | JGI IMG/M metagenome (GOLD analysis project Ga0123353, IMG submission 92763) | Labiotermes labralis P3 segment gut microbial communities from Petit-Saut dam, French Guiana - Lab288 P3 | ecosystem: Host-associated > Arthropoda: Insects > Digestive system > Gut ... | reverse complement strand
TTTTAATAATTATTATAATATTTATTGCTGTTTTATATCTTTTTACGTATGAGCGTGAAAAAAATATGTTGATTTTATTGCGTTGCACAAAGCGCGGTAATGTTTATCATGCGGCAGTCAAATTATTAACGATTGCTATAATATGTATAATTTGTATTTTTTCATTTTACCTGCCAAAATTACTATTATCCGCACAGCTTTTTGGTTTAGGAAATTTATCGCGTCCTTTACAGTCTGTTTATGGTTATGCAAATTCAACATTTCGGGGCAATGTTTATGTTTTTTTATTCTGCTATTATTTATTAAAATTACTCAGCCTTTTTGGAATATCAACAATGTTCGCATTTATAGCAAATTTATGCAAGCGCACAGTTTATGCTTATGCGGTAATGGCGGTGAGTGTATTTTTATCTTATTCTTTATTTTGGATAAATAGTGAAATATTTCTTACACAATATTTCAACATTAATTTTTTTGGCATACCCATTTCAAGAGCAGTAATTTTTAATATTTCCATAATAACCGCTATCATTATATTCTCGGTTTTTATTATAATTATTTTTATCAATTCATCTGTAAAGAATACAGGGAACAGGAAAAACAAAGGCTTTTCAGGTGGATGTTTACTAATTAGTGAAGGTTATAAGTTGCTGTTTGAATGCCGCGCAGGAAAGGTATTGCTGTGCTTTTTAGCAGCAGCAATATATATAATCTTGTTTATGCCTGTTAGGGAAGCCTTTCCGAATGGTATTGATGATATGTATTACAAGCGTATAGCTATAACCCTATCAGGCGAAATAACAGAGGAGCGAGAAGCCGCAATACTCGCCGCAGTTGCGGAGGCAAAGCATACAGGTAATTTTCTGCAAACAGAAATCCAAGACAAATTGGATTATTTAAAAACAAAAGAGGGTTCTGTTTTCTTTTATGAAAGAGGAATAACTAAATTAACCTTCGATGATATTTCGAACGAAATACATCTTTTAATAATTGCGATAATAATAATTACCGCTTGCCTGCTTTCGAATAATTCAATCGAACGTAAAACAGGCATGATATTTATTATAAAAGCGACAAGAAGGGGAGCAAATAAATCGAAGATAAATAAATATATAATTTCATTTTTATTAGCAACTTTGGTATATTCATTTTTGTACATACCGTATTACTTAGGAATTTTTTCTGCTTACGGAACAGATGGGTTATATGCTCCGGCATATAGTATTAAGCATTTAGCTTTTGTTCCGGTTATGATTAGCTGTCTTGATATATTTTTAATATGTGCTTTAATTAGGTTAGTGTTTCTTTATATAATTGGTTTTATTTTAATCAAGATAAGGTTATAATTTTTATTGAGGTTAATGTGTGTCAATCAAATGCGCGGCCTGTCCCGCCCATATGCTTCTATGATTTCTACGAGGTCTTGTGGTTAATATGCATTATACAAAAATAACACCCGCCCCCACATCACCTCGCTATCCGTATAAAACTCAAAAACATAAAAAAGCCAACCCTTTTAGTTGATATGCAAGGGTTTTTTGTTTTGGAATTTTATTTGATAGAAATAAAGCCTCTCAAATACCCTTGACAAACTTCTTATAATTCTAACTCGAATGACCGGGAAAGAAATTTACAAATCCGCAGAACTTTATCGTCGGAAAGCACAGCGGTTTTCTGCCCGTTCAATGCGATGGAACTCGTTCACGAAGGCGGTTTATACTACTATTTATTGCAATCAACGACAACGTAGATACCGAGCGTGGAATTGACGATTTTACCCCATTCAGAAACATCATCAATGAATTTGTGGCGAGAGATACAAGCCGTAAAATCCGTGCAATTAACGAATCCCGAACCAAGAATGGAAAGCACGTCACAAGAGCGATTCCCTACGGTTATATCCATGACCCCGAAGATAAGCAGGTTTGGTTATTGGACGAAGAAGCCGCACCGATTGTTCAACGCATATTTCGGGGAGTGATTGAGGGAAAAGGTGTACAGATTATCGCAAACGAATTGATGTCTGACAGAATACTGACCCCTGCGGCACATTGGCATAAAATCAATGCGGGAATGAAAAAGCCGTTTTCAGACCCATACAAATGGTCGGCAACAACAGTAACGCATATTCTCAAAAAAGAGGAATATATGGGGTGGACTATTTTGAACAAGACCATCAAGGAAACCTACAAATCCAAACGCAAGCAGAGAACTTTTGCAATGTTCATGGGATATTTATCAATAGAAAAAGCATTGAAAGCCGTATTGGTATGCAGACAAATCCAGACAGAGAAATGGGCGCGCGGATTTAAAGGGCATAAGTTAGATTATTTAGCCGATTTAGAAGCTGAGAACAATAACCGTTGATGAACGTAAAAAACTGCCTAATAATTCGCCGTCAAATTAAGTAAACTCAATTAAAAATGGGTTTAACCACTCAAATAAGAAATATAACGCAAGATAGGAAACTATCTTGCGTTATTTTTATGGCAGCTTGTGCATTGCGCACAAAGAAAACAGGAAAAACCAGCTTAAAATGCGGCTATTACGCATATTTACTTTTTTAAAGTAATGCGCTAAAATGGAAGAAGAGCAGTTATGACACATTCATAAGCAAGACAATCAAGAACCATGTGGCGTTTATTTCCTCAATTTTCGAGTACGCCATCAAGATGCAGGTTGTCTTCCTTTGCTTATAAAGCGGGAAGGCATTTTTTATGAAACCGCGTTATGAAGTCTACATAGCCAAATATCCTTAATCCCTGTTTGATTTTTATATATAAATTCAGAAAATCAAACAGGAGGATACAGCAATGATTGAACAAAGATTTATAACTATAGATGGCGTAGGAATCGCTGTCACAGAAGAAGTATATCGCGCCTATAAACGTCCGGCATGGGTTGAGCGTAAGCGCAGGCAGGTTCGAGTGAAGAAAGAATTGTCACTTGAAATACTTATGGAAAGCGATGATATAATATCTTCCTCAAAGCCGTTTGAAACGGCTGTTGAAGATAAGTTGCTGATTACCGTTATGTGCGAAGCGTTAAAACTTCTTCCCTCGTATGAACACGATTTAATGTACGCTTTGTTCTTCGAGCGCATAACGGTCAGAGATTATGCCCAACGAATCGGCACTAACCACACCAAAGTTATCCGTGAGAGAGACCGAATTCTTAGAATACTGAAAAATTATTTTTAAGTTTTCTGTTCCAAGAGCCAATAACTTTACTTTGTTTTATAGAGGGACAAATATCTCTCAATAAAAATTGAATATCAGGGCAACAGGTACTGCAAATCTGTCGTTGTGAGTGCGATGACCTGTCCGTTGCAGGGAAAATCGCCTGCCGGACGCGAGCGCGCCCTCCGCCTGCACAGGCGGATGAGCCAAACGGGGAAACCCCGTCTAATCAATGGCAGTGATAATGATACTACCTCCGATGAAACCGGAGCCGGATAGCGCAGAGGCGCATACCGGAAAGACCGTCGCGCCGTTTGGGATAGAATGGCGGGAGTTTTTGAGTGTAAGGTACCGCAAGAATAGCAAAGGCAGATGGGGATACGACCCTATTGCCGCCGAGGTTGTTCGTGAGATTTACGACATGACTCTTGACGGCAAGACAACGGCGCAAATCAAAGATAAACTGTTCGCCCATCGCCGCCTTGCTCCGAGAGAATACGATTATCAGAAAAAAGGAAAGGATATTATACCGGAGTTTAATTGGTCTTCGTGGTAAATCTTCCGAATCCTCACCAACGAGCAATACACAGGGACTTATGTAGCGGAAAAACGTGAAACCTCTCGCGTCGGTTCTAAAACATAGATTGAAAAACCTCGCTCCGAGTGGATTATATTCCCCGACAGCCACCCGCCAATTGTGAGTAAAGAGGAATTTGACAGGGTTCAAGGAATCTTCAAATCCCCGAAGGAAGCACTTTCAAACAGCAGGGAACGCAGTAACCATGCTAAAAAAACTCTATGACAGAATTGAGAGAGGAGAGAGAAAGCCAACTGCTGCATTGTTCGGATACTATGTAAACTCAAATATAGAGTTTGAAGTTGATGCTCCTGCTGCCGAAGCTGTTAAGCTCATTTTCGATTTGGCTCTTCAAGGCTGCTCAGCTCGTGATATTGCCGAGGAACTGCAAAAGGCAAAGCACATACCGCCGGGCGAGTATTTTAAAATCAGCAGAGGAAAAATATTCAGCCGTCATACAAGTTTCCAACCTTGCGTATACGGGAAATCTTGAAAAACGAGCAGTACACCGGCACATATATCGCAGGGAGAACTTTTCAAGATGAAAGCGGTCGTAAATATCATACGCCGCGGAGCGAGTGGGTTATAATCCCCGACAAACACCCCGTAATAATATCAAAAGAAGTCTTCGAGCAGGGCAGTTATTAGTTTCGCAAAGTAAGCGGAAGCAGCAACCCCACAACTACCTTCTCCGAGGTAAAACCGTATGCAGTACTTGCGGTCACGCCGTGATTTACGGCAACACCACTACTCAACCTATGTACCGCTGCATGAAAACCCACGCTGACGCATCTGCGGCTTTCCATAAGCTGAAAGTATCTACCGCCGATGTTGAAGAGGCGGATATGGCTATAATCAAAAAGAAAGCCGAGATTGTTTTGAATACTGCTGATTTATCTGGTTTCCGCAAAGCAACTAATAATAATCGGCTTGGCGGCTCGGTTGTTCAGTTAAACAATGTTGATATAGAAAAGCAAATCGGTCTGCTTTCTAAACAGCGGCAGTAGTGTTATGAAAGATTCATAAGCCTTGGAATTGACCGTGATACATTTCATTCGCTGAAAGACGACTACACGAAACAAATTGATCGGCTGACTCAACAACTCGCCGTATTCCAACAGACGGCTCGCAAGCGGGAAGCAGATAATAAAACCGCTACTCTCGCAAAGAACGCACTAAGCGAAACGGCTGAACCGAAAGACATTGTTGATGCTCTTGTTGAAAAAGTTCTCGTCTTCCCGAACAATTACATAGAGATTCACTGGAAGTTTGAGAATTTTGTAAAAGCAGAAGCGGTTTAGTCAACGAATATATATGAAGCGCAGTATCCGTAAACAACAATGGGTGCCGCACTTTTTTGATGTTCATAAAATGTTTATATATATTTTTTAGTTTGAAGTTAACATAAGCGTCCCCGCGAGATACTCCCGTTTCAAGCAGAAACTGAATTTCCGCGCCAAAACGGTGAAGATAGCAGAAATTAATAATCTGTTTGACTTGTTCATCTGTATAGACGGCTTTTTCTGTACGTTCTTTCGTTTTTGGCGTTTTTAACCGCCGGGCAGGGTTCTTCCCGCATAAATCATTCTCAACGGCTGTTTCAAATATTTGAAATAGGCAGGATTTATGTTTTTTCACGGTATCAAGCGCGAATTTTCCTGCGATGAGGTTCATGTATGCCTGTACATCGGCTTGCAGAATATCGCCGAGTTTCCTTTTCCCGAAATGCGGAATCAAGTGTTTTTCTACGGGATTCCTGTAGCTCGCTGCGAATGTATTACCCTTTACGGTCGGTTTCATCTGCTTCAGCCATTCGAGCGACCACACAGCAAGGTTTTTGTAAACATGATTTAGTTTTAGCATTTTATGTCTCCCTAATAATGATTTTCAAGCTTTTCAGCTTGTTTGACTACATTATCAGATTTTTCATAAAAATGTAATAAGGGGGTTGACAAGAGAGAATGTTTGTGGTACTATAGGTAGTGTCCTACGAAAATAAAATAATAAATTAGGGGGTTTTTCTTAAAAATTGTATCTTGACTGGGTGTGGCGCAGATTGGTAGCGCGCTACCTTGGGGTGGTAGAGGCCGCAGGTTCAAATCCTGTCACTCAGATTTCTCTGAATCCGCTTGTAGAGCGGATTCAGAGCTTTATTTTACCTCTAAAATCGGGGTTTGATACTTACTTGATACTTGCGGATATTTATCGCAACTTATTCTAACCTACGCAGATGCGCCCACCGTGTCGGGAATATTATCCCTCCGCTCCAACGCCGAGACAATCGCTTCTGCCGCCAACACCTGCGCCTTGCGGAACGAGTGAAGATACAGCGACATCGTGAAACTTGCATCCGAATGTCCGAGAACCGAGCTGACCGTGCGAACGTCTGTCCCTGCGAAAACCATACACGATGCTGCGAAATGTCTGAATCCATGCACGTTCACATAGCGGATTTGGTGTCGCTCGCAGAACCTTTTGAAAAACGTCTCCGGCGAATTGGGAAACATCGGCTTACCCTGCCATTGAGTGAACAAGCGGTCATGTTCTTCCCATTTACTGCCGATTTTAGCGGCTTCGGCGGCTTGCAGTTCTCGCTGACATTTAATCATTTCAAGCAGAAACATCGGGAGTTTAATACAACGCTCACTTGACTTGGTTTTCGGCGAATCGGCGAGCATACCGAGTTCCTTGTGCCATGCGGACGAACGCTTGATTTCCCACAGCCCGTTCTCGAAGTCGAAGTCTGAAAATTCTGCTCCGAGCAATTCTCCGCGCCTTGCTCCCGAATACATTGCAAGAGTGAAGAACAAAACAAATTTGTGATTCTGCACAGGCTTTTCGGCGAGTTCTTCATTGAGTAAGTCAAGAATTTGCTGTGCTTCTTCGATGGTGTAGACTTTACACTCTTTTTTCTTCGGGCGAGGCAGTGTTACTGCTTTGCAAGGATTAAACTGCACGATTTGTTGTTTAATTCCGTACTCGAAAATAGTTGAAATCAGCGCAATGTGGTGCTTGACGGTTTTCGGAGCAAGTTTGCCGCCACGATTGTCATTTCGTTCACCACCACATAAATCCATAACAAACGCTTGAATGTGCCGAGGTTTTATTTTCGACATTTTCAAATGCCCGATTGCCGAATAAATGCGTTTGGTGAGTTGGCGGTAACTTGCGATTGTTCGTGCTTTCAGCGACAGAGCCGCATATTCCTCGAACCACTTTTCTGCGAATGTTTCAAACTTAGTCGCAGATGTGATTCTGCCGAGGTCACATTCTCGCTCAAACAGAACCGCCGCCTTGTTGAGTTCTTTCTTAATTTGGGCATCGCTCCACCCCGGTTCGGGTTTCCACGTCATAGTTTGCATGATTTGTTTCCCCTCTACGGAATAACCGCATGATGCCTTGATTTGATACGAGTTTCCTCGTTTTTGTATTGTAGCCATAGTGTTAATTCCTCCTAAGATTAACAGTCATGGCGTTCCCTACAATTATTATAGCGCGGAATAAAAATAATTGCAATAGGGAACGCACGACTTTTTGAAAATATTTTATAAATCTTGATTTCTCAATAAAATTATGATACAATCATAATTCATGGGAGTCTTTATTTTTGCGTTCGTGTTCACGTTGCTTTTCCTGTTGATTCAAGAATAATTGTAATCTCTCACGCAATCCGAGAAAATCAATAAATTCAAGAATTTTATCAAGCATACCGATTTTCTTCTTCAACTTATCATTTTCAAGTCTAAGCTGAATTGAATTCCCCGACTTTGCTTTTAAGTCCTTATTTTCTGCGCTCAACACTTGATTTTCCTGTGTTAATTCCGAAACCTGCGCCTTCAATTTCTTCGTATTTTTAATAGAAATAACTTGCTTTTGTGCCAACGCTTGCAGATTATTAAAATCATCAGCCGCAACAGTCACCTTATCGCCGAAAAGCGTATGCTTAACTTCGATATTTTCAACCGCTTTCACATCAGCTTTCTTTTTCGAGATTTTTTCAAGTTCAACTTTGTCGTTTTGAATTTGTTCTGATTGCTGATTTATAATGTTTTCAAGAGCAGATTGCTTTTCTTCCAAATGCTCGACCTCGGCAATTTTTTCATCGACTTCCGCATCAAGCGTTTTAACGTGGTCTTGTGCTATTTCGACGTGTTGGTTGAGATTGTCAAGTTGCGATTGTTGTACGGATTGCTCTACTTCCAAAGCAGAAATATTATCTTTATAAACCTTGTATTCCTCAACTGCAAAACTACCGCGTGCTTTCTGCGGTTCTTTAATCTGAATCCCACGGGCATTACAGATTTCCTCTAAAACTTTACGCTCTCGAATACGCCAATCGCTAATTGCATTTATTCCGGTGAATCCCATTTCTTTCAAAGCCTGTGATAATCCGTTTTGGGTATCGACACCACGCTTATAATGACCCACAGGAATATAGTCAATGTGGAGGTGAGGAGTAGCCTCATCGTTGTGGAGTGTCGCTTGGAATACATAGAAATTAGGGTTGCGTTCTGCGAAACCGAGATAATATTCCGCCAAACACTCTGCGACCAATTCACCGTCCGGAGTACCGCAACCGCTGTCATCTTTATCGCCGATTTGCACTAAATCTTCGTAGAAGCTGTTACGTTTATCGGGAGAAGTGACTACGGTGTTGCGTGGTTTGCTGTTGAAAACGTGTTCGTAATATACGTTCTTGATTTTACGGTCATCACGGGTTTGTTTAGCGTTATACCGTTCAACCGCCGCGTTAAAAATCTTCTCATACGCTTCTGCGATTGGTTCTTTTATAAACGTGATATTATCTTTTATCCGGTTCTCGTCTACATTCTTGGGCAAGAAATCACGATTATTGTGTGACAGACTGCCTTTACCTTGGCAGAAAGATAATGCTTTTAATTTCATTTGAAAAAGTCCTTTCTAACTAATTTTTGAATAGGTTGAAAACTTGCTGAATTTACTTCCGACTTGGCGGAAGTAACCCCATAGCACTTCTGACATAAATATCAGAAGTGCAGGGGCGAAAGGGTAAACCCTCTCGACACCCGCAAGCTGTTTTTTGCGAAAAACACCTTACATTTCAAGCGAATTTGTATTCGTATTCGCTTGAAATATAAAAGTGATATTGAAATCTGCCGAAATCAATACCACTTTTGAAAAATCCGTTGACAAAGCGGATTTAATTTGATAAAATGATATTAAAAATTAGACATTTTAATATCATTTTTATTCTGAAGATAATTTTCTATAAAACCGTGATATTAAAAACTTCCATTTTTAATATCAACCGCCGCAAAAATCAAAATCAATCTCTTCGCTTGAAGGTTCATCGTCTTGTTTAACTGTAACCTCCGACGGCAATGAGCCGAAATGCGTTAAGAACCAGTTCTTCATACATTTTTCAAGTGCTTCAATAATTTTTTCTACCAGTACCCTGTCATATTCTTTGTTTTCAAAATATTCAGCAACCGCAGTTGCGATTGCTGAACTATTGGACGGGAATTCCGATTTATCCATCTTTTTAAGATAGTCGTATGCCTTTTTGTGGAGCGGTTTATTAAGATTTAACCTAACACAGATTGTTTTAATATTATCAGCCATTACCATTTACCTCGTTTCTCAATGCGTTCAGCGCAATATACTCGTAACCTTTCGCGGTAGCACATATATCGGAAATAATCGTTACCCTGTCGGGAACATAATCGCCGAAATTGCGGATAATACAACCACCGCCGCCGACCACGAATAACCGCATTAAATCGGGGTTGTATTCATATTTCCGAAGCGTTTCAAAAATATCCGAAGCGTATTTCCGAGCAACACCAACAATTATATCAAGATATTTCTTACCGATGTCGGCAGTGCCTGTGCGGATTACGTTTTCGATTACGCTATCATCAATCTTAATTCCGGTGGAATCCATAACAGCGTTCCGAGCAGTAATTACACACTGGTTCACACCGAGTTTTTCAGTCCAACACTTGGATTCAACAGGCTTCTTGTTATTCACATACATGATGTTCATTGTGCCGTTCCCAATATCAGCAAGCATATTGACACCGCTCATCTCGTCCAATCTGCTGATAATCGCCGGATAACCCTGTGGGAAAATACTGCACCCGACAAGGTTGATTTTGTATTCCGTGCCGTTAAAAATAAAGAATACTGTCTTGTTCCGCATAAGATAACTGCGGAAATCCTCACGCTGAGTTTTCACCCATGTCAGCGGAAGTCCGGCGGCGACATGAACATCTGCCTGTGTTATTCCGAACGGCTTCAATTCCTGTGCGATTGCCATTAGAGTGAGGATATAGAAGTCATTATCCGTGGCTTTGTCGGGAATAAAAGCCTTGTGACCCTCGCCGATTCTGTAATAGACATTTTCGTATTTGAGAATGTTTCCTGAAAATAAAGGCTCGGTGTCGTAGGCGGTGATTCCTGTGGGTGTGACGAAATTTGCGGTTTTGATATTGCCGTAACCGTGGTCGATTCCGATGATTTTTGTGCTTTTTATTATTTTCATAATTGTGAAATCCTTTCTAAATTAAAGTTGAGTTTTAGGCGTGTAAGCGTGTAACAAAGCCTATAACGTAAGCGAATTACACGCCTACACGCCGTTTTTGTGAGTTGATTTAAATATTCGCCGTGATTCTTTTGAAGCCACGAACGCGCTTGTCGTTTTCGCCTTTGATATTGTAGTCGTAGGAAATATTATACTTGTGCTGATTAGTTTTCAACCAAGTAATAAACGTGTCGCGCCTAATCGCTGTCAATGCGTTATCATCACACCATTTTGAATAACAGCCATATAAAATTGTCGATGATATTTCCGCAGATTCGACGAATGTCACCGTGTTACTTGCTGACAGAAATTCAATGATATTGCAGTTGTCGCTCGACATTTCGGAAGCGTTCAACTTTGCACGTTCTGACAGGCTGAACTGATAATTATTTGCAATCAGCCTTTGCAATCCCTCAAAGAACCAGTTAATAATCCCTGATTTTTCAACGATTATTTCATCTGCTATATTCGGATTGGTAATGCGATTAGGTGTAACAGGCTTCGCCGATAAAATAATCATTCGCCGACTGAATCCATACGACTTGTCACGCAGACTCTTGACCGTGCCATTCCCGAAACATAAAAATCGGGCGTACAGTTTTTCCGTGAACGACTGCCGCCCTTTATATTCAATATCGGTGGGGATTTGTACGGTTATGAGCGACTTGATATATCCTGTCGTCGGCAGGGCTTCAAGCTGTAAATCATCGTCAACAAAAACAAGTTTTCCTTTGAGATTGGCACGGAAAAATCGGTCTGTTTCAATTCTGCGGAAACTGCCCTCTGTCATGCTACCGCCGAAAATATCCTTGACTACTGTTCCGAGAACGCTTTTTCCCTCGCCGCCGTTCCCGATAATTGACATCATTGCTTGACCGCGCGTAGACGGAATTAGCAGATAACCGAGATACTCTTGCAGTGTAATAATATCGTCCGGCTCTAATAAATCCGATAAAAACTGCATGAACATTTCCGGCGGTGGTGCTGATGATTCATATTCAACATTTAGCCGATTTGTGCAGAATCGTCGTTCCACTGTGAAATTCCCATCGGTTTTCAAAATCCCATTGAGCAGATGAATTTCGTCCTCGCAGACTGTCGGCGGTTCGCTGTAACAGTGAAGTTTAAGCGTTTCTGTAACGCATTTAACTTTACCGCTGACACCTTCAACAATATGCTCGGTGATGATTTTGCTGATTTCGTGCTTGATTTCATCTTCGTTGACCTCACCGCTCATGTCACGAAACTGACCGCCGATACATTTCAATTCACGATTCTGCAAGAACATCTTGCAGAATTCTACTTCATTAACCATGAGCTTGCCTTTCGGTGAAACGATTATCCACGGTGGATAGTTTATAATTATATCCGTTTCAACTTCTGCTTCTATCTCCGCTTCGGATTCCATTCCAACATCTTTTTTCATTTTTTCCATTATGCCACACCTCCAATCTCGTTAAAATACGCAATCAGCGCAGATTTGCTGATTAAGATTTTGCCGTTCTTGCCTGCTCCTGTGCGAACGGACGGGATTTTACCCTGTAACACAAGCTGACGGACTGTGTGTGAAGATAAACCCTTGATACACTCGCTACACTCTTTAATAGTCAGCATTTCCATTGATTGCGGCGGTGTTTGCGGAGTGATTTTCGCCTGTTCCATTTCGGTGATTCTGTGTTGCAGAAGTGCGACCACCTCTGCGATGAGTTGTTGCTTTTGGTTGTTTGTCATAAAGACCTCTCTTTCTTTTTTGTAATAAAAAAACACGCTATCACATTCCGATAACGTGCTGATTACTGTTTTAATATCTGCTTTTTCTCAAATTCCTCGAATATTTCTCTGATTGCTCTGAGCCGCTTCAAAACTCCGCTGTGGTTCTTGTAACCGAGCATTTCAGCGATTTTTTCCAAGGTGTGACCATGCGCCCGAAGTGTGATAATCTCTTTGTCTTTCGGTTTTAATAATGCTTTGAAACTCTCGACAAATTCATCGGATTCAACACTTTCATCAAACCGTGCCGACTTGTCCTCAATATAATGGACGGTACTTTCTTCGTCCTCAAGGCAATCCTCAAACGAAACAATTCTCTGCTCTCGCCGCTGATAATAACGGAAATGATACCACCGTTGCCGAAAACGTCGGCGTGTTTTAGTGTCCCACGGCTCATAGTCCTCGTCGCACGGCATTTGCTTGACTACATCGAGAATCGGTTGCCACCCCTGCTCGTCAATCGCACGCTTGACAATACGGCGCATAGTATCATCAACAAACTCCGGCTTAAAGAATGGGATTTCATCAACGCTCGGAATATTGTACAGTGCTTGCAGTCCCCACTCGACTTCGGCTTCGAGCAGTTCTGCCCACAGCGGTAGAGAATACGAAAACTTCCACACAGGGCAGAAGCCTGTATAATGCTCTTTCCAACCGCTGAAACCGAAGTGTCGGAACGCCAACGATGCCGATGCATCCATAATTTCATTCAAGAATTGGTTGCTCTCGACAGTCTTGCGGTGCTGTTTAGACTGCATGATTTCACGGATTTTGCGTGGCAGCTTGCGAAGTGTCGGGCAACGCACGATGAGTTCTTCCGGTAGAAAATACATCATCGGCAGATATTTCAAGTTACTTTTGGCTGATATTTTTATCATTGTTTTTCACCTCCTATTATATATTAGCCTAACCTATGTTTATTTGTTCCTATTTTAGCATATTATTTTTCAATAGTCAAGATTTTTTTATGATATTTTGCGAAAACACTTGTAAATTCACTTTTTATATGGTATAATTTACATTATATACTATTTTTAGTGGGAGGACGTAGCATGAATTTGAACATATCAAACAGCAAGCTGACCGAAGAAGATGTCAAACTTCGGTTTATTACTCCTGCGATTGATTCCAAATGGGACAAGCAAACCCAAATCAAGATGGAATATAACTTCACCGATGGGCGTGTAATAGTGCGTGGCAACACGGTTTCTCGCGGGAAAAGGAAGAAAGCCGACTATATCCTCTCGCATAAATCCAATATTCCGCTCGCTATCATTGAAGCAAAAGAATACTCGCAATCGGTAGGTGCGGGTATGCAACAGGCTATTGAATACGCCAAAATCCTCGATATTCCGTTTGCGTACAGTTCTAACGGCAAAGCCTTCCTTGAACATGACATGATTACAGGAATAGAGCGTGAATTCCCGCTTGACGAGTTTCTGACCCCCGATGAATTGTGGGCGAGGTATATGGGTGAGAACCATTTTACTCCCGAACAGGAAACGCTTATAACACAGCCGTATCACTACGGTTACGGCGATAAATCCCCCCGCTACTATCAAAGAGTAGCAATAAACAGAACGATTGAAGCGGTTGCCAAAGGGCAGAACCGAATACTTTTAGTTATGGCGACAGGTACAGGCAAAACATATACTGCATTTCAGATTATTCACCGCTTATGGAAATCCGGCACAAAGAAGAAAATCCTGTTCCTTGCTGACCGTAACATACTTGTTGACCAGACCATGCAACAGGATTTCAAGCCGTTTGAGAAGATTATGACGAAAATCAAAGGCAAGAAACTTGATAGTTCCTATGAAATATATCTCTCACTGTATCAGCAGCTTGCGGGTGATGAGGACGAAGAACCGTTCCGTGAGTTTCAACCCGATTTCTTTGATTTAATCGTAATTGACGAGTGCCACCGTGGTAGTGCGAAAGAAGATTCACGTTGGCGAAAGATTCTCGAATACTTCAACAATGCTACTCATATCGGCATGACTGCAACCCCGAAGGAAACCAAAGAGGTGTCAAACATTGTTTATTTCGGTGAGCCGATTTATATATACAGCTTGAAACAAGGGATTGACGATGGTTTCCTTGCTCCGTATAAGGTGGTGCGAGTGGGCTTAGACAAAGACCTTGAAGGGTGGCGACCTCCCGCCGGAAAGACCGATATTTATGGCAATGAGATTGAGGACAGGGAGTATAACATAAAAGATTATGACCGTAATCTGATTATTGACGACCGTACAAAGACTATTGCCAAGCGAATTTCCGACTTTTTACGGAAAACTGACCGCTTCGATAAAACGATTGTATTCTGCGTGGATATAGACCATGCGGAACGTATGCGGCAGGCTCTCACAACCGAGAATAATGACTTGTGTGCAGAGAACCCGAAATATGTAATGCGGATTACAGGCGATAACGCAGAGGGTAAGGCACAGCTTGATTATTTTATCGCCGAAGATGAGAAATATCCTGTTATAGTCACGACTTCTAAGCTGATGACGACGGGGGTTGACTGCAAGACGTGCAAATTGATTGTTCTCGATAATAATATAAATTCCATGACTGAGTTTAAGCAGATTATAGGGAGAGGAACACGGCTGAAACCCGAATACGGCAAGGAATACTTCACGATTATGGACTTCCGTAATGCTTGCCGACTGTTCGCTGACCCCGATTTCGACGGCGACCCGATTGTGGTTATTGTTGACGGCGAAGAACAACCCGAACTTCCGCCGGACGAAAACACACCGCCCGACAATGGTAACAACGGCGACAAAGAGCCGCCTGAACCCCGCATAAAGTATCGTGTTAATGACGTTGACGTTTCTATAATCAACGAGCGGGTGCAGTATTACGATAAAGACGGCAAGCTGATTACCGAGAGTGTGCGGGATTATTCCAAGAAGAATATTCTCGGCGAATATGCTGTGCTTAATGATTTTCTTAATGCGTGGAACAGCGATAACCGTAAACAAGCGATTATTGACGAATTGAAAGAGCGTGGTGTTCTGCTCGATGCACTTCGGGAAGTTGCGGGCGAGCGTGATATTGATGATTTCGATTTAATTTGTCATATTGCCTTTGATAGACCGCCGCTGACGAAAGCAGAGCGTGTTGCGAATGTTCGCAAACGTGATTATTTAAGCCAATATGAGGGGATTGCTCGTGATGTGCTTGATTCACTTCTCGAAAAGTATGCAAACAACGGTATTGCGGATATAGCACAGATTAACATACTCAAAATCGACCCATTCCGCAGAATCGGCAGTATGGAGAAGATTTTCACCGCTTTCGGTGGGAAGCAAGGTTATCTCAATGCAGTTAAAGGTCTGCAAGACCAAATTTATGTGGCTTAGAAAATAAGGGAAGTATAAAATATGAGTTTGAACAGTTTCGTCAAGAGATTACAGGATATAATGCGCAACGATGCGGGCATTAACGGCGATGCACAACGCATTGAACAAATGGTGTGGATTCTGTTTTTGAAAGTCTATGATGCCAAAGAAGCCGAGTGGGAAATGGCTAATGACAGATATGTTTCCGCTATTCCCGAACAATTCCGGTGGAGTAATTGGGCGATTGACCGCAAAGACGGCAAGGCTATGACAGGCGAAGCTCTGCTCAGTTTTATCAACAATGAGTTATTCCCTGCACTAAAAAACCTCGAAATCGACGAGAACGCACCCATGAGCAAGATTATCGTCAAGGAAACATTCGAGGATAATAATAACTACATGAAAGACGGCATACTTCTACGTCAAGTCGTGAATGTTATTGATGAGCTT
>Ga0123353_10006196_pt1 | contig 15888 bp, 16 predicted proteins | sample TergutLab28metaG_3_FD_92763 | JGI IMG/M metagenome (GOLD analysis project Ga0123353, IMG submission 92763) | Labiotermes labralis P3 segment gut microbial communities from Petit-Saut dam, French Guiana - Lab288 P3 | ecosystem: Host-associated > Arthropoda: Insects > Digestive system > Gut ... | reverse complement strand
GCAAAGAAAACTTAATACTCAAAACAGCAATCGTGTGGTTAAGTCGCCCTTTTTCGGTGCGACACTTAGAATGCCAATATAAACTGCGAAGACCTGGATGGGTTTTGGGTTGCTCGCCAAGTATGGCACCAGCCGCTACCGATTTTTCAATTGCGTGAATAATTCAGGCCAAGTTTATACTTACTCTACTCAGGCCATTTATCCAGAATAATCATACCTAATTCCTTATTATAGTAGGCATCCCGATAAACGTACTTACCAAGCATAGGTTCCCATCTTACATACTTAGGAGGCGGATTATCTATATTTTCAGGTTCGGGGATATAAACACTTGGGTCAACTTCCATACTCCAAACATAAGCCGGTTCAGTCACCTCAAAATTGTCCGAAAGCTCATGCGTAGCAACACGGGTTTGCGGTGGGGATTCATCCAGATAGGCCTCATATAAATTAATGAACGCTTCACTTGTTATGACAGGCTTATAAGTGTATAAGACCGGTTCGCCTAAGCTTTCAAGAATGTCATTGCAAAGCATAGTAAGCTCTCCGAATCTCCTGCTATGTTCAGCAGTTTCTGCCATCAGGCTTAACACGGCGGGTAATATATCCCTGCCTTTCGAAAGCATTGAATCGTACAGTTCCGGTTCAGCGGTTTTAGCGATTTCAGTCGTACCGCTAACTAACACCGAAGGATTTTCTCCGATTATGTCAAACGCATCTATGATAAATCGTTTGTTTTCATCCAGTCGATTCCTGTTAACGACGTCATGTTCCATTCTGTCCTTCTCCATAAAAGAACAGCCTGACAGATTTATTAAGAGGAGAGCAACCAAAGCAATCATTAATACAGTTTTGCTAGATGACACTTTTTTTGCTGTGTCGTCACTATAAACTTCCTCCTACCATCTATTTTAACGTGAGTTCGATGAGATGAAAAGCGCTCATCGAACTATGATCTACTCGCACATTTTAGCGTAAAAACGCGTTAAAATATGCTCGTAACGTGAAGACCGTTGCGCGATTGGTTCGACTTCGTCGAACTCACGTTAAATAAGTATTTTAAAATATTAGCCTGAAACCACAAGCGATTTCAGGCTAATATCCCTCAAGTCTGTGATCTTGCTTCAGCTGGTAGACGGTTATGATTTTTTATAAGCTTCCCTTCTCTACTCAGTCCATTCAGGAATATTTTATTTGTATATGAGCTACCGTGTAACACACACAAGTTATTTCTAAGGCCTGTGTTTCTTTTTTATTGCGGTTACTATTAACTCCATTACCTCATTCGGATCAATATTGCTTTCAAAAATACACTCAACGACTTCTTGCATTTCCAGGTCATTTTTCATGGCTATCAACTCATACCGCTTACAAATCAGTTCTTCAATTTCCTTCTCGCGGGCGACTATCGCCCTGTCCACGACTTCTAATTCCTTGTCAAAATCGATTACGGCTTTGCTTATCTGTGACATAAAATCACCTACCTTCATATACTGATTTATGCTCCGGTGCGCATTTTTCTTTTTTCCGGATATTCCAACACTGACGTGTTATTGTCTGTTTTTCCTATGGCTGGATATATAAATATTATACTGCCGGAATAAAAAGTAAATCAATACTCGTTTGTTTGCAACTATTTCCAGAAATAAACTTAATTTAGTTCACAATCTTATCAAAGACTGTGGAAACAACATTATTTCCAACCCGGACAATTCATGTTTTGTGAAGTATCGCGTAATCACGGGAACCAAGCAAGAAGAGAAAGAGGGGAAAGGTAAAACAGGACAGGCACAAATTTGCCTGTCCTTTACTCACTCTGTATAGTGGCGGATAGCTACCCTACCAATTCCAAAACTCTAACGGCATCACTGGAGTTAACGTAATACCTATAGAGAGGCATTGTTATACAAAACACCGCAATGGTATCACCCAGTAAATCGTCTACGATACCGTGTAAATCATTCCAAGTGTCATTGGTATGCAACTTAACATATGTCCCTATTGTGTATTTCATGATCAGCATATCCCATGTTGACAATCTTGCACGCTAAGGCAAGTCCCCTTTATATACTGTAATTATACAGTGGCGGGAAATGACAAATCAATAATCGTTTGATTTCAACTTTAATTCGAGCAAAGTTGGATACAATACAATATACGGGGTATATGTAATCGGCATTTTACATATTATGCGTAGAAAGCATTGATTCCCTTGTGAATATGTCCTATAATATGGTTAATTAAATGTGTTAACAGGGTCATGCATACAGCCTCTTATCTCCGCCTGCAGTCCACTGAGCGCCGTTTTGTACATCGTCTTTATTTGCAAAACCCTTTGTTAAGCCGTACTTAGCCAGAATCTGTTCCAGCCTGCCGGTAACTGTATCATTATCAAGCGCTGTTACGGCTGCGTCTATTGCGTCTGTTACTTTTTTTTCATTGGCCTCAAACGCAGCTACCGTTTCATTACTCCAACGGGCATTTCTATGGTTGAAAAAGATAGAAATCGGAACCGGTTTATAGATTTCATATGCCTGTCCTTCCCAGAAATAGTAACCTTTCTCCAGCATCATATCGCGTTGGGCATAGCCTGTTATTCCATCCATAAATGCCCTTACTCTAACGGGATCGTCAATAAAAACCTTCGCGAAATAAGAAGCGAGCCGCGTTCCGATTTCCCTGTTTACCGCGCGTTCTTCGATAGTCTCGCCATTTTTATTTGTGAAACTATTGATCATCAGCCCTAATTCGATTGCTACAAAACTCGCCCCGTCTCTTTTCATTTTGTCTTTCAATCCGGCTGATATGTACTCTTCAATCAAGTCATTGTAAAAGTACAGAGATTCCAAAAACACCATCTGGCCGGCACTGCCGGTTTTGCCGGAATCCTTGAATTCAAACAAGCCCTGATCATCTGGTTCTGTTAATCTTGCCGTGTCGCAGTTTGCGTGACCGTTTAAATCAGCAGCCTTCATCATTTGGCAAACGTTATTCGCGTAATCGCTGAGCTTCAATTTCATGGTTTGATCGTTTGCGCCGCCATTATTTGTAGTTTTGTTTGCCTGTTTGACTACCACTTGTTTTTTTGGCGGCTTTCTTACGCCATTTTGCCTGATACCGGAAATATTGTCTTTCATTATGTACCTCCTTATTCTACAAAACGCTCTGTGTCATTGCCGACAATTCTGCCAACACTAACCATTACGAATTCCAATATATCTGCAAACTATTATAGTTGTAATAGCCTCAGCGACGTCAGATTCAGACCAATGTATGAAGCCTAAACTATAAAGCCGCTTTAATGTCAAGCGGAAATCATAAAAATTTCTGTTCAAGTTATAAAGAGTCATAATATGAACCGCGCAATGATTATTCATGGAGTTTTCAATGAAAAAAATTACAATGTTTATTATTGGATCGTGTCCGTACTGCAAAGGGGCATTGCGTATGATGGACGATCTGTTTGCGGAAAACCCGGAGTATCTGTCATTGGAAATCGAGAAGATCGATGAGACCGTACATCCGGATATTGCAAAGAAATACGATTATTATTTTGTTCCAACATTCTTCGTAGGCGATAAAAAGCTGCATGAAGGCGTGGCGTCAACAAAAAAAATCAGGCGGGTATTTGACGCCGCCCTGGAATGAAAAATGTTATTGAATTATTCACACATAGCTGCCAACACAGTACCGGAATGAGGTTAATTTACTATGTCGGATAAATCAGGGACGTCACATCGGGATTCGGCGCTTGTAAGCATTCTCGAGAGAATGGCAGAACATCTTCAGAAGCAGGACCAAGTGCTGGAGGATGTAATCAAACACCAGCTTGAGTCTATTAGAGTGGTGGAAGCCGCGGAGGCTAACCGGCGAACGCTGCAAATAGAAGCTGATGCAGCGCTTGGTAAACTGCATGAGTCAGTATCCCGATATCGCTCCGATATGCTGAGCCTTGTCAACGAGCAGGACCATATTAACAAGAATATGAACAGCCTGAACAATCTTATAAACAAAACAACTTACACATTGGAAAATGCCAATCATCTTCTTGCGGGTTTGGAGGAACGTATAAAAACCCAGGAAAACACAGTTAGCGGGCATTATACGCATTCGCTTGAACAGGCGGAAATTATACCAAAGGTAGTGGCTGATTCGACCCGCAGCATCACCATGCTTCATGTCGAAACCGAGAAGAACCTGAAAAAACTGCATCAGGAAACACAGCGTCAATTGGAAAAACTGCAGCAGGAAACCGCGCGCCGTTTACTGGTGTTAGACGACGTAGAATCAGCTATAAAAACACTGCTGATCCGTACCGAGCCTCCCGAGAAGAAATCATTTTGGTTAACACGCCTGTACAGAAGGATAGGCATATTTTTACACGCCAAACTGTCCCGGATATTCAGAAAGATACGATCCGGGCGGTAGGATTGGTATGTGAAACACGGGCGGTAGGGCGGATATGTGAAACACGACCGACGCCGAGCGCTGCTCACATCATCCTCTTGTCATCAAGCGCCGAACGTAGGTTGAGGGCCGCAGCGTAGAAATCTTTCTTTGCGATGCTGCCTTTATACGTCTGCGCTAATGCGTTTACGGCTTCTTTCAGCGAACTGCCGTTTTTTATTATGTGATCAACCAACATTGATTCATATGACAGGGCGCTTTCAGCAGCCGCTTCCGGCGCTCCTCCCAGATCAGCTGCGAGGGTGTATTCGCCTTTCTCCGCCGACGGGTTGCCTTGCAGTTCATTCAGTATTTTTTCCGGAGTCCCCCGGTATATCCGCTCATACATCTTTGTCAGGTCGTTGCAAAGGCAGAGTTCGGCTCCGGGCGTTTCTTCAGCGAATATTTCCATTGTTTTTTTCACTCGTTTGGGTGACTCAAAGAAGACCGAGACGGCAGCGCAGCTTTTCCTGGCGGCTTCGATGGCTTTTCTGATTTCTTTGGTTTCTCTTGGTAAAAAGCCATAAAACGCAAAAGAGCCACAGCAAAATCCGCATACCGAAAGGGCCGTTATAACGGACGACGCGCCGCATACTCCAACGATGCTGATTTCACGCTCCGCCGCCGCCTTGACAATGAGTCCGCCGGGGTCTGATATGCAAGGAGTTCCCGCATCGGATACGAGCGCTATGTTTTTCCCGTTATCCAGTTGCGACAGCAAATAATCGACCTGATGTTTTTCATTAAACTTATGATTTGATACTATTTTATTCTTGATGCCAAGGAGTTTAAATAATATTTGCGTAGTGCGGGTGTCTTCCGCAGCAACTATATCGGTTTCGCTGAGAATCCGTTTGGCTCTGTCGGTAATATCCCCCACATTGCCTATTGGCGTCGCCACTACATATAACGTGCCTTTCAAGCGCCCGCCCTCCGTTCAGCCCGGCTGCCTGTCGCAGACCCGGTCAGTGACAGTGCAACTGTTTCATGCGGCTCATTATAGTACGTCCACGCCAATACTGCAAGTGGTATAGAGAACACAAGGGGGAACACAAGGGGACGGTTCTGTTGACATATGTTTTGAGAAACCAACGAACACAAGAGAACCGTCCCCTTGTGTCCTTGTGTCCTGTCAAAGAACACAAGAGAACCGTCCCCCTGTGTCCCAGGGTTATGTAACGATTTCCAGAAAACTGGGGATGAGTTCGCCGCTGTAGTAAAACAGCCCGCGTCCTAATTGGGCGGCGTCCCATACACGCTGCGGGCTGTCCGGATATGCGGAATAGCCGCCGGAGTAGACCTCGATCCTGTTGCCTGACGGCTCCCAGAAATAGATCGAGTACCCGCGGGTGATGGCGTGGCGCGTCGGTCCAATGTCGAGCTTGAGGTGGTTGACGGCAATCAGGTCGGCGGCGTTGCCTATGTCGGCCCAGCTCTCAAGATAGAAACCAAGATGATGTATCTTCCCGGGCTTTGGATACTCAACAAACGCCAGGTCATGCGGTTTGTTGTTGCCGGTGATCCAGGCAGCCAGGCGATTGCCGTCTTCGGTATTGCAAACTTCCGGTACGTACATCCCAAGAACTTCCTTGCAGAACCTTTCGGCTTCCACGATATTCGGACCGTACAGCAGGAAGTGGTCCAGCCTTACCGCGCGCATACCGCGGGGCGTCTCGGTCCAGATGTCCGGATTCCTGATCTGCGGGCCCTTTTCAGCCAGCGAAACGTCGCTGTAAAGCTGAAAACGATGCCCTGTGCAGATTTCAAATGCATAGCGCTTGCCAAAACCTGGCTGGTCCGATTCCGGCTCAATCTCTTCGACGGGATAGCCGAAAGCCTCAACACTGACCTTCATCTCTTCCAGTTCATCCGGGCATCCCACCTTGAATGCCACGAAATCAACGCCGGCTTCATCCGACAGGCGAAGAGTAAGTGAATGATGGTCGAATTCATCGTAAGTTTTAAGGCAAATCCTGCCGTCTGGGGTGCGGCATACCTCGTCAAGCCCCAGTATATTCTTGTAAAAGTTCAGAGTTTCATTGAAATCCAATACCCTGAGCTGCACAAGGCCTGGCCGCAGTGTTCCTGTGAATCCCATTTTTTTCATCCTTTCCATTTTTTTCGGTGTTGTTATTTCATAACACGTTACTGTTCAGGGGCTGCCGAAAAATGAGGATTAGCCGGAGTCTTGCACACAAGTTTTGACCTGTTTTTCAAGTTTTTACCGCAGTACCCGTGCATTGACGCAGGCTGAGCCACATTTGGCGGTGACCCCTGAACCGTTACCATAACACTATCTGTTTTTTTGTCAGTTGGTATGCAACGTCGATGATCATGTCCTCCTGTCCGCCGACCATTTTCCTTCGTCCAAGTTCAACGAGGATGTCGCGCGGATCCAGGTCATATTTTTCCGCCGCGTCGTATACATGAAGCAGAAACGACGAGTAGACTCCGGCGTATCCGAGCATCAGCGAGCCGTTGTCGATCACTTGCGGGCGGTGCATTATTGGATCCACAGCGCTCCGGGCAAGATCCATCAATCTGTAAAAGTCAACCCCTGTGTCATATTCTGTGCGCTGCAGTATACCGGCAAGCACTTCGATCTGGGCATTACCTGCGCCGGCCCCGAGACCCCGCAGGGTTGCGTCGAGATATACGGCTCCTGATTCGACTGCGGCAAGTGAATTCGCCGCCGCCATGCCAATATTGTTATGCGCATGGAATCCAACCGGGATACCCACCGCGTCACGCACCGCTTCTACACATTCGCGAACATCGCCGGGCATCAGGAAACCCGCAGAATCGGCAAGATTTATGTAGTCAGCGCCATAACTCTCCATTTTTTTCGCTTCCTGCGCTATTAGTTCCGGAGACGCCATGTGGACCATCATCAGAAGCCCGACCGCCATCATTCCCAGATCCTTTGCAACTGCAATATGCTGTGCGCTGATATCGGCTTCGGTCACATGTGTCGCCACGCGCGCCGCGCACGCACCGCACTCATATGCCTGTTTCAGGTTTTCAATTGTACCTATACCGGGAAGCAACAGCACGGTGAGTATGGATTTCTTTATTTTCTGCGAGGCAATCTCAAGGAGCTTAAATTCGTTGACCTTTGAGAATCCGTATGTGTTGCTGGAACCTCCAAGTCCATCCCCGTGAGATAACTCGATCATGTATACGCCACATTTGTCCAACCCCCCGGCGATGTCAGCGACTTGCTCTTCCGTAAAGCGGTGCTTTATCGCATGGCTGCCATCACGCAGCGAGGTGTCTACAAATCTGATTGAATTCATTGCAATTGTTTACCCCCCTGGTTCCAGTAAGCGTTTCGCGATCATTTCGGCCGCTGCTACAGCTGCCGAGTTAATTATGTCAAGATTGCCAGAGTATGCAGGCAAGAAATCTCCCTGCCCCTCCACCTGAACGATGACGGTCACCCAGTCGCCTTCCATTATCGGCGGTACCCGAAGCTGATAGCCCGGAACATACTCATTTATTTCACTGACCATCCTGTTGATTGAATCCGTTATTACATCAAATCCGACGGAGATATCCTTGACTTTCACTATAATCGTGTTGGTCATCATCAGCGGCGGCTCGGCGGGATTCAATATGATGATTGCCTTGCCCCTATCCGCCCCGCCAACGATTTCCAGCCCCCTTGACGTTGTTTCGGTGAATTCGTCAATATTCGCGCGCGTGCCGGGTCCGGCGCTTTTTGATGAGATACAGGCGACAATTTCTGCATAGTGTGCGCCCGCTGCCCGCTCGATGGCGTGGACGATTGGTATAGTCGCCTGACCTCCGCATGTCACCATATTAATATTCGGTTCGTCGCACAGCTTTGCCAGATTAACACTCGGAACACAATACGGCCCGATGGCAGCCGGCGTCAGATCGATCGCTATGATACCCTCCCGCATAAGCACAGGGTTGTTTATATTCAGATGCGCGGCGGCGCTTGTCGCGTCAAACGCGATTTTGATATCCTTACGGCCGCTGAGCGCCTCAACGCCGTCCGTCGTCACTTCTACTCCATGTGAAGCGGCGCGCTTTATCCCTTCGGATTCGGCTATACCGATCATCATGCTCATTTCCAAGTTCTCACTTCGGAATATTTTGTACATCAAGTCACTGCCAATATTGCCGGGTCCGATTACCGCTACTTTTATTCTGTCCAGTTTGCATCTCTCCTTTTGTACAGTCCCACAGAGGTTGTTTATTACTTCTGTTACCTGAATTCCGCTTTTACCGTTCCAAAAGAACTGAATTCTACGCTGAATACGTCGCCTTTTTGTGCCGGGAGCGCGGCGGAAAATGCGCCCGACAGGACGATTTGCCCTTTTTTCAAAGTCACGCCATAGTCCCAAAGTCTGTTCGCGAGCCAGGCGACGGCGGCGCAGGGGTCGCCCTGTACATATGCGCCCGTACCTTCCCCGACAAAGCCGCCTTTTCGAAAAAGCTTCATGGATACATCCGGCAAACTGACGTCTTTGACGCCCAGGCGTTTTTCACCGAGTATATACCGTCCTGATGACGCATTGTCGGCGACAGTATCCGCCAGCTTTATTTTCCAGTCAGCCACGCGGCTGTCAACTATTTCAAACGCGCCGACTGCATACTCTGTCGCATTATGTACATCCCCGACAGTCACCTTGCCTCCGCTCAGATCCGAGCGGAGTATAAACGCCAGTTCTGCTTCGATTCTGGGCTGGATCAATTCTGCGGTTTCCACAATACCGTCACGGCAATCCATCGCAGTGAACAAGTGACCGTAATCCGGTTCGTTGACGCCGAACTGACTCTGTATCCCCACAGACGTAAGCCCTATCTTTTTGCCTGATATTTGATATCCCATTGCCACTGCGCGATTTATGTTTTTCATCTGAATCGCGTAAGCGTCGTCAACGGTGAGCTCGCCGCAGCTCTCCGTCAGCGGTGGTACAGGAATCCTTTCCCATTCGGCAAGATACAGCATATCGGCAAGTTTCTGAAGGTCCCGGTCAGTCATAATCACCGCCTCTTGAAAAACGCGCTTATCAGGTCCGCGAATTCCTCCGTGTGCTCTATTTGCGTCCAGTGACCGCATTTACCGAAGATGTGCAGCTGCGCGTTGTCTATCATCCGCATCAGTTTAAGGGAGTTTTCCATTGGGATTACCCTGTCTTCACGACCGTGTATGATAAGCGTCTCATGCGGGATGTTGCGTATATAATTTTCGTTGCCTGCCATTCTCTCCACGCCCTGCTGTCGCGGGGTGGGAAACATTGCTGAAAAACTCTCCTGGAACCCGGGCTGCATACTGGATTCATAACGTGTCCTGATAAGTTCTTTCGTTGCGAAGGAATGGTCGTATGTGAATATCTCAAGCAACTCTTCCATATTTTCGAGGGACGGCGTATAGCCCCACACTCTGTTCAGTCCGTAAGTGATGGGAAAGCTTATGCCCATGCTGCCCATCAAAACCAGCTTGTTTACTCTATCCGGGTATTTTATCGCCATTGTCAAAGCAAGCGCACTGCCAAACGAGTTACCTACGAGGTTCGCCTTTTCTATATTCAGCGCTTTAAATAAATCAACGGTCTGCTGTACCCATACATTCATGTTGTAAACATGGGCGCAAGGGCGCTCTGTAAACCCGAAACCCACCATATCCGGGGCTATTATGCGAAAATCACTTTTTAGCAACGGAAATAGTTTGTTCCAATTCGCCCACGCGGACACTCCCGGGCCGGAGCCGTGCAGAAACATTATCGGATAGCCTTCCCCTATGTCATGATAGTTTGTTTCGAATTCACCTGTTTGGATTCTGTATGCAATTTCCGGTCTTTTTTCGTTCATGATGTCCTTTGCCTCCAATTATTCGTCGACTTGCTCGCGGTATCCCATCATGCCTGATATATACGCCGCTGTCTTAAGCAGCTCGTCGCGCACCAGATCTAATCGCTCGCCATAAAGGTTTCCCGCAAGGCATGCAACGCTTATCGCATAATCGACTTTCCCGTCGCGGTCAAATATCGGCGCGGCTACGCATCGCAGGTCCTCGGAGATCTCCCTGTCGTCAATGGCATAGCCCTGACTCCGGATCTTAACCAGTTGCCTTTCAAGAATATCGCGGTTGGTAATTGTACGCGCCGTCATCTTGTGAAGCCCGTGTTTTGTGATGATCCACTTTATCTCGGCGGGTTCCTTATATGCGAGTAATACTTTGCCGAGACCGGTACAATACATTGGCAGTTTCGCGCCAACCTCAGATATAATGCGTATTATGTTGGTGGCGTCCATTTTTTCGATATAAAGCACTTCTCCGCCCGATTCTGTCGCCAGCTGTACCAGTTCATTCAGCCGGCAGCTGAGTTCTTGCATTGCAGGTCTTGCAACAGTCCGAATATCCCAGCTTCGCGCTACGATGTTGCCCAGTTCAAACAGTTTTACGCCCAAACGGTAACAGCCGGTGGTCGGGGACTGGTCGACATATTGGCGGCTGCGAAGCGTACTTATAAGCCCATGTGCCGTTGTCTTTGGCCATGAGAGGGCTTTGGCGATTTCATTCAGTGCCACGTCTTTGTCAATAGTTGCCAGAAAATCCAGCAATATCAAAGCACGCTCCACCGACTGAACATGCGCTGCATTGCGCTCACCGGTTTCTTTACTCATAATTGGTGTAAATACCTCAATAATGTTGGTTTTTTATTGTATAAATTAGACTTCGTTTCAATATACCGATAATTTGGGGTATTTTAGTATAAATTATTTGGAAACCGCATTTTTTTTTTGCTTACGCTCCCGCATATTTATAGTATCAAAAGGAGTTTGTGTTTTCAAGTTTTTCGTTCGCCATATGGGAACGATCGTTCCCAATAGCCGTACGTTTTTTGAGGGACGAAAAAAATCAGGCTGGGAATGGAAACCCAGCCTGATGAAGTAATGAACAGAAATTAAAAGTATTAAAATGTCATTATCGGGAATTTTTATTTCCCGATTTTCTCACAGTAGTTATAGACAATCTGCGCGACTTCCGCCCTGGTAGCTGTGTTTTGCGGCAGGAGCCTTCCGCCCGAGCCTCTTATGACTTCATGCGACACGGTCCATCGCATCGCGTGCGATGCATAGCCTGAGATTGCGTTCCTGTCCGGAAATGTGTCAAACAAAGCGCCGGGCGTCGACAAATCACGCCCCTTATATGAAGCGTAACGGTACATGATCGCCGCCATCTGCTCCCTTGTCACGTGCATATCCGGCTGGAACGTTCCGTCGGTATTTCCCGTTACTATATCGTTGGCGCTTGCCCATTTAACTGCGTTGTAATAATATTGCGACGGGTTTCTGACATCGGAAAACTCTCCGCCGGCGCCGGTTGCCGGACGCCCGTCCATTCTGTGCAATACGGTTACGAACATGGCGCGGGTCATCGGCGTATTCGGCGAAAATGTAGTCGCAGACGTTCCCGTAAACATATCGTTCTTGTAGACAAACTCTACAGCCGCATAGAACCAGGCGCTTTGCGGAACATCTGCGAATGGAGGCTGTGACGTGGACGGACCGTTTCCGCTCACAAGATAATACCCGTCGACCTGTCCAGCCGCCGCAGAGCTTGCAGTCACGCGCGCCGTTGTGCTTTCAGCGCAAAAATAACGATTATACCGCGTTAACTGCGAGCCGGTCGCGACCTCTCTTCCCGTCGAAATATTGATCACCGTCCCGCTCACGATAGTCAGCGACGCCGATCCTGATAGTAATATGAAGCTTGCGCCTGTGGATAGCAGAACCGTGCCTCCCTCTGTGAGTGAAACCTGGGTAAATCTCGGGGCAAAACTGTAACCAATGTAGTTTCTATGGAATTCGTCAAGCCTGCCCAATGCTTTTTCCGTCGCATTACCGAGCGTCCCGGCAATCTCCGATTTCAGCGAAGCGGCATATGCCCCTTCCAAATAGCTGCGCGTGATCAGCGGATCCGCAGTCGATCCAACCGTTGAAGCTGAAGCTGTAACCATGAACAGCAACATGATCAAAACTATTACTGCAGCGATTATCCTTTTCAAAACAGCGTCAATTCCTTTTCATTATTTGCGTTGCGCGTGAGTAGTTTAAGCTAAACGATACCACAATTTTCAAGCGATTTCAACCGCTGTCATGTGAAATATGGGGATAAAACACCCGATATACTCCTATTTTTCGCTCAAAACAGGAAAATATCATCGGATACATGTAAAAAATGCGTATTACACACTGTATTACACAAAAAGTCCTTGACAGATGTGATTGATTTGCATAAAATTGTCTCAATTACGATTACGCCAACAACAACAAAGCTATAACATTCATGTATTTACACCAGTCTGGGAGGTTTACGGCATGCCGGATAAACAAAATGAAAGTAAATTTATGGCAATGCTGGAACGCAGAGGTATTGTCCGAAAATCTGATAATGAGGGTGAGCCAACGGAAACAGATCCCGACGGCGCAAGTGAACATGCGCAAGCCGAGGCGGATTTGCGCGCTATGTTCGATTCGCCTTCCGATGATGCGATTAAGGTGACACCCTCCGCGCGGCAGCCCGTTCCCGGAATGCTTAACTATCCCGTTTCAAACGGAAGGCGCCAACAAACCGAGCGCGAGCATCCAAAATCGCCGTCGGGCGCCGGATCTGAGCTGCCTGGCCCCGCGCCCTACGCCGGAGCGGAACAAGCCCGGAAAAAGGATCGCGTTGACGCCGGGGCGTCAAAAAGCGCCGAACCCCAGAAGCCAACCCCATTTTTCAGCGGCGCCGACTATAAAGACGATATTTTCGCGGACGAGCAGTCCGGCACAGGGTCCGGAGTTCTGCCTGCGCCTGCATATCCGGTTCCGTCAAATCCGCCTTATGTTCGCGACACATCATCAGCACAGCCTGCTGCAATCACATATGAAAAACAGCCGGAAGCGCTGACGGTTGAGAATTATACTGATAGATACCTTAGCATTGAAGAGCTTTATGCTGTTTTGTCTGTGAATTTGAAGCGGACAGATACAATTTATCTCATTGAAGAATACTTGAAGACATTGCCGGAATCGCTCCCGGATGAATCGCGCCGCGAAATCGTAAGCAAGATAGTCGCAGCTTCCGGTTTCGATTTTGACCTCTTGATAGGCGACGGCGTATTGCGAATGAAAATGCTCAAGGAGTATGCCGAACGGTTCGCCAAATACACCGATGACTTCGTTTCGGCCCGTAATTCCGAGGTCGACGAGCTTGAGCAGCATATTATGAGAATCCGCAGAATGATTGAAAACCGCAGAGATCTGCATAAAAAGCAGTTTTTCGTTATCGAAGCTGAAGCTCAGCGTCTGAAAGACATTTTAACCTTTATTTCCGGCTAAGCTGAACCGACCGGAACTGTGGGCAAAGCCCCTGCGCAGGTAGGTTTAGTTGCGGCTGTATGCGTGTTGTCGCATCGCACTGTACTTCCTGTACTACCGACTGCATTTCGCAGTTACAGTTCCGTTGCCACCCCCGTCCATACCCGAAAAACCCTATACCGTTGGTTCAATTCGGAGAGGATGAGCGGCGGAGAACAGAGCAAAGCAGTTTACAACGATGAAAATGGGGGTATACATGTATCATTACGAATTAACAGAACGTGGAAAAGTTGCGATTACCGTGCTTCTTGTAATACTTATACTTATAGTACCTTCCGCGTTTCTCGTGTTCACAGCCATAGCAAAGCTGCCCGCACAGCCCCCCGGAAATAATGGATCGGATATATCAGAGCATCCCCCGCCGGCACATGCGGTCACCGCGCCACCCGTAATTACAGAAAGCCCGCCGCCAAATGGCGGCGGTAATAATTCAGCAGACGTTCCGCCTGTTGGCAGCGGCGGCAGTGATACCCCGGACGTTCCAAATGTTGATGGCGGCGGCAGTGATGCTCAGGACATACCGCCTGTTGACGGCGGCAGTGACCCTGGCGGGGAAGGAACACACCAGCCTCCCGAATCCGGCTTGTTTGGCGGTAACCCATCCGAGGGAACACTCTCGTTTGTATTCTTTCCGTCCGGGCAGAACGCGCTGAACGAGGAAACGTTGTCCATGTTGGACGAGCTGTTAAACTCGGCGAAAAATACAAAGGACAGCAAAATCGCAATCGAAACGCCGCCGGTATCAGACGGAAACAAGGAAGCTGTTTTATCCACCATCATCAGCGCATTAACCGCGCGAGGGGTTTCGGAAAGGCGGATAGAGTATAGTATGCACCCGGGAGAAATCGAGGAAGGCCCCGTCAGCGTCTTCCTGTATTTCACTCAACATAACTTCAAATAGTCACTTAACCGGTTAATTTGGCGCATCACTTTTATATATCCTTTAAACAAGGCAATATCTCCTCAAACCGCATGCCGCGCGATGCTTTAACGAGAACCTTGTCACCTTTGTTTATTAGCCCCGGCAAAGCCGCGATCAGGTCGGCTTTGGCGGGGTAATAATATGCCGCGCCACTATTGGCGCGCCGATAATTATCATACATAAACATCGCCTTATCACCGCACCAGACGAAAACGTCGATACCTTTTCGCGCTGCGAAACCTCCGAGTTCACGGTGCAACCGGTCCGACCATTCCCCAAGGCCCAGCATATCGCCAAGAATTGCAACGCGCCTGCCGGACTGCGCGCAAAGCGAAGTGAGCGCAGCTTTGACCGAATGCGGGTTTGCGTTATAACAGTCGTTTATAAGCGTTATGCTTCCAGTGTCCGACACGTTCGCCCTTCCGCCAACGGGCGCGTATGATAAAAGCCCCCTGATTACCTCCTCGTTACTGAGTCCCAGCAAGTGCCCGACAACTGCAGCCGCCGGCGCCAGGGACGCCAGATGGCTTCCGTATGCCGGGATTCTTACCGGAAACATGCCTGTGCCGTCCACGATATCGCATATCACTGCATCCGTACCCTCCATACGGATGTTTTCCGCGCGAAAATCGTTGCGTTCACCGAGCCCGAAAGTTATTTTGCGCATTTTTGGATCATATTCCCACAGCAAATCGTCGTCGCCATTAAGGATCGCAGCGCCGTCCGGATCCATATAAGCGAACGCCTCGCTTTTTGCCTGCAGTACGCCATTGAGACTGCCGAGTTCATCAATGTGAGAATAGCCGATTTTTGTCATAACAAATATATTGGGTCTGACCATTTGCGCCAGCCGGCTCATCTCGCCAAAGCAACTGATCCCCATCTCTATCACAGCCGCTTCGTGCTGCCCGTTGAGCGACAGCAGCGTCAGCGGAACACCGAGTTCATTGTTCAGGTTCATCGGCGTTTTCAGTACGCGGATTTTCGCCCCAAGAGCAGCGGCAATCAGTTCCTTCACGCTCGTTTTTCCGACGCTGCCGGTTATGCCTATAACCGGTATGTGAAAAAGGCTCCTGTAATACGCACCGAGCATCTTTATTGCTTCAAGCGTCGAATCG
>Ga0123353_10006195_pt1 | contig 15889 bp, 9 predicted proteins | sample TergutLab28metaG_3_FD_92763 | JGI IMG/M metagenome (GOLD analysis project Ga0123353, IMG submission 92763) | Labiotermes labralis P3 segment gut microbial communities from Petit-Saut dam, French Guiana - Lab288 P3 | ecosystem: Host-associated > Arthropoda: Insects > Digestive system > Gut ... | reverse complement strand
TTGGGCGCGATTGTGTCTATCTCTCCCCGGCATATATCAAAGAGAATTTACGCACAGTAACGAATGCCGTCAAAGCGTCGATTGACAAGGGCATCCCGGTGTTATCCTGGGGTTGGGGCAATGTGACATCGCTCAGTGGCTGGCATGGCGATATGCCGGAGGGCTGCCTCGTTGGCGGATATGAACATGATAAGCTATTTGTGCAGCTGTACCCCGGCCCGGAGCGCATGGCTGTGGACGACGACGGCTATTCCACCAGCGCGGACGGCCTGCTTGGAAGCCGTGGCCTGTTCTTCGTGGGCGAGCCCATTGAAAAAACGCCACTGCCGCAAATATATCGTGAGGCTATCGCAGCCATCCCTTCGCTGCTGACACAGCCGCCCGCCGAGGGCATTGTGTTTGGCAAAGCGGCGTTTGATTTGTGGGCCGATAACCTATTAGACGAAACGAATTTCACGGGCAAAACGGAGGAGGAACTGGGCGGCCTGATCTGGTGCCTCCATTGCAAAGCCTACTGCAATGTTTGCACCAGCAATGCCAATCATTTCATCAGAGCCGCCGCGCCGGAGGTTGAGATTGCCGCAAAGCTCCTGCCGCTCTACGAACGGTTCTTCAAATGCAAGGACAAGATATGGAAGCTGAGCGGCGGCTTTTACCCGCCTGCGAAAAAATTCCGGCAGCGTAAATTCCGGGCGAAGATCGCGGCGCAGCTAAGAGAGATGGGTGCGATTTGTGCGGAGATATTGGCAGTGTTTGAGGAGGAACAAGCATCATGAGCGAGCCCCTGAAAAAGCCCGGCAAGCAGCCGGAGAGCTATACACCCAAGGAGCTGCCCGAGATCCTGAAGCTGGCGGAGGAGCGGAAGCCGACCGAAAGGCTCGTCGAAACGTTTATCGCCGGCAAGGCCCTGTTCGAGCTGCATGACCGCCCGGATGTACTGTGGGTGGGAACGCTTGCCTGGGCCGATAACAATCAAGACGAGCCGGACATCGATGCCCTGCTGAAGAAATATCAGGCGTTGTGCGAAGTCCCGAAGCTGGAACGCATGAACCCCGACTGGAGCGCGGGCATCAGCATCAACTATTGCCTTGGCGGCAAGGCCCCCAAGGGGATGCTGTTCGCGCAGGAGACCTGGTCGGCGCAGCAGGACAGCCGCTATGATTTGTTCACGCAGCCCGCCGGGCTCCATCTGCGTGTGCGCCTGGATAAACACGCGGAAAAGCTCATGGGCAAGAAAAAGTATTCGGACGCCGACATGTACGGCCTGCTGGAGAAAACCGCGGCGCAGCATGGGTACAGGCGCACGCAGGGCAACCCCATCGAAATATTCTATCACGACCATGAACACCACACGGTGAAATACGCCATCATCCCGGTGGAAAAAGCCCCGGAGGGCTGCCAACCCAAAGATGCGCCGGAGATTATGAAAATCGCGCAGGATGCGCAGAAGAGTTCGCGAAAGAAGGAGCGCTTCGCGGACCGACTGGGCGCTGTCACCCTGGTGGAGCTGCCCAAATGCATGGTGGCCTCCTATGAGCGCATCAGCAGCAACCCCGAGCAGGAGAGCGACGAATTCATCGTGGCCTGGCTCCTGGAAAAGCATGGTATACGCACGGCCAGCGCCGCCGGCCCGGGGGATGACGGCGTGGTGCGCTACGGCTTCGATTGCCACAAGGGCAGGGACATCTGCGGGGAGAACACAGCTTGCGTCAAGGAGCAGACGGGCTGCCAACATTGCAGGATATATCATCAATATGTCACGCTCCCGGCGGGCGCTACGATTGCCGGGGACGGGGACATCGCGGTCAAGGAGTTCCCCGGCGGCAGGTTTGCCCGTGTGGCCGTGCGCGACCCCTTCAGCTGCGACTTCCCAAGCGCCTGGTACGTGCTGCTGGAATGGTCGTTCAAGCGCAAAATTCAAAATCGCTTAGGCTGCAAATCGAAGAAGGACTGCTATTCGCTTTTCTCCAACGAGGAAAGCCCCTGCCTGGAAGAGATCTATTGGGAAAATGGCGTGCAGTACATGGCGATGTACCTGCCGGTGGCGTGAGGCCGCCCTCGCGAGGACAACCCCCCCCTCGCACGCGAGGGGGGGTTCAGCGTCCCGCAGGGACGCTGAACCGGAGAGTGGGTGTTCTATGGTTTCGTGGGCGCAATCGAAAATTGCGCTCACTAAGAACTTAGATTTTCAAATATTTTCTTGTGTTTTATCCTTAAATTTGCTATAATTCATCTGGGATCACACAACGGAGGGGGAGTATTCATGGCAAACCCGTTAAAAGAAATCAATCTGGAGAATTCGCCCTTGACCGCGCAGTATATGCCGCGGCCCAGGATTGACGCGATTTTGGACTCCGCGACCCGCTGCCAGCTTGCCTATGTGATCGCGGGGGCCGGATATGGAAAGACCCAGGCGGTACACCATTATCTAAAACAGCAGGAGGACACTATCGTCCGATGGGTGCAGCTGACCGAAAGCGACAACGTGGGTTCCCGCTTTTTGGAAAGCCTCTCGCATGGCATCTCTATGGACAACCCCGATCTGGCCGAGCAATTGCGCGCGTTCGGGTTTCCGGAAACGCTGGCCCGCTTTAAGCAATTCATTGAAATCATCAAGACGGCGGAGCATCGCGCGCCCAGAACGATTCTTGTTCTGGATGATTTCCATTCGATACATTCCAAGCCGGTGCTTGCCTTCGCGGAACGCTTCATCCATGTGAATATACCCGGCTCCTGCATCGTTATCATTTCCAGAAAGGAACCTGAGATCAACGCCGTTTCCCTGTTCTCCAGAGGCAGGGCAAGCATCATAACAGAGGATGAGCTGTGCTTTACAAATGATGAATTCGCGGAATTCCTGCGCGGATGCGGTATTCCCTTTTCCGCGAAGGACCTTCCGAAATATATCTATGCTACCAAGGGCTGGGCGCTGGCGATCAAGCTGTTTTCCCTGGTAGCAAAGAGAACCCCAAAAAACCTTGACCTCGCGCTCGATACCATGAAACAGAACATCTTTAAGTTGCTGGAAACGGAAGCATGGGACGGTTTCTCGTTAAGCGTCCAAAAAATGATGGTCATGCTGTCCTTGGTATCCGATCTGCCGCTGGTGGCTCTGCACGAGCTGACCGGCGACAAAGCGTTTTTGCAAAGCATCCTACAATTGGCCTCTTTTATATGGTATGACAGCTTTATAGGCGATTTCAGGATACACCCGCTTTATTTGGAGTTTTTGCGGAGCAAGCACCATGTCCTGTCCAGCGAAGAAGAACAGGATACATATCGTCAGGCGGCAAAGTGGTGCTCCGAAAACAAATTCTTTACGGATGCCCTGCGCTTTTACGCGAAATCGCATCAGCATGAGCGTATGTGCGAGCTCCTTCTCTCTTATCCATTCAGGCTGCCTTCCGATACCTGCGAATATTTTCTGCGGATTTTAGAAGAAATGGAGCCGGAGGGCGACGAAAAAACGAGCACGGCGTTCTTGTTGTTGAAGCACTTTTTCATCCCCATTTTATTGGTCGGCGCGGGAAAGCTGGAGGAAGCGGAAAGCCGCTGCTATGCGATCATTCGAGCGTGGGAAAATTCGAAAGAGCCCTATGCAGGCAACCTGCTGTATCACACCTATAACACTTTGGCCTATATCGGGGTATATCGCTGTACCGTAACCCATCAATATGACTTCCCGGCGCATTTAAGGAAAGCGCTGGAATATTATAACGCATTAACCATACCGGCCTTGGAGGTGACCGGGCCGTTTGCCGTCGCCGATATCCGCTCATATGTCTGTGTGATCGGGGAAGGCGCTGACTATGCGGAATTTGATGCGTTCCTCGAAACGACGCGGGAGACAGCGGTGTACATCGACCAGACCTCCCACTATATGTTTTATGGCTGTGACGACCTTACGGCCTGCGAGCTCGCTTTTTTCAAAAACCAGCTTGAACCGGCAAAGAATTACGCCTATGACGCGATTTTGAAAGCCAGGGATAAAAAGCAGTACAGCATTGAAATCATGGCGGAGCAATACCTGCTCCGGATTGCCATGGCCGAGGGAAACGTATCGCTCGTCAACGAAATATTGAAGCAGTTGCAGGCGCATTTGGACAGCCCCGATTTTTGGAGCCGCCAGCTGCTCTACGATTTAATTACCGGTTTCTTCTATGCCCACATCGGCTTTACAAATATGGTTCCGGCCTGGTTTCACATGGACGAAAAAGAAATGGCGTCCGAAATCCGCATCCCCATAAGAGAACTGATCGTAAAGGTCAAGCATCATATCGCCTGTAAAAAATACGACCAGACCCTTGCGGTTTTATGCAAATCCTATCCGAGAGAACCGCATTACAGGTACTTGTTCGGCGAATTGGCGCTTTCATTGCTAACCGCCGTTGCGCGTTTTGGAGCCGGCGACGCGGCGGGCGCAATGACGGAATTGGAAAAGGCATACGAACTCTCCTTTGAAGGCAAATTTGAAATGTTTTTCGTTGAGCTCGGCAGGGAATTGTCTCCGTTGATCGCCGCCGCGTTGAAGCAGGCGGATTGCCGCATCCCGAAAGTGTGGCTGAAAATGATTGGCTACAAAGCCTCTGCCTACAGGAAGAAGCTCCATATAATTATTAGCTCAATTAAGAAGGAGCAAAAAATAGAAGAACCCGAGATTAAGCTGTCAAACCGGGAGCAGGAGCTTTTGCAGGACCTGTATATTGGCCTTTCCCGCGAAGAAATCTGTGCAACCCGATTCTTAACCATGAACACCGTCAGGACAATCATGCAGTCGTTGTACATAAAGCTGGGCGCGGACAGCAATGTGGATGCCGTGCGGATCGCTATCGAGAAAAAGCTGCTTGATTAGATTGCGCCTTGCAAATAAAACAGAATAAAAATAACCGCAGTTGATATGGTGCCAGAGCACCATATCAACTGCGGTTTGCTTATGGGCAAGCGCTTCACTCGTTTCCTGCAGGGGCACGTGCTTGGCCTGGCTTGCCTAATTTGCAGATTTTCCCCTTGATATCTCGCACTTTTGTGTGTGGTGGCGAAACGCCAAAAAGGCTATAATACAAACGCAATCAAATCTACACGCGGTTCACCCTTTATAACCAAGCGGTAGCCAAGGGCAAGCCCAGCGGCGAAAGCGCTGCTGCGGGTTTCGGCCAAAGTGAGCCCGGGGGTTCACAGCAACCCAATGGGTCTCTTGTCCCCGGGTTCACTTCAACTCCCATGGTCGGGGCCAGCAGGAGCGCTTTCGTTATCCTTATAAAGCTTTCTTCATTCCTCCTATGGATTTTTGGTTTTTCCGTACTATTCTGCCGGGAGCGTGCCGGCTCCCGGCAGAGCCTGTGCGGACAGTCCGCTGCTACCAATTACGAAAACCCGTCTACCGGCTCATACGCGCTTCACCTTAATAAAAGCGATATGCAAAACTTTTGAGGATAGGATGACAGACCAATGGACAAGGCAAACAAGACAAAGCAGATCGTAATCAGGTTTGATGAGCCTTCCTATGCCAAAATTAAAATTTATGCGGGCAAAGATCATAGGGGGTTGGGCGAGTTCGTCAGACATGCGGCTTTGCATTACATCGAGCACTTCGAGGAGCTGGAGTCCTTAAAATTAAAAGGAAGCCCTGAGTAAAAAGAGCATCGGAAGAAGAAATCAGAAAAAACAACGGCTAGTAAAAATGAGAGGAGGCGGCACATATGGAATACTTGAGAACCCAAAACTATGGCTCATCGCAATACGCTTACCTGCCACAGCCGGCTTACGCGCCGCAATCTCCCTACGCGCCGCAGCCTGCCTGTACGCCTCAGTATGCTCCGCCGCCACCCGTCGCGCAAAACCCATTTGCCGACTGGGAGTGCCCTTACCCATCGCAACATGCTTACCAGCCGCAGCCGGTCTACGCGCCGCCGCCCGCCTGTGCGCCTCAATATGATTCCGCATCTAAGCCTATAACCGCACTCGACTTGGATTCAGGGCCGGTGGATGATACCCCTGGCTTCAAGCTCCCGGCAGCGGAAATCAAACCTGCACAGCCAGCCATAACGAATAAGCAATTGCGGGCGCTCAGCCGAAAACACCTCTATATTATGATCAGAGACCAGGAGAGGGAATTGCGGCGAGCGAGGGAAAGGGAAAGCCTGCTTCGGGGTTTTCATGCCTGGCTCCCGCAGGGGCGGCAGTCGTATGGGGTGTAGCTTATGCGAAATCATGACGACGCCGTATTGCGCGAGCAGGTGGACAGGCTGGGCCGTCCCGCCGAAGTTATGCTTGACCACGAAATCGCGCATCTGGAACGCAGGGCGGCGTACACAAGGCTTGCGCGCGACATCCTGATTGGCCTGGTGGCGGCGGCGGCAGCGATCATCATCACCACGAACCTGTGGGTGGCCGTGCTGCGGGTAGACGGGACGAGCATGAACCCGCTGCTGCACATGGATGAAATCATCCTTACCGTAAGGGATGACAGCCCGGCAAAGAACGATGTCATCGTGTTTACCAACAATAACAAGGTTTACATCAAGCGCGTGATTGCGATGGGCGGCCAGCGGGTGGACATCCGGGAAGACGGCACGGTGTCTGTCAACGGCACGGCGCTGAACGAGCCCTATGTGGCCGAACCCAGCCTGGGCAATCGCGACATCGACTTCCCCTTCCTGGTGCCCCCGGAGACGGTTTTCGTCCTGGGCGACAACCGCCCAACGGCCCTGGACAGCCGCGACAGCAGATTCGGGACGGTCAGCAGGGAACAGATCATCGGGAGGGTAATCTTCCGGATATGGCCTCTCCCGCGGATCGGAACCGTAAGGTGAAACGCATCCTATTCGTGCTCCCCTTACAGGAGCCATACATATAGGTATATCAAGCAAAGGAGGTGGTTACACGCTCTAAAGCGGCAGGCAACACGTCCCCTTTCCCCCCCCGCGCACGTATCGTTTCAATGGCAAACAAAAAACAAAACAAAAGGAGTAACCCAAAATGAAACACAGCAAAATTTTCTCCCTGATCCTTGCGGCGGCCCTGGTTCTGGCCATGGCGCTGCCGGTGAGCGTATCCGCAGCCGGCGATGCGACCATCACCGTCACCCCTCCCGGCAGCCTTGTGCTCGACGCAGGCGATTTCGAGGCCTACAAGCTCTTTGACGTGCTTGTCAGCATGAACGGCGCCACCAAAAACTATGCCTACACGCCGTATGGCGGCACGCCCGACCTGATCACCCAGTTCCTCGCGCGTACCGACATGGCCACAAAGTACGGAACTACCTGGCGGATCTTCAGGGATAACCTGCAGGCCAACAGCATCGATCTGACCGAATTGACGAAGGACCTGAAAGATTCAGAGTTGTTTACGCCCATCAGCGGTGCCAAAGTAGGCAGCAACGTGGAGTTCAGCAACCTGGACTACGGCTACTATCTCGTCTACGGCGAGGGCAGAGCGAACTACGACAGCACGGCCAATCCCAGCGAAATGGCAGTTGCGCACAGCGCTCTGATCACCGTTGACTCGCTGGCCAAGAACGGAACCATCAACCTCAAGGCCGACGCGCCCTCTATCACCAAGGATGTCTGGAACAGCAACGCCACCGCTGACTGGGATAACATGGCCGACGCCAACATAGGCGACATCATGAAATTCAGGCTGACCTCCAGGGTTCCGGTTATGACCGGCTATAAGGCCTACACCTTCACCGTGCATGATACGATGAGCGCCGGCCTGACTTTCGACCCCGCCAGCGTAGAGGTGACAATCGGCAGCGATGAGATCAACAACGCCGCCGAGGACGGTCCTTTCTACGCGGTCGTGACAGGCGACGATGATCCGACAATTGCCCCCGATACATTCCAAATCGTTTTCGACGCAGACTGGTTCGTCACGCTGAATCCCCGTGCTAACAGCGATGTTGAGGACAGCGGCGATTACGATATCAGCATCGTCATCACCTACGAGGCCGAACTCAACGAGAATGCGGTCACCGGCGTGTCGGGCAACTCCAATAAGGCGAAGCTGGAATACAGCAACGATCCCTACAACGGCGGCACCGGCGAAACCCCCGAGGATGAAGTGTTTGTCTACACTTTCGACCTTGACATCCTGAAGTATGATGGCAATACGGGCCCGAGCGCTCCTCTGGCCGGCGCGGAATTCGTGCTGAGGGTCAAGGACGGCGCGGATGTCGTTGTCGTTTATGTGTCCGATGGCAACTACAGGCTCGCCACCTCTGAGGATGCTGCCCCCACAGAGCCGGTCATCCTTACATCCGGCAGCAACGGCAAAATCCACATCGACGGCCTTGAGGCCGGCGTGTACGAGCTGGAAGAAACCAAAGCGCCCCAGGGCTACAATTTTGTGCCCGGCATCATCACTGAAATCACGATCACCCATACGAACAGCAAGGGCGCCTATACCGTCAGCGTCGATGGCACAACGGTCGACATTGTCAACATCGAGAACAATTCCGGCACCATCCTGCCCGGCACCGGCGGCATCGGCAGAACCATCTTCTACGCCGCCAGCGCGGTAATCACGTTCGGCCTGATCGGCCTGATTGGCTTCCTCGCCATCCGCAAGAGAAGGAACCTGATCGCGGCCAACTAAACACACGCAGCGATAGGCTTGCCGCCCGGCGTCCACTGGGCGCTGGGCGGCAAGAAGGCAGGGAGAGGTCTGACAATGAAGAAAAAATATATCATAGGAATCATCATTGCTTTGTTCATCCTCGCCGATCTCTTCGTGCTGTTATATCCCACGGTCGGCGCCGCCATCAACGCCAGGCGCCAGCTGCGGGTTGTCGCGCAATACTTCGACGATGTGGCCGCCATAGACGACGGCGACGCGCAGCGGCTCCTGGAGGAGGCGCGCGCGCACAACGAAAGCCTGCTGCGCAAAACAGGCCGCTTCAGGTTCACGCACGAAGATACGGCGCGGTACATGGAGCTGCTCAACACCGGCCGCGGGATCATGGGCGTGCTGGCAATCAACAAGCTCGATGTCAAGCTGCCGGTTTACCACGGGACGGACGCGGGCGTGCTCCAGGTGGGCCTGGGGCACATGCAGGGCACCTCCCTGCCTGTGGGCGGCAACGGGACGCACGCGTTCATCACCGGGCACCGGGGCGTGCCGTCGTCTATGCTGCTGACCGACCTGGACAAGATGGCCGAGGGCGATACGTTTGTGCTGTACGTCCTGGGCGAAACGCTGACCTATCTGGTCGATAATATCCAGACAGTGGAGCCCCATGTAGTGGAGGCCCTGGATATCGACCCGGACAAAGACTACTGCACCCTCGTGACCTGTACGCCCTACGGGATCAATACCCATCGCCTGCTGGTGCGCGGCCATCGCGTGGAAAACGCCGCGGTTGCCGGATGGGAGGCCTTTCGCGCCGACGCGAAGCGCCTTGACAGGCCCCTGGTGCTTTTGCTGTTCATGCCTTTGACATTGCCCATTTTTATGCTGTGCGCCATTCACAGATACAGGAAAATCCGCAAAGGAGTAAACATATGAAGCGATTGCTATCGACGGCGATTGCCGCGGTTTGTATACTGCTGCTGATCCCCAACGCCGTATACGCACTCAATACGGAGCTATCAAACCTGACGGTCATCATGCGATACGGTGCAATCACGCTGCGCGGGATCGAAGTCACTGTCTGCCGGGTCGATACGGAGGCTTTCGCGGGCGCGGGGGCGGATTTCGCGAATTTGACCAAGGAGAAAAACATCGCCCTGGCCGCCGCCCTCGACGCTTACGCATCCGCCAATCAAATCGCGCGCAGCTCGAAGGTCACGGACAGCGACGGCAAGGCGATATTCGCCGGCTTATCCGCAGGGCTGTATCTGGTGGCGCAGGCTGCCGTCCTGCCGGAGCAGGCCGGAGGCGAAAACAGTAAATATACCATCGCGCCGTTCCTGGCCGCGGTTCACAACGATGTAACCGCGTACCCCAAAACAGAGCCGATCAAGAAGGACGGCGAAACCATTTCTGTCAGCGCCTACAAGATATGGGCGGGGACTGACAGCCCTCCGGCCAGTGTCCAGGTGCAGCTTTACCGCAACGGCATTGCGCAGGGACAGCCCAAAACGCTTAATAGGGGGAATTATTGGCGCTGCGTCTGGGATGACCTGAGCCCTGACGACACATGGACGGTGGATGAAATCAACGTGCCCGACGGCTATGTGAAGGCCGTTTCTGGCGGCGCGGCCACCGGATTTATAATAACCAATACCAAGACCCCTTACAAACCGGAACAACCAAGCAAGCCCAACGGTTCCAATGGACCCAAAACCGAAGATACCAGCGATATGCAATTGTGGATCACATTGTTCGTTATCAGCTGCATCGGATTGATCTCGGTGTTCTGTATAATGAAAATAAAGCGCCCTTCACGCGCGGTTAAGCGGGGAGATGCGCTATGAAAAAACTGATATGTCTCGTTCTCGTTCTCGGTTTTATTGGAACCATCCTCTACAGCGGCTACCGGATTTGGCTGATACAGACCGATTACAAAAAGGAAGCGGACATGCATGGCGCTGTCATGAAATACAGGCCAAACCCATCGGATGATACATTTCTCAACCAAAGCATCATTGAATTACAGAAAAAATATCCGGATGCGGTCGGTTGGCTGACCGTGCCGAACACAAATATAGATTACCCCTTCGTCCAAGGCAAAGACAACGCATATTATCTGCGCCGCGACATCAACGGCGATTACGCCCTGGCCGGGACAATCTTTATGGACTACCGCTGCGACAGGGGGTTCACATCGTCCAACACGATCATTTATGGGCACCATATGAAAAATGGCAGCATGTTCGGTACGCTGAAAGCCTTTGCCGACAAGGAGTTCTTCGACGCGAACCGCAGCGGGTTCATCTATCTGCCGCATGAAACGCTGACGCTGGAATTCTTTGCGTATATGGTGATTGACCCCGCGGCAGAAAAAGAGATATACAGTCCCGAGCGCAGCGGCACTTATATAGAATATGTAAAACAAAACGCGAGGCATTCCCGGGATGCCTCCCTGGCGGACAGCGACAGGGTCGTTACGCTGTCTACCTGCGCTTATGAGTTTGACAACGCTAGAATGGTACTGCTGGCGTGGGCAACTTAATTCACCTTAAATCACAATCTTGCAGGAAGGTATGGTCGAGTGAGAGGGATGCAAAGTTCATTCATTAAAAAATTCTTGGAGGAAAAAAGACGCAAACGGATAGCGCTTGCTGTCTTTGTGCTCCTGTGCCTCGCTGTCGTTCCGCTGGCAAGCCTGCTGTCTCTGCGGCCGGCGTCGGCAGCGACGGAGACGACCTTTAACTATCAGATTATCTCACCCTACTCCTCTGTTTCCTGGCCAAGCTGGGGAAAATACAAGGCCGGGCTGCACGTCCACTCCACGAACAGCAGCAGCGACGGCAGCGCAGTCACTCTGCTTAATCAGATGATCGAAAAGCACTATGCGGAAGGCTACGATATTCTGGCGATTACAGAGCACGACGTTCTGACGAATAGCTGGATCAACCCGCCGACGTCCAACGGCCTGCTGCAAAGCCGGTATGATACAATTAACACTGGGGCAGACCGGAATGACCGTCCCATGCGGATGGTCCCGAATACGATCGAGCAGTCCCTGTATCACCATGTAAATACTTATTTTACTGATTATACGAACACGGGTACAAAACGCACTTCCGGGACCGTTGCGGAATACCTGGACGATGCAAGGCCCGCCCTCGATGCGGCGCAGGCACAGGGCGGCCTGTCCATCCTCAACCACCCCGGACGCTATACAGGCGGTCAGGTTGTCGGACCGGCGGGAGCCGCTGCCTCCTCTCATCCAGCGACGGTGAAGAAATATGCCGACATATTTATGGAATACCCCAGCTGTGTGGGCATGGAGATCATCAACAAAAAGGACGGCGAATCTGTCAATGACAGAATTCTGTGGGACAAAATTTTGATGGAGACCATTCCGCAGGGCCGGAATGTCTGGGGCTTTGCCAATGACGACGCGCATGACGAGAAAGATGTGGGCTACAGCTACAACATGTTCGTCATGTATAACAACACAATAGAGACAAACTTCAAAACGGCAATGCAGAACGGCTCCTTTTACGCCGTGGCGAAATACGCCTGGAACGAGCTGGAAACCACCTTCACCCCTTCCGGCCCGGCACCGGAAATCACCAGCGTCAGCACCAGTGTTACCGGCATCACCATAGGCGTGAGCAATTGCACGAAAATCAGGTGGATCGCCGACGGCGGCGAGGTGGTTACAGACGAGTCATTCCCCAACGCCGCCACAACGAAGAGCATCGACCTCACGCAATTCCCGCAGGTCAACACCTATATCCGGGCTGAAGTCAGCGGGCCCGGCGGCATCGCGTTCACGCAGCCCTTCATGGTGATCAAAAAGCCCAATTTTACGCAGAAAGCCGAATGGGTCTGGACCGGCTCCGAGCCTACCCATCTCAAATTCACGATTGAAACGGCTGTCCCTCCCAGCTATGTGCCGTATCCGACAGACCCGACGAATAAAACGTTCATGCTGGCGGAGCAGCTCGGTATCCTGCTTGCAGACAGCTACAACGTCCTGAGCGTATCATCCACGAAAAACAAAATTCGCAATTTTTCGGTTGTCATGGACCCGCCGCCAAGCGGACCGGAACCGCCTTTCCAATGGTTCGTATCCACCGCCAATGGCGCGAATATCCTCAGAAATCAAAACTCTACCGGTGATTGCGAGCTGCCCGGCAACTGGACTCTGTACCTCGGGGATGGCACCGGCAATTACAATGAAAACAGCATATGGAAGTATAACACTGTCAAAAAGATTACGTTATCCTATGAAGTTGCCATGGACACGGTGGCCGATACGACAATTGCCTCGACTGACAAGCTCAGGGGCATGACATTCCGAGACATTTTTTCTGGTGACGGCATTTCAGATTTGTCAAAATCGGAAACATTGATCCAGACACTAAGCAGCTATTGCCGGGCGGGGTATTATCGAAACAGCACGTTCGTTCAAAGTCACTCAAGCATGAAAGCGGGAAATTTTCCGATCAAAACAAGCATGCCAAAGCCAATCGGAAACAATGTTTTTGAATATGAAGTATACCTAGGATGGTTTGATGGAAACTTAGATGCGCGGAACGTTCCTTTTAGGGCCGATGGTCTGGCTGCGCTGTTCGAGGATGAATTTGACCCGCGGCTTGAGTATGTGCCAAAATCAATGCGTATGGAGGCATACCCCATCAACAACATGTATCCGGTGGGAAGCCATGGCCTCTTCGGCCCATACACGACAAGCTCGGGCATCGCTGTGCCTGTCAGCGACGCGGCAGTAACGGAAACCCTGACAGTGACAGACAACAAGATCAGCATGGATCTGATGGACATGAAAATGCTAGGGGGAACCAGTACCGCCCCGGCGATCACTGGTTCCGCTGTCAGAGCAACTGCCGGCGACGCAAGCAAACAAATTGTGATCCGCTATCAGTTGCGCGTCAAACCGGAATACGTGAGCGATCCTTTCCATGGTGATGTGCTCAACACCGCTTCCATCATTCCCACAAACCCCGACGTAAAGGGGATCAACTATCCGGGGAGGTGGCGCGCCACCAGCAATGCGCACAAGCTTTTATACACAGGCGAACCAATCTCCGTTTTCATTACCGGCCAGAAGGATGTCAAAGGAGAGAACGCGCCTAATAACACGGCGTTTACGTTCAGTATCTCGCAGGTCAACGAGAACGGCACGCCCTACACCGGCGGCAACGCGCTGGAAAAGATGCCGGCCCCGGTGCAGGTGAAGACGACGAAACCCGGCGAGGAGGTATATGACTTCACGTTCGGCGAAATCACCGGGCTTAAACCCAACTGCACCTACTACTTCAAGGTATCGGAGAGCGACGGTGGGCTCAGCGGCTGGGAGTATGCCGCGCCGCAGCAGATCACGGTGGTTGTGGACGGGCAGGGCAAGGTGTTCGTCAGCGCCGGTTCGGACAAGCCCTTCGCGCTGACGCCGAACGAAATCGTCAAGCATGCGCCCTACAGCGGCTCAATGTACAGTATCCCGCCGGATTACCCCTTCGCGTACCTGAGCAAGGAGGCTGAATATATCCCGGAGTCTAGCAATGCATTCAATATCGTTCTCACTGCGGAAGGCGCCCGCGTGGAGCTGGTCCCGGTGCCCGCCTTTACCGTGATGAGCCTGGACGTCACGACGAGTATGCGGTTTACGATGCACGACGGCACGGACGCCCCGTTCGCGGAGGCGCGCATCGCCGAGCTGGTAAAGGCCGCGAAGGAATTCATCCGCGGGTATTTTCATGACGACGAAACGAACAGCTGGAACACCATGAACTACCTTTCCATTGTGCTCTATCGCGGCTATTGGGCGGAATTCCGTGTCGGCCTGACCAACACGATCAACAAGGGAGAGGCTCTGGGCTGGGTCACGGTAAATAATCAGGGGGTTCTGATTGACGAAAACGGCGAACCAATTCCCCGCGCATGGATGGAACCCATTAACCAGAAATCCGAAAACATGACAGTCGACGACCTGTGCGACCTGATTGAAATTCTCAACAATAACGCCGTCAGAGATATGGGATCATGGCCGTCCGACCACAACCCCGCACTAGGCCTCAACGGTTGGAACAATGGTGAGCCGGGTCTTGGAATGAACAACCAAGCCAATGCAGACGGACCGCGCGGGCGTTTTAAAGACCGGCCAGATCGACACGGCTACGGAACCAGCGGCGCCCGCGCCAGCGTCCGCCGCGACGGCACCAGCACCCAGGCCGGCATTTACGGCGCAATCAAAATGCTGGACATTACCAAAAGCTTGGACATACCGGGCCTGCTGCCCCATAATTACTATTCCTACAACGCGGTGATCATGACCGACGGCAGATCGAACCTGGGCTACGCGACAACGCCGACACCGCACGCAACAACCTGGGCGCAGGCGGTCGCATTCCCCGCGGGCCAGGACAGAAGCAGAGGCGTCGGCACCCCGGATGATTTGGCGGGAGGAAAGCAATTCACGATAAACGCGGGCAATATCCTCAAGGCCGGCAGCGTCGATGGCGTCGTCAAGCCGACCGTGTATTCCGTTATCTTCGCCGAGCAGGGACAGGAAGCGATCGATTCGATGCAGACTATCGCCTCGCCCGTGCCGAATACCCCGAGCGATAAGCTTTATTTCAGGGCAGGCTTTCTTGTGGAGGGCGAATTCGTCTTTGATGTGATCCGGAAAAGCATTCAAAACAGTGCCAGGACTACCATCCCGACCATTGAGGCAGACAGCGTGATCACCGACATCATTCCGGGCGACTTCGTGCTGAAGAGCGTCAGCACAGAAATCCCCAACCCGCAAACACCATACAATCCGCTGCAGCTGACCACGTTCCCAGGCTCTATAACGGGTGACGGAGGATCGCTGAATATTTCAAAGAACGGCAATGACGACTGGGTGGTCGAATGGACCATCCCGCAAGTGCTGCAACACGGGAACCGGGCGCAGCTGGCCATCGAGGTCGAGGTTCCACCCACCTGCTCCGGCGGCGAACAGCTTTACATGGGCGATGACGCCGACAAATATCTCGGCCATTGGCTGCGCAACACCAACCGCGGGGCGACATTTGAATACAAAAACATGATCGGCCCCAGCGGCTGGACGGCGGACTACCCCGTACCGCGGGTGCATGTGCCTGACGGCAGGAGCAGCCTGACCTTCACCAACGCCTATGAAGAAACCGGAGAAGCCCCCGGCAGCGTCACCATCGAGGGCGACAAGGCCGTCACCGGCACGGACATCCCCTCCGGCGAGACATTCACCTTCACACTCACGCAGTGGAGCTCGGGCAACCTGAGCGCCGGCCAG
>Ga0123353_10006194_pt1 | contig 15889 bp, 10 predicted proteins | sample TergutLab28metaG_3_FD_92763 | JGI IMG/M metagenome (GOLD analysis project Ga0123353, IMG submission 92763) | Labiotermes labralis P3 segment gut microbial communities from Petit-Saut dam, French Guiana - Lab288 P3 | ecosystem: Host-associated > Arthropoda: Insects > Digestive system > Gut ... | reverse complement strand
TTACACCCCAGCATTTCCTCTACTCAACATCGTCCCTGTCTGAAGTCTTTGCCCTTCTGTCATGACAGTGGCAGATGGTCACTTGCAGTTCTGTAGTTGTTGCTGCTCAGATGGCATACAGACTGTGTGATGGACTATTGGTGGTACTGCTGAATGTGAAACTGCACCCATCATTGCTTCTTGCTGCAAGGAAACGAAATTAAATTGGCAGAGCCGAGGTTTGCAGAGTAAGGAGGATATGAAAAGATATCCTGTTGCAAACATGCAGCAATTTTGGGATATAATTATGGCACTAACATGTCACATTGTCCTTAGGCAAGACCACGCCACATTGCACCAGCCGTAGTTGTTTGTCATGTCGCACATTACCATGCATTTGTTTAGTATAATAAGCACCTGAGGTAGAACTATTTGGTCCAGAACAAAGCCTTCTGAGTGCCTTGTGTCTTTCAAGGTACCTCCACAGTGACATCAGGGAACCATTCTGAGTTTTAATGCTTCCGTTCAGGATTATAAGAGTGCATCCATGACTCATGAATTGTCAAAATGCAGGAAAAGAGAATGCTTGTTTCTCTGTTCTCCCTGATTGGAAATGCGAAGCAGATAGCAGCACACATCTTACATGCTTATTGTCATTCAGCATGTGTGGAATGCACTTTGTGTAGGCCTTTCTCTACCTTAGGTGCTTAGTGAGAACACTAAATACACTTAATGTGTGTATTTCCATGCATTTGCAGTTGCTCCACTACAAGGAGAATTTCTTGCATCTTCACAGCCATCGTGAATAGCTTTCATCCTCCACTGACCAGTGTCATGCAGTGGGACAGGTGCACCCACCTCATCATTGAAGAGACCATGACTGTTGTTGCATTTTCTCAAGCAAAGTGTGAAACTGTGTCACAGTGTGAATGCCGATTTGTGAGAAACTGTCACTGTCAGTCTATTGTTGAGCCACAAAACAGCCTTTTCTTTCCTGTTCCAGAGTTCAGCGGTGTTGCCGCACAGTGCCTCATGCTATTCCCAATATCAGTTGCCAAGTGTTACAACCATACAGCAAACTTGGAAATAAGACAGTAGAAGCATAGAGCTTGAGTATGAACAACTTGTCTCTGGTTCAAGTCCATCTTATTGGTGTCATTAACATTATTTTTCTTTCTTAGGTGTTGATAACTGGACCTGCTGAAACTCCATATGCCAATGGATGCTTTGAATTTGATGTGTACTTCCCACCTGACTACCCAAATTCTCCGATGCTTATCAACTTGGAGACCACAGGTCATCACACTATCAGGTTCAATCCAAACCTCTACAATGATGGCAAAGTGTGCTTAAGTGTGCTCAACACATGGCATGGACGACCAGAAGAAAAATGGAACACTCAGACTTCAAGCTTCTTGCAGGTATGTCTTTTGTTTGTACCGGTAGCATTGATTAAAAATGTGGTTGTCTTAAACAGTGGATGAATGTATGTACAACAGGAGACAAGCTGTAGCATATGCAGTTTGTTACCCTACAGGAAACAAATTGTTGCATACATAGTTTTTACCTTACTGGAAACCTGTGAACTTTTCATTATGGTGTTTGTGCTAAAATAATCATGTTGTGGCACTCTTCAAATCAGTGTAAATGTGCAAATTGCCTTCAGTATTAAGCAGAAGTACATCCACAAGTTAGCTTCATTTTGTGTGCAGAAGGTCAAGATATCGCCTTTATGCAGTAAATAATTTCTTTCAGCAAGAAGTTTTCACTGTGTAATAATTCTTTAACTGTGTAATTTAGGTATTCAGGATGGGTGTAGGAATACATCTTGGCATCTGCTGCTTGAGGTCAAGAAATGTCAGTTCTGTGTCTAAGTAGCGTTTATTTAAAAATTGGAAACTAATATTTATGTGAAATGTGTAAGAGTATGTAAAGTGGTAGGAGTACAGCGTATGTTGTACGAAAGACATACAGTGTGAATAATATACCAGTATGGCACCAGGCCTGCAAGTCAGAAAATGACAAGGTGTTGGTGCAGAATTCAGATGTGTACATGTTGAAAGAGCAACATACATGTATGACACATGACACAAAAAAACTACATCAAGAAAATTAACAGGAAAAACAGAACCAGACCAGTTGCAATGGAAATCACATTTCTGCAACACCTGTAGCAAATTTTAAATATGTGGCAACCATCCTGGAAGATTTAGTATCAACCTCAAGTTGTACTTAGACTGTAAACTTTATAGTTATAGTACATTATTTGCTGAAATTTGAGTACTTACATTGCACATACATTCCTGCCCCTTACTGTCACTGAACTTTTTGTGAGTACCACTGACCTAACCAGATGGGTGTAGGCCAGTAAGATTGTAACAGGCTTTCACCACAACAATTCAGTTATCCTTTTATTCTAGGTCCTGGTCTCCATACAGTCACTAATCTTAGTTCCAGAGCCATACTTTAATGAACCAGGCTATGAGCGATCTAGGGGAACTCCTTCTGGTAACCAAAGTTCACGAGAATACAATTCCAATATTTGTCAGGCCACAGTTAAGTGGGCTATGCTGGAGCAAGTTCGCAACCCATGCCCATGTTTCAGAGAGGTATGTATGCTAGTGTGGTTGACAAGGTATCTAGTGAAGACTGGAGGTCTGATGTTATTGACAGAGTGAGTGGTTGTGCTCTCATGCATAAGATTTTGACCCTTCAGTGATGGCGTGGTTTAAATTCCAACTACTGCCCAGATTGGAGGAGTGTTAAATTTAAGGTATCCTAAAGTGCACTGACTCAGTAGATTGTATTGAGAATGGCATCACTGAATGGTTACATTGCAATGAAAGGGGTCCTTATATGGACAGTGCGTTATTTATTGGGATGTCTTTTTCATATCTTTTAGTACCCCAACACTGCGTTAAACCTTGAGTAAATTTAGTCTCTTTAGACCATATAATGAGTCGATTTGCCTTTTATGCATATTTAATTGTCTTGTACATAGAGGAAAGTTTACTCATTTGTGATGGTTTGACATTTTAAAACTTTCAGTTATTATGACTGTAGACAGTAAAGGTACATGCCATGAATGCACATATGGGGAGTGGAGGTATAACTCCATTCTTTCCTAAATTTTGTACTAGATGGAGGTGAATGGTCATCCTCATGCTCTGGTTACTCTTCCCCTGTAGTAAGAGCTTCTGGTGCTCATTGAATTGGAGGATGGGTGGGCCCCAGAACCAGTCTAGACATTTGGAGAACACGAAACCTCACATCTTCTAGCCCATGTTGTAGTTACTCTATTGATTGAGCTGTCCCAGGTCGTTGCTGCAGCTGTGGATTGGATACATGTATTGATTGTTGATGGACTGGTGTGAATTAGGTAATGTAGTAATTGTGTCATGCAGGTCATTCACACACATTTCTGGATGAAGCGTCAAGAAATTGTAGCTCAGATAGAGGGCTGGATCTTGGACATGGAAACACAGTCTGGAGACAGGCGCACTGGAAGAGCCATATCTCTGAATGCAATGGCTCTCAAGGTACATGCTTATACTCTCACTACGTCCGTTTAGATCAAGGTGCTTTGTATGAGGGACATTCAGTAAGCTAGGTTCTTTGAGTCATAAAGATTCATTAAGATGTCATTACAGCACTGAATGTAGGAAACCTGACATACTGAATGCCCCATGTCTTATTTATGTCCTAATTTGACTGGAATCAGTTCATATTTGTGTCTGTCTGTCCTGTCCAAACAATAGCTCACACACAGCAGCATTATAATGTACTGTTTAAACAATGATAGCTCACACACAGCAATATTTTAATGTACTGTTCAAACAATGATAGCTCACAAACAGCAATATTATAATGTACCATTTAGTCAGTGATAGCCCACAGACAGCAGGATTGTAATGACAAAGATACACTTTATGTGCAAAAGCAGAGTGCTTAGTGTACATTTTTGTGTTTGACTATTTTCTATTTAAAATATGTTTTTGTAGAGTGTCATATTTAATCATCTGTGGCATTGCTGCCACTTGTGGCTGTTAGTTTCAGAAAGGGACACAGAATGTAGTCTTATATTTTTTCAGCGACACTTTCGGCAGTTGAGAGAAGAGCTCGGTAAACTGAAGACTCCCGAAGGTCTTGAGGACCTGGCAGATCCAGCATTTCAGTTCACTTCTCCACCGGCATCAACTGTTCAAAGTTCTGTGGATTCAAATGAGACATCCTCAGTTGTTGGTGGGTCCAGTGAAGGATTTGCACCTTTTGGTGCCACAGGTGGAGTGTCGAACAGTCAGAAGTATCCCGTAGAAGAGAATGCTCATCATGACATTGACACAGACATTGAGATGGAGAAAATGGTATCTAAAGTATGTGAATGAAGATGAAGTTAACCAGCCTTAGCACTTCATATGCCTTTGGAGCTGATTGTGATGACACTTTGTAGACACAGTCAACCTGATGGCACCCATTCCTTGACACTTCACACATGTAAGGAGCTTTCATTCTTCTGGTGCAGATGTTTACATTTTGAGGGAAAGCAAGACCCAATTATTGATTAAGGGATCTCACGTGTCCCACATTGACACATGCCATTGTAACTGTGGCAGACATTGAGATTAACTTGTAGCATCAAAGTACTTTTTTGTGGTCTCCACATTTCTGTAGGGACTCAAAGAGAATTTATGTTGTATTACACAATGTCAATGTTATCAAGAATGCAACAGTAAAAAATTCTTATTCCTTATACATTTCTGAATCTAATTATTTATTATGTGTAACTGAATTTCTTCCCCCAAAGACATTAGCAGGCGACATTGAGTATGAAGTGCTGAAACGTGTGACACCTGATTTATTGTTATCCTAAAGAAGCAGGAATAAACTTCTAGCACTTATGTGGATGTTAATTTTGTACAAGAAGTGACAGGAATTGTCAGTGAGACAACCAGGACAATTAATTCAGTGGTATCAATTTGTTGGATGTTTTGTACTGTGATTCTTTTACTACAACTCAGTTTTTTGTGCTCTGACAGAAGATTAGTTACTCCTTTGATTATGTCAACTGTCTGCTGTAAAATGTGAATTAACAGATATGTGTCAATACTTCTCACAAGCAATATTCTGATTTGATATGCTAGTATTATGTGTTTGAGCCAAATGGGTCACTCGTGAAAGGAAAATAAGCCTAAAGTACTGACTCAAGGAAATATGTGTTACTTTACACAATACAAACTGTTTGTATCTATATTCATCTTTATAACTGGGAGTTCAACTTTTATACAGTATTTTTTTATCAGTTGTATTTACCCAGAAATTGGATGACCTCCTTCACTATGTTCAGTTTTCAGGAAAACACAGAACATGTTTAATTTTGCGCACATTTATAAGGTAATCATCACCACCCCCCACCCTGCCCTGCCTTTCATGACATTGATTTAGGCAAAAATTCTTGTTTGTTTTGTGGGTAGATATGCTGTAGTCTTAAGGTTAGTTTCTAACTAGAAAATGCATGGCTTACATGTACTGCATTTTGAGCGAAGACTCGAATGTAGTTTGTAATAATGTTTATAGTAATTTCTGTGGCTTTAACTTCAAAGACTACTTACGCCTTGCATATGACTACAGACCAAACAGTTCCATCTCATAAGTCTCAGAAAATCATGAATATTGGTCAGTGATTGCACAGCCTACTGAAGACATACCATAATTTGTATAATATATGCTTTGTCTCTTACCAAAGAGATGACAGCCAATGTACTTCACATGTGATATACGGGTCACCACTAACAGAAAGTGATACTTTCACCAGTGTGAGGTTTTGGAATGTTTTTGTTCTGTTAGGAAAGACGCTTGGTTTGTTAGTGGCATCTGTGTGTTTACACCTTGACCCAGTGGTTGAAACTGTGAATAATGTGTAAAATGTGTCTGTTAGAGGAATGTAGTGTGTTTGGGTGAGTGTTGTGTAGAGTGACAGAGGAAGAATGCACCTGTTACAGAGAGGGGTGCATGAATATCCTTAAGTACATACAAACTATTTGTGAGAGATAATATTGCTTAAAAGAATAAACAGAAATATTTTACTTGTTCACATATTTGTGGCTAGAGTCAAGGGAATTTAGTGAGTATTTATTTCCACAGTTAGGAAGTTTTTCATCTTGAAAATTCTTATGATATTTGTAAACATACTGAAGGGGTATACACTGTACAGTTTTATAAATATACATGGTTTTTAAGATGGAGCTATAGTAACATTCTACTGTGGATTTAAGAATGTGTACACGAGAAAGAAAAGAAAAGAAATCGTATGTTTTCCCAAAATTTACCCATTTCACATTTAGTCACCCAAATCCCTTTGAATTCCCATCCTTGTTGTATTTGAAAGAGGATGGTTAGATGGTTCATGCATTAAGGCATTATTATGCCTTAAGAGAGGCTTGTGTTATTTGACAGTAATATGCTACTGGTAATTTTGGAATCAACTGATGGTAAAGTTTCGTGCCTCTCATTACATGTCATAAAATATGCTGCTGAACATATCTTTTGTGTCTTGGATGACTGTGGTGTTAGGAGAATATTATGCATTACATTGAGCTGTTACTTTCTTTATACATGTTATTTTTACAAATCCTTTTCTGTTGACATGTTACTGGACCCATGACATTTGGAACAGAAAGATTTTATTTAAATTTTTATGGGTGTAAGCTGAACTGCTGTACATAAGACAGCTGCTTCCCCCATATTTACAAACAGGGAGGTGGTGAGCTCATCCTTCACTAACATCTTATGCCATGGGCATTGTGTTGTATGTATGCGTGCAGACACTTTTTATATCCTGACTGTGGAGGCAAGCAGGTTTTAGAATTGTTGGTAATTATTTACCAATCTAGATGGCTCCATACAAACACCATAATCTAAAACTTCATGATGTACTGTACAGTATTAGAAATTGGTGTCACTCAACTTGTTAAGACTGTGTTCAGTAAGTGACACACCTCACAACATGCCAGCGAGAGTATTCACCTTGAGTGATGCTCTTTAGTACAGGCCAGCCCAGTCTCTACAGAGCCTTGAGGTTGTCTTGAGACATTCATATGCTGAGCCAGGCAAAAAATGATTTTAAATTAATATAATATATAATGAATGTAAAGAACAAGTGATAATTCCACATACTTCTGTCTCAGATACAGTTTTGCTCAACAAAATAAATCAGCTTATTAAGTTCTGCAGTGGAAACATATATTAAAATTTAACGTGCAACTTGATAGTACATTTTGTCAGTATGTATCTTTCAGGGGTGTGATATTTACAGTGCTGTAGATTTAAATACAACAGAGGAATGTCCTCAAATGGAGGAAGTGCAACCCCAATCAGCTTGGAACTGCTAAATATAGCACTAGGTGTATACTGTGTTACATGGTACTGCTGCATGTGTTGGAGAGGTTGGCATAGACCTAACATGGTGTGAGGGCTCAACTGCACATGGTGGAGAAGTTTGGCCTTATCACGTCATTATATCCACCCTGTTTGTTACTGCTGTTTTTACAGTTCAAACGTGATGGCTGGGTAAATGTGTACTTTTTCAGCATGTAAGCATACATCATTTTCAGGTATTGAGGGGTGAGCAGCAAATAAACAGATGGTTTGAGGACTGTCTCAGGCCTCATCAGTGAACTGACTATCTCAGAAGTCCGTCAGCATCGTTTGGGAGAACGGTGGTTTACCCTCCGCTCAACCACCTATCACGGCTGCTAGCCCGAGAATATATTTTATTTATTTTTTATTTTCATCTTAGATCACTTCAAACTGATGATAATATTGAATTCAGTGTGGTCTGCAAGTACCTACTCTACGATTGCAACCAACGATATGTACGTCAAAAGAAATGACAAGATGCAGAACACACTGATCCATGTACAGAATGGACTGATCAAGTGACCGTTGTTCAATGTTGTCTATAGTTATCCTTCCAATACACGATGAATGCTCTGACAGTCTTTTATTTATCACACGACATAACTGCTGCCAGAGTTTGGTGATACTACAACATTCTGAGTCAATTTGATGGCTGGTTCTAGTGGCAAAGAATCTGCAACTGGTTTCATGATTAACCCTCACCCTGCTAATGTGGAGAATATGGTGAGCTAATAATGCCAGCAGATGGGATTCAATTCGGTGTATCTGATGTAATCATACAACCCAGCTCAATCACAAATTTAGCCAACATCTTACATGTCAATAACGTATTTTTTACATGAAAGGCATACTTAAAAAAACTACTTCTTGGGTTCAGTTTTTAGTGTGTCTTGAATGGATGTAACTTTAGTTGCCAGTTGGAATTAATAGTAATGTTAGGACGCTTGTGACAGAGATTAACGGCTGTGAGGACCCGTTGCGCTGACCACGTGACACCCCTCTATCCGCAAAAGTTGGCACTAACTTCGTCAACCGGCGGTGGCCGCTCTGTCAGTATAGTTCGCGTGCGGACTAAGGCCACGGAGTTTAGTTTTTAGTTTAGTTAGGACGCTTGTGACAAAGTGGCCTAATGCACATCAGGTTTCATTACAAAGTGTTAGAAAATCAACACAAAAACTATTGCTGTCTTGAAATTTGAAGATGGATCAAGCCATTCATTAACAGCTGATGCCATTTGCAGGATTTTAAGCTTTTAACACTGTCATTGAGATCTTTAGTCTTGTGGGCAGTATGTACAGTGTAGGACAGTTTGTTACTGACATTTTGGTGCAGCATGTTGGTTCCATCTTTGATATCAGTAACAGCAGAGGACTACTTGTACAAAAGACATTTTGAAGTGTAGGCTAGCAGCATGCCAAGCCCAGTAACCAAAGAACAGTTACGAAGGAGACCTTTGATGCATGAGTGTTGTGCGCCATGGATTGGTTTGTTACCAATGTTTTGGGCTGCCAACAGGATCTATAGATGCACCAGCTTCTGCCTACACTGAAAGTCCTAAAACATCAGTAACAAACCAGTGTACACTGCACAGCATTCCAGGAGAATGAAGGCATGAACAACACCAGTGATAAATCCTGCAGCGGCTGTAAATGTCTAGAATAACACTTACTACAGATATTGTGTAATTATAACTCATTGCTAGGCAGATGTAGTCTTGTCTAGTTCTTGTTGCATTTAACAGGTGCAGCTCTGTGTATTGAGTTGGGAGTATTGTGTCTGATGTAGCTCTTTTTTATATCCAGTTGCAGTGACTTGCCAGCTAGTCTTGTATAGTTCCAGTTGCATTATTTTGACAGATGTAGCCCTCTATAGTTCTCGTTGCAATATTTTTTTGGTCTAGGTTCAGGAAATTTCTTGACCTGCAGAGTAGTCCTGTGTGCATTCACTTGTTTAGCTAGTCTGGTGTTATAATAGTGCTATGAATTAATGTATAGACAATTCAGCTATGTGGTAAACAAGCCCTGAGCATTTTATATCATTATAAATATATTATGCTAAAATTAATGGGTGCAAGACTACACTGGTAAAGAAAAGTTAGTGGAACATCTAACAAATCAAGACTGCAAGGATCCCTTTCTTTGGTGATACAACTCTGCATCAGTGGATAGTTGGATTCTGACATTTTAAAGGAATGCACTGTCACCTTCAGAGTGGAATGTCCCAGAGAAATTCAAAATGCCTATAAACATTACAGCATGGTGCTGAATTTATTTAGTGGGACAGACACGCATGCTCACAGCAAATTCTGTGAAGGTTCTTTGGCTGGCAGTTGGGATGATGCAGCTGTGTTTTCATTGGACATAAAAGCTTCACCCTGTCAGCATTGGCTTTAAAATGAAGCCATGCATGCATTTGAGGATGGATGATGACAGCTGATTCTATGCCTCTATTGTGCAGATACAGACATATTGATTCGGTACATTTGCAACATGTACCTGTTCAAATACGAGTATCTACAACACAGCATGCTGAAGTAAATTTATGATGGCGCAAAAATTATGGGTTGTACTGTAAAGTTACCCCTGTCCATACCATGAATGCATATGGCGCCACTAATTAAAGTCGGCGCTAGATGGAGGTAAGTGTTGGCCACTTTACTCCCGGGAATGAAACCCCGTACTCACGGAATACGAGGCGGAGTGGGTCCCTGGGCCTATCTGGGCGTTTTGGAAAAATTATCTTTGCCTGCAGGGATTAAAACCCACGAACGTGCAATCCGTATCGTATTCGCTATACCGACTAAACTATTCAAGCTCTTGTCAGTGGTTAGGTAACTGTAAAATAAGCACGCCAAAAAAATTCGACACTTAGATATTATGATCTCTGATACACACCATGCGGTAAAATTATTGGCCAGGAGTGTGCCGAAGTATTTACTAACAACAGCTTTTGTGAGGTGTTGCAACTTAGCACATAATTCTTAGATTATAATACGAAACTATCTGAATTGCAGAGGTTTTATATGTTGCAGACGTTGGTGCAGTGAATGTGTTGAACTAGATGATGTGTCGTGTAGAACTGTCAGGATGACGTCGGAACCACAGATTTATAACCACAGATCATCATTATTATAACAGTCCTGAACGTGGCCTACTGCAAACATCCCTGTTGTCGTGGACCCCATCTCGGCAACTTTTTCGCATTTGCGTATCGTCAATGGATGGCAGCACTTACGGGCGTCGTGTTAGCGACTTATCGTAGTAATCTGTGCTGTAATGCCAGCACAAAGGTGATCTTATCCCTGCAACAAGTCGTGTAATAGCTTACGAAAATGGCGTCTGGCGAGGAATGTGATGTTTCGTTACAAGAATCTGGTAAATATAAAGAGCATTATGAATTTTTTATTTTAGGTCTTATATGTCTGAGTTTGCTAGTTTATTGTACTGTTTTTAAAGTAATCCTCTGTAATTTTACGTGTATGACCTCGTTGCGTTTGTGGAATTGAGCTGTCGTCATTTTTTGTGGCGTCTTTGCAAATTGAGGGCAAAAACCTACTTGAAACGCATTCGCATGTGTGATAAGATTTGATGTGGTTATTGTTCACGTTTAACTAATTTATTTACGCGTAGCATTAAGTAATGTGTCTGTTTTGGGTGATGACCATGCGTTTGTTATGATAAAAAACCTAAGTAGAACCTTTGTCGCCGCCCCCACCCCCCTCCCGGAGAAAAATACGTGATGAGCGGTGACTGTTCGTAAATAATCTGATCAATCTAGGTCGGTAGGCGGAAATTTTGTAGTCCGTATTCGTGTACGTAACTGGGTTTAGAGCTGCATACTTTGTTTGGTGTTTAATGCAAATTATGGATATTACTATTTATAGTCTTTATTTTTGTACATTACTCCAGATTCATAATTCAGGAATGTAGAGTCATCTTACAGTATGAAGGTGTATGAGAGGTGCAGTTGATAAAGCATTGAAAATACACAGAGAAAGGAATGTTAGGCATGAAGATTTTTTGATATTCTGCCAGTGGTAGAGAGAATGTTTAATGAAGATGGTAAAGAGTTTGTGATACAGTTAAATAGTTCAGTATCTTTCTTCATTTAGTACAGCACCCATCTTCTTGTGCTAAATTTGGTAGTCTAACCATTCATGGACATGAGATTGGGTACCTGGAATGTTAGGAACCCATATAGGTCAGTTTCATTTACAGTAGTAGCCATGGAATTAGCAAGATGTAAATTACATTTAGTTCTACGTGCAAGTGAGAAAGACCAACAAGATGCACACTTTTTCTCATTAATTTATTCCAATTAAATTATCCTCTACATGTTTTGAACAATTAATTGTTCATCATGAGGAGGTTATTTCTGTACACGCAGCATACAGTATTTTACCATGCATCTGTGGGGTTTCTAGCCAATAACACAATGTGATTGGAAATGGATTTAGTTGGTGTACATGAGGTTAGGTTGGACAAAGGGGGCACAGTAAGAGCAAGGAATTATAATTTTTTCTGTGCAAAAGGAAATGAAAATCATCAATTTGGAGCAGGATTTTTTTTGTACATGACAGTTTAGTGTCAGCAGTTAAGAGAGTAGAGTTTGTTAGTGATAGGATGTCATATACAGTTCTGAGAGGTCGCTGTTGTAATATTGTTTTGCATGTGCATACACCAAGTGGCAAGAAAAGTTCTGATCCAAAAGATAGTTTTTATGAGGAATTAGAGCAGGTTTTCAGTAATTTTCTTTAGTACCACGTGGAAATTCTACTAGGAGATTTCAATGCAAAAGTGGGGGAAAGAATGCTTTCCAACTTCCAGTTGGGAATGAGAGTCTACATCAGGATGGTAATGATAATGATGTTAGAATAGTAAATTTTGCCACATCAAAAAATCTGGTTCTTAAATTAAATCCCTCCGAGCAACGCTACCTTCCGGAATTTTTTTTACTGGGGTTTTTAAATTTTAATGCTTACTCTTATAAAAAAAAAGCATATCTCATAGACTTTGCCTTAAAATTTAATGAAATAAAATTTTGCACTGTGCTTATAATGAATTGGTTAATCCGGGAAAAAATGTTTACCTATTTTTATAATAAATTTAGGCCTGTGATTTGCATGTGTTGTATAAAATATGGTGTAGATCATTACTCACATGATTCTGGCTGCTGCATAAGGTCCGTGGCACCTTGGATTGCTGTTTTATCACGACACACAGTATTCACAAAGAGGGTGATATATTACAAATTTAATTCTGTGCGATGTTCCATGAAACAGGGCACCACACACAGGCTCATGTCACATCTGGGGCGCACTGTGCCCTTTCTTTGGCCGCGAGAAGAACACAAATGGCAGAGCAGTTGGGTTGATTTCGCAGGCTGTTGTTTGTTATGGCTACTACTGATGAGGCTGGCTGCTGTTTTTGTTCCTCCTCCTCTTCTTCCTCTTCTTCATCCTCTTCTTATTCTTCCTCTTCCTCTTATTCTTCTTCCTCCTCTTACTCTTTTTCTTCCTCTTCCTCTTCTTCTTCCTCCTCCTCCTCCTCAAAATAGTCTTCTAACATTGCTCGCTTTCGCAACTGATTTTGAGGCCGTGTCAGCAACCACAGTTTCACTGATGGCTTCCTCCTCAAGTTTTATTAACTTTTTCTGGCCGTTGCTGGAGACCCACAAATGTCTGCCTTGTTTAGACTACTGTGTATGACGTGGCAGCTTCAGAAATGTAATACCTGTGAGATATGAAGGTCTTCTACAGTGACACCGAAACAGATCTAAAGCTACAATGTGACTGCTGTATAAAAATTCCAGCTATTCAAGAGTGCCCAAGACATTGTTACTAGATTGATGGCTGTATGTTGCATGTTGCTACCCCACAACCCCTACAGATTACCCCAGCACTACAAGAGGCATGTCTGTGGACCCTTCTGTAACTGTGAAATTGAGTTTTGTGGATATCTCTGATTTTTGAGCATTAGTTTGTCGGAGTTATATGGGTACATTACACCACTAACAACCTTTCTGGTCAACAACTAGAGTTTCCTTTGTAGGCCATTGTTGATATTTCAACCCACAGTGAACTCCAGAGCAAGCAATAGTCAAAGCAAGCAGTGTCAGAACCATGTTAGTCAGCTGGGGAAAATGTCTGTGTATAGAGTCGTGTTTGTGGAGGGTTTTAGGAGGTGGAGGGGGTACATTCTGGCTCCTGAATGAAAGCCTGACCTTCAAGGGTCCTGAAGCATAGCAAGCCACAGCAGTTAACCGAATAGGAGCGAACAAAATTCCTCCAAACTTTGACACTTTGTTTGTGACGTATTTAGAAGTCGTCCGGCTATTTAAAGGGCTCACCGCATGGCGTCTTTAGAAGTCATTCAATGTTAAAAGGTAAAGAGTACAATGTTCCCGCACCATAACATTCATAAGTACACCTGGACCTCTCCTGATGGGAAGACTCACAACCAGATTGATCACATATTGACAGGAGATGGCATTTGAGTATACTCGATGTATGATCTATTAGGGGAGTTGACTGAGATAGTTACCACTATCTGATGGTTGAAAAAGTTAGAGATTGGCAGTAAGTACACAAGCAACACAGAAATTTGGTGTGGAAGGATTAATCTCAGGAAGCTAAATGAGCTGGAGATCATGAAATGGTATCAGATTGAGTTCTCAAACAGGTTTACAGCTTGGGAGAACTTAAGTGATAGTGAGGACATAAATAGGGCTTGGGAAAACATTAAAGAGAATATCAAAACCTTGGCTAAAGAGAGTTAAGGTCTGTAGGTATTGAAGGAGCTTAAACCATGGTTTGATGAAGAATGTTCACAATTTATAGACCAAAGGAAGCAGGCTAAAATGCACTGGTTACGGGATCCACACTACAGCAATGTAGATAATCTAAACAATGTAAGATGTGAACAAAAAGAAGGAATATATGAAAGCTAAAATTGATGAACTTGAAACTAACAGTAAGATAAAAAAAATATCAGAGACTTGTATAAGGGCATGAGTGATTTTAAGCAGGGTTACCAGCCTAGAACTAATACAGTAAAGGATGGGAAGGGTGATTTGGTTACAGACTCCCACAGTTTTTTGGCTGGGTGGAGGAACCATTTCTCTCAGCTGTTCAATGCACATGGGGTTAGTGATGTTAGGCAGACAGAAATACATGAAGCAGAACCACTAATGCCTGATCTGAGTGCCTTTGAGGTTGAGATTGCTATAGAAAAGCTAAAAGGATGCAAATTACCAGGTTTCTATTAAATCCCCGCAGAATTGATTAAGGCAGGGGGTAGAACAATTTGCTCTAAGATCCATTAACATATTACTTCTGTTTGGAATAAGGAGGTATTGCGTGTGGAGTGGATGGAGTCGATCATTGTACCTATCTATAAGAAGGGTGATAAGTAATTATAGAGGCATATCACTTTTGCCAACTACATACAAAATTTTATCTAACATCCTTCTGTGAAGGTTAATTTCATATGCAGTGGAAATTATTGGGGATCGTCAGTGTGGATTGCGATGCGGAGCTTAATGATCTGTACTCCTCACCCATTACTGTTTGGGTGATTAAATTGAGCAGAATGAGGTGGGCGGGGCATGTAGCACATATGGAGGAGAGTAGAGGTGTGTATGGGGTTTTGGTGTGGAAACCTGAGGGAAGGAGACCACTTGGAAGTCCAAGGCATAGATGGGAGGATAATATTAAGATGGAGCCTTCAGGAAGTGGGATGTGAGGTAATGAACTGAATCAGTGTGGCTCAGGATAGGGATAGGTGTCAGGCACATGTGAATGTATTAATGTACCTTTTGGTTCCATAAAAAATGGGGAATTTTCTTGACTAGATGATCGGGGGAGTATGGGGGCTGTGGAACCACAGCCAAAAATTCAATCACAGAGATCGCCATGTGACAAGGAGCATTGTCGTGATAGAACATCCAATTGTTAGCAATGCTTGGTCGCACACGAACAACTCTTTTTCTTAGTCTTTCAAGAATCTCACAGTAATAAAACTGATTAACAGTTTGTCCTTGAGGCACAAATTCTGTATGGGCAATCTCTTGACTGTCAAAAAAAGCAGATGAGCATGGATTTGATTTTTAACTTGCTCATTCTTGCTTTTTTTTGGAGGGGGGGGGACATGGTGATGCAGATGTTTGCCATTCCTTACTTTGTCTTTTTGTTTCTGCATCGTACTAAAGATCCATGTTTCGTCACCTGTAATCACGTTCTTCAAGAAATTTCTGTCACTTTGGATCCATTCCAGAAGATGAAGACACATGTCCTTCTGTTTGATTGTCAGGTTTTTGAGAAAAATCTTCGCACACAATTTTCTCATGGCTAATTCTTGTGTTAAAATCTGATGGACTGTGGTGTGGTTCAAATTTAACGCACTAGCGATCATTCGCACTGAGTTGACGGTCTGACCGCACAAGGGCTTGCACTTTCTCCACGTTGTTATCCGTTTTTGAAGTTGGTCTTCCAGAG